>Ga0256832_1002160_pt1 | contig 13439 bp, 12 predicted proteins | sample 134614metaG_FD_190534 | JGI IMG/M metagenome (GOLD analysis project Ga0256832, IMG submission 190534) | Hydrothermal vent microbial communities from Lau Basin, Pacific Ocean - 134-614 | ecosystem: Environmental > Aquatic > Marine > Hydrothermal vents | place: Pacific Ocean: Lau Basin | collected... | reverse complement strand
AATATTTGCAAGCTCGAGCCAAAGCGGGAATACTGCCCAGTTGTTGGCGTCAGTAAGCAAATTAATAGAGCTTGAAATAGTTAATTTAAAAAACTATGAAATCAGCCCCTTTGACTATGAACACAAAAATAAAGATGATGATTATTTAGACTTGGTTACTAAAATGCTCAGTTTTGAAAAAATCATTTTTGCCTGCCCCGTGTATTGGTACACTATGCCTGCCCAAATGAAAGTATTTTTTGATAGGTTTTCTGATATTTTGTCAATTGAAAAAGATTTAGGAAGGCAGCTACGAGGCAAAACAGCCTATATCCTTAGTACCGGTTATGACCCCAAGCCAAAAAGAAGTTTTGAAGAAGTCTTTAGGAATTCTTTTAAATACTTAGGCATGACTTATGCTAGCATGCTCTATATTGGCTGCCCCGAGGGTTTTGCAAAAACTAATAGTAAAGCTAAAATACAAAGCTTTAGCGATGAAATTCTTAGCTAAACCTAAACAGCTTGGCTTTGTTATTTCGCCTTTGCTCTCAGCGATTATATTTTATCTATTAATCTTGCTTAGGTTAAAAACTGGCGAATACCTAGAAGGGATTAGAATTGCATTTTTACTATTGGCTCTGCCTTTTAGTTATCTTGGGGTAGTGGTTTTTGGGCTACCGAGTTTGGTAATTATCAAAAGATTAAGGCTAAACAATATTTATTTCTGGGCTTTAGTGGGCTTTGTCAACGGGATATTGACAATTATGTTGCCAATTACAATTATAGCCTTAGTACAAAAGGCTAATATTAGAAAGATCTATGGGTCTATGCTCGAGCCCATCTTGTTTGCAGGCATAGCCGCCACAATAGGAATTTTATTGTTTAAACAACTTGAAAAAGGTGAAAAATGAATAATTTAAATACTGGACGAAAATTAACATTTATTGTAATTGCCAATCTATTATCAGCTTCTATTTTAAATCTTGTAATGAATTTAATATCTGCTCAAGGAGCCCCCTTGCCCTCAGTTCTAACAATGCTAGTACTCTGTGCGGGTTTATCATTTGGCCTTTTAAAAGGTCTTTCTTGGACGAGAATTGCCGCTGGTGTAATTGCAGCTATTTATGCAAGCTCGAGCCTATTTTATGGAATTAATCTTTTAGCTTCGGTCTCGGCCATGGCTATTGTATATATTTTTATGGGAATTATATTTTTAATCTCTGCACTTATACTTTTTGGAGCGCAGTCGTTAAGAGATTTTATGACCTATCAAAGAACTAAACCTTCAGCCTAAGTTTAGATAATTGCTTTGGCCGCGACTATTGCTTCTTGGATTTCCAAAGAAATTGAATTAGGCATTTCAGCATTATACTCACTCACATTGTATTCACTCTCAGCATGCTCGAGGATTAAGCCAAAGGCTTTTAATCCGTTTAAGTCGCCAAGTTTTGCATCAAAAACTAAATTATTTTTAATGTATACCTGAGCTTCAATTTCTGGGCTTAAAGTCAAATCTACTACGCAAGCCTTACTAAGATCGGCAACATAGACTAGTAATTTTTCTAAACTAATTTTCTCTAATTTCCCCGAAAGTCTAAACGGTCCATCATGATGTTCAATATGATCTATAGTATCACTAATCGTTTTTCTTAACTTGTATTTATTTTCATCAAACTGTACCGCTGCGGTCAAAAGTGCTGAGGACACTGGCAATTGAATAGAATAAGAATCAGGTTCTTCCCAAGAGCATAAATCAAAGCTACCAGCCACGTCATCAGATAAAAGGGCTAACACATGCAAACCGCCATATGGACCTAAAATTGCATCTTCTAGGATGCCATCTTTAACATAAATTGTTGCTGTCATTTCAGAATTCATATGAAAATGGATAACAAAATCTTTAACTTCTTCCATACAAATTTCTAGTATTTTCTCTAAATTATCTGAGTCAAATTCGCCAGACAATATAATTTCATTTTTACTCATAGTATTATTCATACAACTCCATCACTATCAATAGATTTTCCCAAACCCGTATTTTATATAATACAATTCAGTAAGAATTTTTATTGTTTAATTCCCCACTTTTTTTACTAAATTTCTAAACTTTGCAAGTACAAATTAATCTGCTGCTTTATCTCAGTACTGTCATTTTTAGTTCTAAAGGTGCACCTAAGACTGTTAGTAGACGTAGTCACTCGGCCAGTTAGCAAATCAATATAAAAAAGAGCTCCAAAGGCAGATATTTGCCCTTGGAGCTCTTTAGCAAGATTTTCAATTTCAGAGCGCTTTAGTGGCCGCTCGACAAAAAAGTCGGTAGCGTTATCATCTCCACATACTCTGCGATTTAAAACCTTAATTTCCACAAATATTAGTTTCTATCAGCAATAAACTCACAATAAGGATCGCCCTTTTCGCGTGCTTTTATTTCTCTAGCATGAAATACATTTCCTTGCTTAAATAAACGCTCATAAAAGACTTCGGTCAACTCTGGTTTTTCTTGAATCTTGCCATTATAGACAATATTCATCATAGCTGGTATTGCACCTTGAGCAAAGAAGCATCTTGCATCAGTGGCTTGGTCATAAGTAGCCATATGATAGTTGGTTTCATAATTACCATCAATTGCTACTCTAACACTCTTATCCGATTCAACTTCTAAAGCATCCCAGCGTCCCCAGCCTAGGCTACTAGCCACAGCAAAACCACCGTGGACCCAGTCAGTATCATTCTTAATCATAGGTTGAACTACGGCTTCCCATTCAACTGATTCCATGATGTTACCAAAGGTATAAAAAACACAAACATGTCCAGATTCTCTGATTAGCTCTTTACCGACATTGCATAAATCAGGATGAACCTGTCTTAGCTCTTCAACAAAGCGGTATTGTATCCGGTTGTAATAGTTTGATGGCATATGAGTTAGCAAAACATTAAATGCTCTGATTAGGCCATCATCATCACCTGCTAAAGGTAAGCCCCAAAGGGCTTCGTTAACAGCTTCATAATCCACATTTGTTTCACCGCGTGGTAGTTCTATTGGAGCATCAGTTAGTTTACCCATACCTGGGCTAGGTTCTAGTTTACGAGGTACAGGGGCTTTTGAAATTTGGATTGTGCAGCCCGGAGTTTTAGTAACAGCTGAGCAAGACTCTTCAATGGCAGTAAAGTGACCTAGGTCAGCAAAAATGACATCAAATACCGCAGCAGCAAAGCCAACAGCAAAATGATCAATTGGTTTACTTCTTTGAATCTGGCTCGCATATTTTGAAGTCCAGCCTTGAGCATAGTGAGAGCTAGTCAAATTAGCAGTTCCACCTGTCTCGTCTCCACTAAAGGAGATAATTCCAAAGCCTTGAAACTTAAATAAGGCTGATGCAATAGCAAATTTTTCTTCGATTGATTGTGCTTTGTGGGTTTCAAAAGCATTTTTTAGTTGCGAAAAATTGATTTCCTGAGAAGAATCTTGTAGTATTTCGATTCCGTTAATAAATGGCGGGTCAGATATGGTTTGTTGTAAGAATAAGTTGTAATGATGGCAATGGAAAATAACTGGCTCACCATATAAGCTGACTAGTTTACGTTCTTTGTCAATTACAATATTCTCTGGAATATCAATCTCTTTAATTTGGGGTTGCTCGAGCATAATTCTCTCCTTTCTATAGTGAAATGGGTAAACGATCAATACCCAAAATGTCTTTAATGCCGTCGTACAATGGTTGAAGCTCTGAATCTTCTAATTCAGCACGCTCTAATCTATTTGGAGCAATACCCGTTTTTAGAGCTAAACGCATCAAAACAAAAGTAGGGTCAGGAGCATAACGCTTGGCATATTCTACCAGTGCTTGTGCCTTGTTCTTCTCTTCGCTAACAATTGCCGGCAAGGTAGCTTTGCTTTCTTTTAAGACTTTATTTAAGCGTGGCAACACTTCCTTCATAGCAGTTCTTGAATCAACTACGAAAACTACAAAATAAGGAGTGTTTGGCACGGCTCTCATAAGTAGCTTGTTGTCTTTAGAGCCGCCCAGAACAAAATCTACGGCTGTTCCGGGGTCAAAAATATGGCAAAAACGCTCATTAGCATTGATTAAGTCTGAAGCATAAGCTGCGACAGCATCAATATCTAAATCATCTTTGCCAGAGCAATTATTAGCAGCTAGCACCGTACCTTCGGAGCTATTGCCAACTAGCACTACATGTATACCATCTAAACCCTGAGAATAAACTTCAAGGATTTGATCTAAATTTTGAGGCATATGTTTCCTTTCTGATTCTACATTCTTATCAATTGTATTTACTATAGGTTAAAGGTTAAGAATAATAGAATAAATATTTAACACCTTTGCTAAATGCAAATTCTTTCACAACTAAACTAAAACTGAGTTAGCAGTAAATTTCTATCATCTTCAGGTAAAACATCTTTAATTAGCACGGTTGCATTATTTAATGAGGTTTGTAACTTACCTAAACTTGCATTACTTTTTATAGCTGCACAAATTGTATAACGTTTCGCAGTTTGAATTAAAAATGTTAATTCGTCGGTCCTAAGTGTAACCGTTCTCACAGCCTGTTTATTAGTCATACCTCTACTGGCTACCAGAGTTATTTGTGTCCAATCTTGCAATTTCTCAACTCCCTCACCAAGAGACGCCAAAGAATAGCCATTTCTATCAAATAAACCAATTGCATAGCAACCAGGGACTTCACGTATAACGTAGCGTAAAATATGTAATAGAGACTCAGTACTTACCTCTGTTGTATTTTCTGTTGACAATATAATCACCTCATAAGTTAATAATGCAGTACCAAAAGCAAAGTAATTTGCAATAAGAGTCTACATTTTTGCATATCACAATATTATTACAATTACATTTATCAGGTGATGAAAAAAGACACTTTTACTTTCCCCACAAAGTAAAAGTGTCTTATATATTGGAACATTTGGCTAAAAAGTAAGTGCCAGTCTTTGCTCCTACTTAGGATTTTATATTATCTATATAACCTAAGTCTTAATAACAAACTAGTCACTAACTCTTATCACCGATATCACGTCCAGCAATGAGGTAATCGGTATACTCTAAGAAACCTTTTTCATCACCATCTACTAGGTATTTAGCCTGTTTAGACCAGGTTTTAAGGCTTGGAGCAAAATTCATACCAGCGGCATTAATTGCAGCTCTTAATTCGTCTTCGGAGGCAGCTTCTAATTGGACAAAAGTACTGATACCCGCAGCTAATAAAGCTTTATTCATCTTAGGCCCGATGCCTTCAATTCTGGTCAAATCATCACGTCCAGAGCCTTTTTTCGAGGATTTTGAAGGCCTTGAAGAACTAGAAGATTTTGCAGAGTCGCTTGATTTTGAAGAAACAAACCCAGAAGCATTATTTCCATAACATTTTGGTTCTTCGTTATAGTGCTTAATATGTAATTCTCTGGCTTGTCTAATCCATTCTTCTCTTTCAATTCGGCCTTTAAACCCGCCTAGAGATGCTCTAACTTGCTCAACATCACTCTGAGTCCAACAGGCAATTTGCCTAAAGGTATAAACACCATTTGAATGTAAGACAGGCTCGAGCACAGATGCAATACCCTTGATTTCTTTGAGATCATCTTGTTTAATATCTTTACCAACAACCGATAGTCTATTATTTAGCTTAATTTCAGATGCCAAGTGTTTGCGAATCTTAGCTTCAACTTTATCACTATCTTTTTCGCTAGCAACAATGCCAGTTAAAACAACAGTGTTATCTTTTTGTTCAAAACTTGCATCTTTTAAATCGCGTGAAACGCTAATTGCAGACAGCAAACTTGATTCTGTCCATTTTGGAGAGTTAGAAATATTTTTGGTATTTAGCTCATTTATGATATTTTGCGAGCCTAAATCTTTATTTGCTTTTGATATGACTTTATCATGAATATCTGAGCTCACATTGCCACTTAAGCGGATTTTGTCACCAAGATAGCGAACATGGATATCAGGATTTATGGATTTTGAACTTTGGCTTTGGCTCGAGCTTGATTTGCTGAGCTTAGCTTGCTTATTGGCTTTGGCTAGCTTAAATTCAAGATCGGCAATTAGTTTTTCTTTTTTAGCCAGATCTTTTTTGCTGGCATCTAGTTTAAGACCAAAGTCAGCAATTGCTGTGCTTCTGGCTTCTAATTCAGAATCTAAGTCAGACCTACCAGTGTCTATTGCTTCTAAATCGGATTTTAGCTCTTTGATGCGTTCGTCTCGAGCTTTTAGCTCTGCTCTTAGTTTGGCTAATTCAGCATCATCTTTTGAAGAGCCGGCTGCAGATTGTTTGGCAATTGACAGTTCTTTTTCTAATTCAGCAACTCTCTTATTACTAGCCTCTAGCTTCATACCAAAGTCAGCAATTGCTGTGTTTCTGGCTTCTAATTCAGAATCTAAGTCAGACCTACCAGTGTCTATTGCTTCTAAATCAGACTTTAGCTCTTTTATGTGTTCATCTCGAGCTTTTAGCTCTGCTTTTAGTTTTGCTAACTCGGCTTCAGATATAGCACCTTGGGCAGATTTTTTGGCTTTTGCCAAATTAAATTCTAAATCAGCAATTTGTTTTTCTTTTGAGGCTAGGGCTTTTTTGCTAGCATCTAGCTTTAGGCCGAAGTCAGCAATTGACTTAGTTCGAGCTGAAAGCTCAGAATCTAAGTCTGTCCGCGAAGTATCAATAATTTTAAGTTCAGATTCTAACTCTTTAATTCTTGAATTACGGTTATTTAAATCAAGCTTAAGTTTATTTAACTGAGCTTCATATTCAGCCACTTTGCCGTTACTTGCTCTTAGTTTATTGAGTTCAGCCTCGAGCTCAACTACACGCTTATCTTTAGATGCTGACTCTTGTCTTAAAGCATTAATTTGCCCATTTAAATCAGATTGTTTACCGATATCAGTTTTAGACTTACTTAAATCAGCTTCTAGAGCTGCAATTCTACGTTCTTTTTCTGAGATTTGAGCTTCTAGTGCCGAAATACTATTTCGGCTAGTTTCTAATTCGCTATTTAAACTAGCAACACGGCTTGAGTTTTCTTTTTCAATATTAGCAAAAGAAGCATTTTTATCTGCTAATAGTTTCAATTGGTTTTCTAAATCTGCGATTTTAGAACTAGAATCCTCAGCCAAACTGAGCTTACTTGCAAAACTTGCAATCTCAGCATCTTTAGCATTAAGTTTTAGACCTAAATCTGCAATAGACATGGTTCTGGCTGATAACTCTGAATCAAGCTCGAGCCTACCCGATTGCTCAGCATCAAAATCAGCCTTGAGGTCTTTGTATCTTGTTTCTAAGTCAACAAAAGCATTTTTGTATTTATCTCTCTCAGTTTCAATTTCACCGAACTGAAGTTTGTACTTGTCAAGGTCTCCTCTATTACTCCTAAGCTCAGCTTTTAAGCCGTCTAGCTCACGGTTCTTTAGACCTAGGTCACTCTCTAAAGCTTCAAATTTGCTTTTCCATTCTCCACCACCACAGGTTAAAGCCTTTAAGAGCCAGCCGATAAGTGCGCCGAGTAGGGCAGCTAATGCCACGCATATTAAAATTTTAGCTGCTAAAGCCCAAATCCCACCGCCAGCAAATAAACCGAGAATTGCTGCGACTAAAATAGCAGCAAGAAAGAGTAAAATTAGCCAAATAAATTGATTCATATTATTTACCATCCTCTATAAATGGAATAGTTGATTGAACTGTCAACTTGTTAACGACAGTCACGTCAGGCTCGAGCCTGTTTTGTACATAGTCGCCAATTGCCTTACGTTGCTCTTCAGTCTCGGCAACACCTAATATTGTAAGTTTTTCATTTTCTAAGTTAATTGTAACTCGGTCTAGCTCCTGAGCCAATTCTGGGCCTAAACTAATAACAGTGTCTAGATAATCAGGATTTGCAATTTCAGAATCTACCCTTAACTTATTATCAACATTTTTATCTGCAAAGCCAAGCTCAGCATTTGCTTGCTCAGTAGTTGTCGGCACGTCACCATTTAAGCGAACTTGTTCTGATGCCACATCAATTCGCAAACTAGGCGGACGTAGCTTAATCTCGACAGGGGTTGGCGTAGTAGCCACTGCGACCTCAGGATTTTGCTCTGGAGCAGTTACTTCAGGCGTTGACACAACTTCCGTTGGGTTATCTAAAACTACCTCAGGGCTAGCTACCGAAGGCACGGCCTCGGCTACATCAGCTGTTACCTCAGGTACTACAGTTGCTGGGCTATCAACCTCTGAACTAGCTACCGGGGTAGGTATCTCAACTGCTTTTTGCACTTTAAGCAAATTAACAACTTCTATACCATCAGATGCAGCGATAAATTTATTAGCAATACCATCGCGGACAGCATCACTTTCTACCGTACCGTTTAGGGTCAATTTGCCATTATTATATCCCAAGGCAAAATCTGGGCTCTCGTTAACACTAGCACAGGCTTGGTCAAAGACTTTTTGGGTCCATGGCAATTCTTTATATTCATCACTAACTACTAGTTTATTGTCAATATTTGCTGAATCGACAGCGCAAGTTGCCGCAGCATCAGCATAGTTGGAAGTAGCCGTTGCCACATTACCAAATATCTCTAATTTGCCATTATTTCTTTGCCACTTAAAGTTTGGTTCTTTTAGTACTACAGGCTCTACAACTTTAAGATTATTAATTATCTCTACGCCGTCCGTTGACTGTGCAAATTTATCCGCAATTGCCAAACGTTTGGCTTCGCTGTCAACTGTGCCATTAAGCGTTAGCTTCTTGTTAGCATAGTTCATAGCAAAGTCTGGGCTATCAGTTGTAGCATTACAGGCTTCTTTGAAAACATCTGCCGTCCAAGACGGTGCTAAATAGTTTTCAGCAACTTGTAATCTATTATCAATATTATTAAAAGCACTGCAACTTGAAGTAGTGGAAATTGTCTTTTGAATCAAGTCAGCACTTGGCTGATTTAAATTGCCTGTTAGTTTTAAACTATCGCCAGCTACAAAACTAAAGTTTGGCTCTATTAACTCAGCTTCTTTAATTCTAATATTATTTTGCAAATTAAGACCAACGGCACTATCAGCCAATTGAGCTAATGCAGCACGTTGTTCATCACCAGCTGCTAAGCCAGAGATTGTTAGCGAATCATCAATTGCAGTTAGGCGTGCACCTTCTAAATCTGCATTAAATTTAGGTAAAAGACCCAGCATACCGTTTAGCCAAGTAGCTTCTTTTAGGTCATCAGCAACTAAACAGTTATCGACTACATTCTCAGCACCATAGAGTTTCTCAGCTGCTTTTATAATTTCAAAGCGTTCTGACTCTGAAACTAAGCAACTCACTATGGCTTTACCGTCTTTAATAGTTATATCTAAATTTGGATCTCGTAAAACTGCCGTTTCTACTGTTTCTGGAACAGGAGCTACCGCTTGTTTTATTTTTAGATTATTAAAAAATCCATTTCCAGGATTAAAAAGGCCTGCTTGCCTTATACCTTCTAGGTTTCCGACAACAGAACTATATTGAGCCTTTTCTGCTTCAGACGCAACTATGCCATCTAGACTGACATCGCAACCATTGGCACTTAGATAATCCGGATTCAAACCTGCTATCCGTAGGGCTTCTTGCCCTCTATTTTGTAGATCTGCTTGTATTCGGCCAATACTGAACCAAACGCAGAGTATAAATAATAGAGCTAGAAGTGCTAAGCTAATGCCCAGCCAGCGCCTTGTGTTAGCTAGCGATTCTTGCATACATAACTCTCCTCACCGATAATTTATTTCCCAGGAAATCAATATTAATCACAATACTAAATCCCCTCACTAATGCTATAGGCCCGTTTCTTTACCCATCTAAAACCTATAACATTCAAAAAATTGTAACATATCTTACACATGCTTTAGCTTGATATAAACAAATTCTACTCAATTATCGTCATATATGACAATTAAAACTAGGATTTATCTTTATGATTAGTAAATTTATGTATCTGCAATTAGAAAATTTAACTAAAAGCTATCCAACAACTAAGGCAGTAAGTGATCTTAGCTTAACTATAAATAAAGCCGAGACCCTAGCACTATTAGGCTCGAGCGGATGCGGAAAGTCTACCCTCTTAAAGTTAATTGCTGGGCTCGAGCCTATAGACTCCGGTAAGATATTATTAGACGGTCAAGATATCAGCTTTAAAAGCCCTCAAGAACGCGGCTTTGGCATGGTCTTTCAGGACTATGCCTTATTCCCTCATATGAGCGTAAAAAACAATATTAAATTTGGGCTACAAAAACTAAATAAAGCTGACAAAGAAGAGCGTATTAGCCAAATGCTCGCATTAGTGGGCTTAGAAGGTTATGGCGACCGAGCAATCCATGAGCTATCCGGCGGAGAACAGCAACGAGTTGCCTTGGCTCGAGCCTTAGCCCCTAAGCCCAAGTTATTGTTATTGGACGAACCTTTGAGTAATTTGGATAGAAATTTACGTGAAAACTTAAAGCGTGAACTCAAAAGCATATTAAAACAATTAAATATTACTGCAATCTACGTCACTCATGACCAGCAAGAAGCATTTGCACTGGCAAATAAGGTTGCTATTATGCGAGCAGGCGAGATTTTGCAAGTTGGCCCTAAGGCCATGGTTTTTAGCTTTCCCAAAAATGCTTGGCTAGCTAAATTCTTGGGTCATAGTAATATCTACTCAGCCAAAGAGCTTAATTCGTCAACGGCGGCACTATTGCGGGCAGAATTAATTGAACTAAATAAAGGCGATACTAAGGCTGAAATAATAAGCATTAGCTATTTAACTGAATTAGTAGAAATAGAATTTAAACTATTAGAGCTAGGTATAAATTTGCTTTGGCAAGGTTTTAAACGAGAAATCCCAGTTAGGCTCGAGCCTAAACAAATTATTAATATCTACATTCCTGAGCAAGCTTGGCATAGCTTAGAAGAATGAGAGCTCTAATTTTAGCCGGTGGCAAACTAGTAATCAGTAAACAAATCATTGAACTAGCAAAATCAGCGGAGCTAATAATTGCTGCTGATTCAGGCTTAAAGTATGCTCAGCAGCTAAATATTAGCCCAGAGATAATAATTGGTGACTTTGACTCGGTCCAAAAAACTATTTTAGATAAGTACCCAAATATACAAAAACTCAGCTATCCCAAAAAGAAAGATAAATTGGATTTAGAATTAGCAATTGACTACGCTATTAAACAAAATGCTAGAGAAATAATAGTCTTAGCGGCCACCGGTGGACGGCTAGATCAAACTATGGCAGCAATACTAATAGCCGCTAGAGTTTCTAAAAAAACTAAAATCAGCTTGCATTCTGGGGTTCAGGATGTATTTTTTGCAAATGGTCCAAAAAATATTAGCTTAAATCTTGAAAAGGGCCAAACATTTAGCTTGCTTAGCCTTGGGCTAGGCTCGAGCCTAAGCCTAATGGGTGCCGAATATAACTTGAACACTTATCAATTAGACTTTGGTACCGGAGTAGGGATTTCAAATATCGCTACTAGTCCCCCAATAGAAATCGATTTACATTCTGGGCAAATTGTGGTTATTGTAGAATATGACATCTAAAGAAAAAATCTGGGCTAATAAAGCTGCCAAAATAGAGCAATCACTCAAAGAGATTGACCCAGACTTAGCAAATATTATCAGCAACTTTGTTTATGAAGATATTTTTGCCCGAGAAGGACTTGACTTTAAGACCAAGGAGCTTCTAGCCATAGCTCACTTGATGAATATTGGTTCTAAATCTGAATTAAAAACCCATATCTACGGGGCAATTAATTGTGGCGCAAGCCTAAGCGAAATAAAAGAAACTATAATCCATGCTGCAATGTTCATTGGTTTCCCAAAAAGCCTTATGGCTATGCAGATATTAAAAGAAATAAGCGACAATCAATCGTAGAAAGCCGCTCATCTCAGTTTGATTTTACTAAATTTAATATTTAAGGATGCAACATCATTACTGGCACTTCTACATTTGGTAAAACCCGCTCAGCCACAGTACTAATAATCATACGTTTAAAGCCTAAACGACCATGAGTAGACATAGCTACCAAATCAACTTTGTTTAATTGCGTATAAGAAATAATTTCTTCAGCTGGGTCACCAAATCTTATTGCTAAATTTACGTCATAGCCTCGCTCTTTTAATTTCTCTTTTATCTCAGCTAAGTTGTCTACCATCTCAGCTTTTAATCCACCCCAGACTCTTTCAATATAAGCAGATTTATCTGGATCCATTTGTTTTTTGGCACCAATTGATGGAACCCAGTTCATAACAGTAGACCAATTCCCAGAGATCTTAGCACCGCTAAAACTCTCTTTTAGTTCATCAGGTACGCTAGCCACTTTAAGCAATACCAGTTCACAACTAGAAGGCGGAAAGAGTTTTATCACATGATTAATGACTTTCCTACTAAAACTTGAGCCATCGAGGGGGATTAAGATTTTAGATTTCAATGTTTTCTCCTTGTTTATTTATTCTAAAGACAAGCTTATAGTACATTATACACAAATTATCTGATTTTCGTTAAAGAAATCAATTGCTTAGCAAAATTATCACATGAGACCAAATATTGACGAAGATTACAATCAAAATCAATGAAAACTTTATTTTGGCTAGCAAATACCAATTCAAGTGAATCATCATTTAGTTGCCCGCTATATCTTTGCTCTCTTTGTCCACACTGACTGATATTATTTTGAAAGCTTGCATTAGCTAATTTTAGAGTCCTACCATCAATTTGATAATCGCCAGTTTCATAAGCACTTACACTACTCTTGCAACCACCGCTAATAATATTATAAAGATAGTATATTTCATATTTACCATTATTGTATAGGTTGATATCAACCGCATATTCACTAGAATCTTGGATTATTTCACCGGTAACAGTATTTTGATAAGAACCAGACCCATCTTCCAAAATATTAGCATAAGTCTCTATAGCTTCCCAAGTTCCAAATATATTACTAATATCAACTGGAATATTATTTCCTTGAGCTTTGATTCTTTGATAAACACAGTAATCTAGATTGTAGTAAATATCATCATTTGGGTTCAAACATAGTGGGTCAATTTTAGAATTTGCTGCTACAGAGTTTGAGCTATTATCTGCGTACTGAGTTGGGTCTTGGCCGCCTACAGTCACATAAATCAAATTTACTCCACCTAGCTCGTCAAAACGATTACTATTAGCACTAAAACCTGCTAAAGCTATAGAATTTGCATTTGTGAAAGAAATAAATGCTGACTTAACGGCCTGATTATTTCTGCTACCAGATATGACCATCATATAGCCATTATTTATTGGCTTTGACTCAAGGATTTGAATATTAGACATGCCCAAATTTTTCATATTCTGGCTAGCCTGCTCAACCATAGCCTTGGGGCTATTATTATTTGTAGTAGCCGTAAGAAGGAAAATCTGCGGGCTAGCTAAATCATTGGGGTTTTCTTGGATAAATAT
>Ga0256832_1002159_pt1 | contig 13440 bp, 15 predicted proteins | sample 134614metaG_FD_190534 | JGI IMG/M metagenome (GOLD analysis project Ga0256832, IMG submission 190534) | Hydrothermal vent microbial communities from Lau Basin, Pacific Ocean - 134-614 | ecosystem: Environmental > Aquatic > Marine > Hydrothermal vents | place: Pacific Ocean: Lau Basin | collected... | reverse complement strand
TTAGTAGAGAGAACTCTTAAGCAGATGAGATGGTTTGTCAATATAGCTAAGGAGTTCTCTTCAAAAGAGATAGAGAGTTTAGTTAAGTTTAAGAGAGTTATTGAGCTTTTTGAGGACTATCTATCTTATATTAAAAGATAGTCCAAAAAGTCCAAAACAACTTGATATACTACTTTTGGAGGCTAAATATGAATAGAAAGGTTATATTAGGAGTAACAGGTCATAGAGATATTGTTGTTACAGATAAGTTAAAAAGGAATATAACAAATCTCTTAGTTGACCTATGTTCAAAAAACAAAGAGGTGATACTTATGTCACCTCTAGCTGATGGAGCTGATAGATTAGTAGCTAAACTATTTTTAAATCTTCAAAGTACTTTTCAAGGATTAAAACTTATAGTTCCTATACCCTTTGAGCAAACAAGATATATGGAAGATTTTGATGACGCATCAAAACAGGAGTTTTTAGAGTATATAAAAGTAGCTAATAGTGTAGTTGAAGTTAAAAATACTGAAGGTTGCCCCTATAGAAGTGTAGGGGTATATGTAGCAGATAAATCAGATATTTTATTAGCACTTTGGGACGGAACATTTAACCATAAATCTGGTGGTACAGGTGATATTGTTCAGTATGCTAGAGATAAAAATATGGAGGTAGTACACTTTGTATGTTCTAGGAGATATGAGTAAATAATCTAAAATAGGATAGAATAACATTTTTATTTTAGGAGTAAAGATGTTATTTGACAAAGAGAACCGTTTTAATTTAGCGAACTTAATTACTTTTGGAAATATTGCTTCTGGATTAATAGCTATACACTTTATTGTCCATGGAGATTTCTTTACGGCTATTATTTTAGCATGGATTGCTGGAGCATTAGATATTGCCGATGGAAAAGTAGCACGAAAATATAAACTCTCAACAGAGTTTGGAATACAACTTGACTCCTATGCAGATTTTATCTCATTTGTAGTCATGCCATCATTTCTACTCTACTATGCCACTACAGCAGATGCATCTAGTGTGACACAGCTCATTTTAGGGTTAGTATTTATTGGCTATATTATTGCAGGGCTTAGACGGCTTATTGAGTTTAATATGAAATCAGAAGAGGGTGAGGTTGCTAAGTTTTTTGAGGGTGTCCCAACTCCTCTTGGGGCTATTTTACAGTGGGTTTTGTATCTTCTCTTCTCTTATGGCATTATTACAAATGCTTATGTTATAGGGCTTTTTGTCGTTGTGATTGCTTGGGCATTGAACTCTAAAATTAAAATTCCTCACCCATAGTAGCCATGTTTAAAAATCTTATAACAAAACTAGCCCATCTCTCTGAGATGGTAATGCTAAAACACTCTATTTTTTCGTTGCCTTTTATCTTTATAGCTATGACTGTAGCCTCTGGTGGTTGGTTTGGCTGGAAGCTCTTTTTTTTAGGTATCTTGGCTGCCCTTAGTGCTAGAAACTTTGCTATGGGGGTTAACCGTTATCTTGACCGAGATATAGATGCACTCAACCCACGAACCAAAAATAGACCCTCTGTAGATGGACGAGTAAGCACTACAACCATGATAACCTTTATAGCTCTTAATGGTTTAGCCTTTATTTTAGTTGCCTACTTTATTAATGATTTAGCATTTAAACTCTCTATTCCTATTTTGGCTATTTTGGGAGCATATACACTCTTTAAACGCTTCTCTGCTTTGGCACATATTATCTTAGGGGTTTCACTAGGTCTTGCTCCTATTGCAGGGGTAGTTGCTGTTTTAGGAGAGATTACACCTTGGTCAATCTATTTAGCTTTAGGTGTTGTCTTTTGGGTAGCAGGGTTTGATTTACTCTACTCACTACAAGATATTGAGTTTGACAAAGAGCATGGTCTACACTCTATCCCCTCTAAATTTGGGGCAAAAAATACTATGTTCATTGCAAAGATTTTTCACATTTTAACTATTGTTTTTTGGACAATATTTGTTATATCTGCTAACTTGACATTTTTTTCACAATTAGCCGTTATACTTAGTGCCATTATGCTTGGCTATGAACACTATTTGGTCAACAAAGACTTTACTAAGATAGATAAAGCTTTCTTTACCGTTAATGGCTATTTGGGCATACTGTTTCTATTTTTAATTATTTTGGAGGTACTCTAATGGGTGCAGAACAGTTACAGTTTATATTTTCTCTTTTTTCATTTGTAGGTGTGGTTGGTATTTTATTTTATTTGATTCTTACAAAAGTAAAACAGGATGAACAGCAAGAGAGTGTAGCTCTTTTAGAGGCAAAAGTAGTTCAACTTCAAGAGCGTTTAGAGGAGTTAGAAGAGAACTCTAAAAAGGAAGAGGAGGTTCCTGAAGAGGAAAATGTAAAACAAAAAATCATTGCACTCTATGAAGAGGGGAAGGATTTAGTAGAGATAGAAGAGTCATTAAACATTCCAAGAGCAAAAATTGAGATGGTTTTAAAGTTTCATAATCTAAAAAAAGCAGACAATTGGAGAAATTCTGTTGATTAATCTTGTAATCAACAGAATTTTTTGCTATAATTCCGACCTCACAGAAAATGATGCACTCATAGCTCAGCTGGATAGAGCAACGGTTTGCGGTACCGTAGGTCAGGGGTTCGAATCCCTTTGAGTGTACCACCTTTAAAATTACTCTGACATATTTGTTATTGTCTCTGCTAATGCATTTATCTCTTCTGTAGAGAGTTTAGTTGCTTGATTTGCCATTAGTGCTTTCATATGTCCTCCATAGGTACCATTTTTATAGCCATTTAGAGAAGCTATAATATCCTCTTTTGACATCTGATTTACAATTCTAGAGTACCCCATAGCAGACTTTTCAAACATTAGACCATGACAACTAATACATCTATCGGTATTAACTTCTATAGTTGTAGTCTCTTCTTGCTTAGTTTGGTTATTCTCTATATCTATATTTTTCTCTATATTTCCTGTTGTAATGATTTTAATAATCTCTTCTATCTCATCATCGGTAAATTTAGATATTTGATTATTCATTACATCTTTCATACTACCACCATGAGACCCCTCTTTATATCCTTTGAGTGCTTGACGAATCTCTTCGGCTTTTAGGTCTTTAACAATCCTAGATATATTCATAGCAGGTTTTTCAAAATGTTTACCATGACAACCGACACATTTTGTTAAATCAACAGCTAAAGCTGTTGTACTAATTAGGCTAAATATTGTAAGGGAAAGAAGGCTCTGTTTAATCATTGAAGTTCTCCATATAAGATATTATGTATATTATTATACACTCTTATATTACTTAAATAATTTTAATTTCTAAATTAATCTAAAAAAGAAGAAGTTTAATTTAACTTCTTCCCAAAGATTAATACTGTAAAAAAACGATACCCCCATGCTCCTAAAAGTAGTAACCAAGCTACAACGGAGAGGTGAAAAAATATCATAAAGTTATCAGTTAATGAGGTTAGAATTCGTAAAACTACTACTACTTGTGTACCATAAAATAGATATTTTGTATAGTTGTCTGCTCTCATCATATTCCCTGAATGCCCAATGGTAACACGTGTTCCAAAACCAATAAGCATGGTTAAGAAAAAGCCTAATGCCAATGAGTGAATACCAAGGTAGAGAAAACTACTACCATAGATAAGCCCTAAAAGACTTGTAATAGAAGAGAGTAGGAAGGCAATGGGTATCCAAAATAGAGCAATATGTAAAATCCAAATAAGTGGGTTTTCATTTGGAAAAGGGAGTTTCCATCTTTTTAACTCTCTAGCAAAAAGATAGGCTAAAAGAAAATCTACTAAAAATGAAGAGTTATACTGTGTAAGCTCTAGTAAAATATGTAAGCCAAGTAGCCCTACAATCACTTTAAAACGCTCAATATGCTTCTCTATAGGTGCATGAGAGAAAAAAGGAACCATTCGTTGAGCAACAGTAAATATAAGCAAAAAGAGGTAGAGATAGATTGCTACTTGAACTGAGAAAAGGTAGAGTTGTGGAACCCATAAAGTAATGAGAAATATGAAGTGTGCAAGAACTCCAAAACTCATAGCAACTAAAATCCAAAGTTGGTCAAATTTCTCTTTTTGAGGTGATATTTTATAGATGTGAAGAAGTATTTTAAGTGCTAATATATGACCAATGAAGCTAAGAAGCATCCCTGTACTTAAAAGTGGAATAGAGATAAATGTACCCAAAAGAGTAATAATTGAACCTACACTGTAGTAGATAAAGACACGAAGGTACTCTTTTTGCAAAATAGGTTCTGTTGTTGAAAATCTAGGAAACGTAGTAAACAAAAAAGCAAAAAAAGCTGGTGTAAAAAATAGATAGAGAAAACTATAAGCATGATAATATTTTGCAGGAACAATAGGTGATAAAATACCTTCAAAAAAGAGTGCAAAAAATATCATAGAGATGATAGCATTGATAAATGCCAAAATAAAAAATGGCTGATGGGGTTGCGATAAAAAGTAGAACTCTTTTATCTTTGTAAATGTTGAAAGTTGAAGCATAAATTTACCCTGCTATGTAATTTCTTATAATCATAGCAAAGTAAACAAAAAAGAATATTGATATTTATCAAAATAACAGAAAAAATTAGCTTAAAACTCTTTTTCTAAGAATGGAATTACTTGTTTTTTACGACTCATTACCTTTGGAAGCCAAACTTGATTGTTTTCTAAGGTAACGTCAAAAGCACTCTCTATTTTGCTATTATCATCACTTAAGACCAAAAGTTGAGAACCCTCTTGCATAATATCAGTTAAAAGAAGTAGTACAGAGTGACGTTCACCCTCAGTTTTTATCTCTGCCATTGCTTTAAAAAGCTCCTCTTTCATATCATCAAAGACTGAGAGGTCAACAACCTCTAGTTGTCCAACACCAATTTTGTTGCCACCCATATTAAAATCTTTAAAGTCTCTAAGAACTAAAGCTCTTTTTGTCTCATTGAGTACATCTGATTTGACAATAAACATCTCCATTCCAAGTGCTTTTGGGTCATCTATACCTGCAATCTCTGCCAGTTCTTTTACTGCTTTAGTATCCTCTTTGGTGCAAGTAGGAGATTTAAAAATAACGGTGTCCGATAAAATAGCACACATCATCATACCAGCTAAATCTTTTGGAATCTCTACATTGTAGTAGTCAAACATCTGCTTAACAATGGTGTTAGAGCAACCAACAGGTCGTACCCACATTTCTAGTGGTGCATCTGTTTTTAAGTCACCTAATTTATGGTGGTCTACAATACCTAAAATAGTTGCTTCATCAATATCTTCAGGGCTTTGAGAACGCTCCATAAAGTCAATAAGGTAAACCTTTTCACCTGCATAGTTGGTCTTAAGTATTGGTTTTTCAAAACCAAACTTCTCTAAAATAAAGGCTGTTTCAGGGTTAATCTCTCCTTGACGGGTAGGGGTACAATCTTCTCCAAGTTGATTCTTCAGATAGGAGAGTGAGTGGGCTCCAACAATAGAGTCAGAGTCAGGGGTGGTATGTCCAAAAATGTATGTTGACATGCATATCCTTATATGGGGGAATTTTTTTGCCATTATAACAACTATAGCTTTTTAAGAACTTTGAAGTGATTTAATAGGTAAGATTATATTTTAACAAAGGGGAGGTTTAAAAGGTTGAAATATATTTAAGAGCATTATAATTAATAGTTAAAAATAATATTATTTTAATATGAAAACTTGATTAATCTTAATTAAACGGGAATTATACTAGAATTGCCAATAAAATATAACACACCAGTTACAACTATGGAGTAAAAATGAAAATATTATTAATAAACAATAATCCAGTAGTATCAAGATTAACAGCACTAAGTGCTAGAAAAGAGAATATTGCTATAGATGAAATTCAAGAGGTTACAGAGCTAAGCAGTAGTGGATATGACATAGTATTTGTAGATGCAGACTCATTGACAAAAGATGTTAATGATATTATAAAAGAGCAGTTAAAAGTAAAGAAATCAGTACTTTTTTATGCTGAAGGAGATGAGGAAGATAAGTCGCTATTTGACCTTACTATCTTAAAACCTTTTTTACCTTCTGAAGTCTCTGCTGTTATTCGTTCAGTTGAAGAGATGGAGCAGGAAGAAGAGGAGCATTTTAATATTTTAGATGAGCCTAAAGTATCAGAACCAGAGGAGCTTTTTGAACTTAATGAGTTAGTTGAGATTAAAGATGAACCAGTTGTCGCTAAAACAGAAGATAGTTTTGATAAGAAGCTTGAAGAGGCATTTCCTTTAAAAATTAATACACTTGATGATGATCTTTTTGTAGAGCAAGAAGAGAGTAGTAGTAACGATAAAGTTTCTAAAAAAGATGAAGAGCTATTTGACCTTGATATTAGTGATGATAAACTAACTTTAGATGATGAACTTTTTGCAAAAGAGGTAATACCAAGTAGTGAAATTTTAGATTTTGAATCCAATACCGATGAGTTAAAATTAGATGAACTTAAAAAAGAGGAGGCTCCTCTAATACTAGAGGAGGAACCACTAATGGTTTTAGAAGATGATAAAGAGAAAATAGAAGCATTAGCTGAAGAGATAGTAGAGAAAGATAAAGTTGAAGAGAAGATAGAAGCGAATATGACAGAGACAAAAATACTAGATAAGAGTGAAGTAGAGAACATTAAAGGGCTGTTAACAGAAGAGACAACAGAAGAGATGACATTAGATGATTTAATGACACCACCTATGATTGTTAGAGATAGTGAAGAGAAAGAGGAAGAGAAAGAGCAAAAATCTAAAAAGAAAGAAGAGAAAGAAGAGGATTCACCTTTAGTAGAGTCAAATGCTCTTGTAGAGTCTCTATCCTCTCTTTCTGTAGGAGCTCTTCGTGAACTTCTTGCAGGTGCAGAAGTTAATATTAATATTAAATTTCCAGAAGCCAAATAATGCAAGGAGCGATTCTTGTTCTCTCTGGCCCTTCAGGGGCAGGTAAAAGTACCATTATCAATCATGCAAGTGATGAGATAGGGGAGTACTACTTCTCTATCTCTACAACAACTAGAAAGCCTAGAGAGGGTGAAGAGGATGGAGTTGACTACTACTTTGTAACTCATGAAACGTTTGAAGAGGGTATTAAAGCAGGTGATTTTTTAGAGTATGCTACTGTTCATGGTAACTATTATGGAACTTCATTAAAACCTGTAAAAGAGGCTCTAGAGGAGGGAAAACTAGTTATCTTTGATATTGATGTTCAAGGACACCGTTTAGTTCGTGCAAAGATGGGTGACTATGTAACTTCTGCTTTTATTACTCCTCCAACATTGAGTGAACTTGAAAAACGACTCTATGCTCGTGCAACTGATGATACTTCGATTATTGAGCGTCGTTTAGAGAATGCTAAAGAGGAGATTAAGGCAGTAAAGGAGTTTGATTTTGTTATTATTAACGATGAGATTCCAAAAGCCTCTAAAGAGTTTGCTACGATTGCGAACGCTGCAAGATTGAAACAAAGTAGCCAAGAGTTGGAAAATTTCGTTAAAACTTGGGATAATTAACCAAAATAGAGTATAATCTTGAAAATAATCTTCCTTTTGAAGTGAAGAAACATAGATTAAAGGATTTACAATATGCCAGGTGGAATAGAATTAGCCGTTATCGTCGGAGTGGTTATCTTACTTTTTGGGGGTAAAAAGATACCAGAGTTAGCAAAGGGTCTTGGTAAAGGTATTAAAGATTTTAAAAATGCTGTAAAAGATGACGAAACAGTAGCTGATGCTAAAGATTCTGTAAAAGAGATTAAAGAGTCAACAAAAGAGAGTGCTACTGAAGGTAAAGAGGCTACTAAACAAGCTTAATGCTTTTTCTCGTTCCCAACGTCCTCGTTGGGAATGCATAAAGATGATACTACTTCAAAGAGAAGAGTTTTTCCCTTTTTCAAACGCTGAGCGTCTGCTATTGCAGATGGATGAAAAAGAAAAAAACTCTTCTCTTTGAAGTATTGGTGATATTATGTCTATATTATTAATACATACTACATTATCTACGGAATATTTATGAAAATCAAATCAGAACTTAGTAAAATTATAGAACAAGCCTTAAAGAGTGCTAACATTCAAGCCGATGAAATTGTCATCTCAGATGCAACCAAACCCGAGTTTGGAGACTACCAATTTAATGGTATTATGAGACTAGCAAAAGAGCTAAAGCGTAATCCTAGAGAGATTGCAAGTGAAGTTGTTGAGCATATTGATACAACAGGTATGGTCTCTAAAGTTGAGGTGGCAGGTCCTGGGTTTATTAATATTTGGTTGAACAATGAGTGGTTAGCCGAAGTTACTACAGAGATTTTAGAGGATAAAAGAGTAGGGGTAGGTTTTGTAGAGGAGCCTAAACGTGTAGTGGTTGACTACTCTGGTCCAAACATGGCAAAACAGATGCATGTGGGACATCTGCGTTCAACAATCATTGGTGATACTCTTGCTACACTCTTAGAGTTCTTGGGTGATGAGGTGATTCGTCAAAACCACATTGGAGATTGGGGTACACAGTTTGGAATGCTTATTGCTTACCTTGAAGAGCAAAATACCGATGGAAACACCCAAGAGCTAAAAGATTTAGAGCAGTTTTATAAAGATGCAAAAGTTCGGTTTGACCAGAGTGAAGCGTTTGCCAATAAAGCTCGTGAGTATGTGGTGAAAATTCAGAGTGGAGATGAACACTGCTTAGAGCTTTGGCAGAGCTTTATTAACGCTTCATTAGGACACTGTGAAGAGGTTTATGAGAAGTTAGGGGTTAACCTAACACGTGATGATGTTCGTGCTGAGAGTTTCTATAATGACCAACTTCCACAAATAATAGAGAGACTTAAAGAGAAAAATATCTCAACCACCTCTAATGGTGCTGAGTGTGTCTTTTTAGAGGGCGATGAGAACCCAATTATTGTACAAAAGAGTGATGGTGGGTTCTTGTACGCTACAACTGATTTGGCAGCACTCTACTTTAGAGCCAATGTGTTACAAGCCAAACGTATCTGTTATGTGGTTGATGCAAGACAAGCTCAACACTTTAAACAGGTCTTTACTATTGCTAAGATGGCAGGTTTAGTAGGAGAAGATGTATCTTTAGAGCATATTGGTTTTGGAACTATGATGGATAAAGGTGGAAAACCATTTAAAACTAGAGATGGTGGAGTCATTAAGCTTGTTGACCTTTTAGATGAGGCAGTAGTTCGTGCAAAAGATGCTATTAAAGACCGAGATGTTCATAGCGATGAGGAGTTAGATGCTGTTGCAAAAGCCATTGGTATTGGGGCTGTAAAGTATGCTGATTTGAGCATTAGCCGTGAGTCAAACTACATCTTCAACTGGGACAAGATGCTCTCATTTGAGGGGAATACCTCTTTGTATATGCAGTATGCCTATGCTAGAATTCAGTCGATTTTACGTAAACACAATGCAGAGGTGAGTGGAGAGATAATTATTGGTGATGAGATAGAGCACCGTTTAGCTGTTATGCTTTTAAAGTTTGAAGATACTTTAATAAAAGCATCTATTGAAGCGACACCTCACACCATTACTTCCTACCTTTATGACCTTGTAACGCTCTTTATGAAGTTCTATGAGTTAAATCCTATTTTAAAAGAGGATATCAAAGAGGATATTAAGATGAGCCGTCTTCAACTTTCTATATTGACAGGTGCTGTTATTAAAAAAGGGTTGGAGATTTTAGGTATTGAGGTTGTTGAAAAGATTTAGTTATGAAGTTTTTAGTAGTTCTATTACCTTTAATTACTATAGCATTTATCTATATTATGTTTAGAAGAGATGGAGATGTTAAAAAAGTAGTTATCTCTTCTCTATTACTTTTAGTAGTTATTAGTTTATCTATTATGGGAAATATTATGCGTTCTATTGCTCCTCTTTTCTTAACACATATTGTAGCGATTATTTTTGCTTATGGGGCTACAATCTACTATGTTTTAAAAGGAAAATTTGTTTGGTTGGCTTTGGTTGCACCTTTGGTAACGATGCTAGTTTATCTGCTTTTGGTTTGGGTAGGGAATGAGCATTTGCCGTTGTTGTAAAATATTTGTTGTAGGGTGCGTTTCCTAACATTTGAAACGTTTTATCATTTTGGATTTTATTTTGACGGTATGTTAGGAAACGTACCCTACGAATTATGAGTGTAAAACTAGCTCTAAGAAAGTATCTGTCTTAAGCGAAGCACCACCAACTAAAACACCATCTACATTTTCAATCTCTGCTATCTCTTTAATATTTGAACCTTTTACAGAACCACCATAAAGAAGAGGTTTATCTACGACTTTTTTAAGAGCATTATGTGTCTGAGTAATCTCTTCAACAGAAGCTGTTCGTCCTGTTCCAATTGCCCAAATAGGCTCATAGGCTACTACAAAGTTATCATAAGTAGTGTCAATCCCCTCAAATTGTGAAACCAAATGTTCCATAACAGCATCAAGTCCTTGCTCTCTAATCTCTAAAGACTCACCAATACAGTAGATAATCTCAAAACCTTGCTCTTTAAAAAAGTCAAACTTTTTGGCTATAAACTCTTGTGACTCACCTAAAATATCACGTCTTTCAGAGTGACCAATTAAAATGGTGTTAATATTAAACTCTGCAAGTTGCTCTAAGCCAACCTCTCCTGTAAATGCACCGTTTTTAACAGGATAAGCATTTTGTACACCAATAGTTACATCGTTACTTTGGTAGTCATCTAGGGCTGTAAGAGGTGGAAAAACATAGACCTTATCGTTTGGATTTTTTTTGAAGAGTTGAAGTTGAAGTTTTGTTAGATACTCTCTTGTTGTCTCTCTTGTATGGTTGGTTTTAAAATTTGCTGCGTATATCATTGGACTCCTTTTTCTGTAGGGTGTAGTCCCCGACTACTACACCGTTTTATTGTATTTGAAATATTATAAGTATTTCCGTTTATATTTGACGGTGTAGTCGGGGACTACACCCTACAAATTATGCTTTAAGTGCTTCTATTCCTGGGAGTGTTTTACCCTCTAAGAGGTTAAGACTTGCTCCACCACCTGTACTTACAAAGGTCATCTCATCAACATCTCCTGCTCTTAGAGCAACATCTGCTGTATCTCCACCACCAACAATGGTTGTTGCGTGAGTGTCAGCAATGTTGTGTGACATCTTTATACTTCCTTTAGCAAACTTCTCCATTTCGTAAACACCCATTGGTCCATTCCAAAGAATGGTTTGAGCATCAGATAGTACCTCTCTAAAGAGTCTTGAAGAGGCAGGACCAATATCTAGTCCCATCCAGCCCTCTGGAATCTCTTGGAAAGTTACAAACTTAACAGGGGTATTTTCTGAAAACTCAGGAGCTACAATTACATCAACAGGGAGGTAGAACTTTACACCTTTTTTTCTAGCTTTAATCATAACTGTTCGTGCTTCATCAAGTAGGTCATCTTCTACCAATGAGTTCCCAATCTCGTACCCTTGAGCTTTGAGGAAAGTAAATGCCATTCCTCCACCAATAATCACTTTATCTACTTTGTCAAGTAGTTGTCGTAGAGCTTCAAGTTTACCTGAAACTTTTGAACCACCAACTACTGCGACAAATGGACGAATAGGGTTCTCTAAGGTTTTATCAAAAAAAGTTACCTCCTTGTTAAGAAGAAAACCTGCTGCTTTAGTATCTTTATCAAAAAGACGAGCCATAGCATCAATAGAGGCATGAGCTCTATGACAAGCACCAAATGCATCGTTAATATAGACATCTACCATAGAGGCTAACTCTTTAGCAAACTCAACATCATTCTTGGTCTCACCAGCTTCATAACGTAGATTTTCTAAGACCAATACATCACCAGCACTAAGCGCCTTTGCTTTGGCTTTAGCATCCTCTCCTACAACATCTTTAGCAAGAGTAATGTTATCTGCAAGTTTAAGTAGAGTATGGAGTCTCTGTGCTACAGGTTTAAGTGAGAACTTCTCTTCATATTTTCCAGGTTCAGGACGCTCATAGTGTGAAGCCAATATAACTTTACAGTCACGGTCTAAACAGTAACGAATGGTCTGTAATGCTCCACGAATTCTTCTGTCATCAGTAATGTTTCCATCATCATCCTTGGGAACATTAAAGTCACAACGAATAAATACTCTTTTCCCATCAATATCAATATCTTTAATTGTTTTCAACTTAGGCTCCTTTTGCTACATGAACAGCCATATCTACAAGACGAGCCGAGTAACCCCACTCATTGTCATACCAAGATAAAACTTTAACCATATTGCCATCAATCACTTGAATAGTATCCATTGCTACAACGGTACTTTGCTCTTCACCTACAAAGTCTTGTGAGACACGATACTCTAGGTCAACACCCAATATACCTTTATGAGACCCTTCACTTGCATCTTTAAAGGCTTGTTGTACCTCCTCTACTGTTACCTCTTTTTTAAGGTTTACTGTTAAATCAACCATAGAGACATCAGGAGTAGGAACACGAATCGCTTGACCATTTATCTTTCCTGCTAAATTAGGTAAAACTTTTCCAATCGCTTTAGCTGCACCTGTAGTTGTTGGTACTAGGTTTGTAGCTCCACTTCGACCCTTTCTTGGGTCTTTTTTATGTTTTGAATCTAAGATAGGTTGAGAACCTGTGTAGCTGTGAATAGTAGTCATAAGTCCAGATTCAATTCCAAAGGCATCATCTAAAACTTTAGCAACAGGAGCTAGACCATTGGTGGTACAAGAGGCATTAGAGACAATGGCTTGACCTGCATAGTCACTCTCATTTGCACCAATGACGAAGGTAGCAGTATCATCTTTTGCAGGAGCAGAGAAGACTACCTTTTTAATTCCATTGTCAAGGTAAGGCTGAACAGACTCTTTTGTTAAGAATGCTCCTGTACACTCTAAAACAAGCTCTGCTCCACAATCAGCAAATCCAATCTTTGCAGGGTCACGCTCTGAAAAGAGTTTTGCTTTTGTATCCCCAATATTTACAAATCCATCTTTTACAGATACATCTTTTCGTGTTCCATGAACTGAATCATATTTTAATCCATACTCAATAATATTCTCTGCTCCACTAGCATTAACTGCTACTAGCTCAATATCATCTCTATCAGCAATAATTCTTGCTACACATCTCCCTATTCGTCCTAGTCCATTGATTGCAACTTTTACAGCCATTTTATATACCCCTTTAGTTTAATATGTTAAAATTGCTTATATGTTACATAAATAGAGGTTATTTGTTGTTTAAAGAGAAGTTAGAAACCATTGCACTTTTTGGAGGTAGTTTCGACCCTCCACACTTTGGACATAAAAGCGTGGTCAAAGAGGCATTAAAAGTTTTAAAGATAGACCGATTAGTCGTAGTTCCTACTTTTTTAAACCCTTTTAAAACAGTATCTTATTTTACTACTGAGGAGAGATTGAGCTTAACAAAAGAGCTTTTTAAATCTTTTGATAAAGTAGTGGTTGA
>Ga0256832_1002158_pt1 | contig 13445 bp, 10 predicted proteins | sample 134614metaG_FD_190534 | JGI IMG/M metagenome (GOLD analysis project Ga0256832, IMG submission 190534) | Hydrothermal vent microbial communities from Lau Basin, Pacific Ocean - 134-614 | ecosystem: Environmental > Aquatic > Marine > Hydrothermal vents | place: Pacific Ocean: Lau Basin | collected... | reverse complement strand
GCTACCTCTTTTTCAAATTCGGTGGAAAGAACGCGGAGGGCGCAGAGACGCAGAGAGCGCAGAGTTCATGATGTTGATGTGTACTCCACGTGCCATACTTTATCCTGATCTTGTAGGAGCGGCGCCCTCGCCGCGATGGAATGGATCGCGGCGAGGGCGCCGCTCCTACCTGTTCATCAAGAAATCCTCTGCGTCCTCTGCGCCTCCGCGCCCTCTGCGTTATTCGCAGTCACCCTGTTCCATTCAGTACTTGAGCAGCGCCGAGCCCCAGGTGAAACCGCCGCCGAAAGCTTCCAGCAGCAGCGTGTCACCGCGCTGGATGCGGCCGTCGCGGACGGCGATGTCGAGCGCCAGGGGGATGGAGGCGGCGGAGGTGTTGCCGTGTTCGTGCACGGTGACCACCACGTTGTCCATGGACATGTCCAGCTTGCGGGCGGTGGCGGCGATGATGCGGATGTTGGCCTGGTGGGGCACCAGCCAGTCGATGTCGGACTTCTGCAGGCCGTTGGCGGCCAGGGTCTCGTCGACGATGCGGCCGAGGGTGTTGACCGCCACCTTGAACACCTCGTTGCCCTTCATTTCCATGAACGCCTTGCCGCTCTTGAGCACCTCGGGATGTTCCGACAGGCCGGCGGGAACGGTCAGCAGCTCCTTGTACTGGCCATTGGCGTGCAGATGGGTGGACAGGATCCCCGGCTCTTCGGCCGCCGACAGGACCACGGCACCGGCGCCGTCACCGAACAGCACGCAGGTGCTGCGATCGGTCCAGTCCACGATGTTGGAAAGGGTCTCGGCGCCCACCACCAGCGCGTTCTTCGCCTTGCCGGCCTTGACGAACATGTCGGCCAGGCCCAGTGCGTAGACGAAGCCGGTGCACACCGCCTGCACGTCGAAGGCCGGGCTGCCATGCACGTCGAGCCGGGCCTGCAGCAGGCAGGCCGTGCTGGGGAAGATGCGGTCGGGCGTGGTGGTGGCCACGATGATGAGATCGATGTCGGCCGGTGTGATCCCGGCGGCGTCGATGGCCCGGCGGGCCGCCTTCTCCGCCAGGTCGCAGGTGGTCTCGCCTTCGACGATGTGGCGCTTCTTGATGCCGGTGCGTTCGGTAATCCACTCGTCGCTGGTATCGACCATGCGCTCGAGCTCTTCGTTGGTGAGGATGCGTTCCGGCAGATGGCCGCCGGTGCCGGCGATGCGTGAATAGATCAAGGGGCTTCCTTCTTGACGAGTTGATTCTCGAGCGTTTCGGTGATGAGTTGCGGCACGTTCTGGCGCACTTCCACGACCGCCTCGCCGATGGCCTGGCTGAAGGCGAAGGCATCGGCGCTGCCATGGCTCTTGATGACGATGCCCTGCAGGCCCAGCAGGCTGGCGCCGTTGTAACGGCGCGGATCGATACGCTTGCGCAGGTTGCGCAATACCGGCATGGCCACGAGGCCACTGAGCAGGGTCAGGGGATTGCGGCGGAATTCTTCCTTCATGAACTGGCCAATCATCTTGGCCACGCCTTCGGTGGTCTTGAGCATGACGTTGCCCACGAAGCCGTCGCAGACCACCACGTCGGCATCGCCCATGTAGATGCCGTCACCCTCGACGTAACCGATATAGTTGAGATTGCTCTCCGACAGCAGGCGCGCGGCTTCCTTGACCCGCTCGTTGCCCTTGATCTCCTCTTCGCCGATGTTGAGCAGACCGACGGTCGGACGGGGATTGTCGTCCACGGCCTGGGCCAGCGCCGAGCCCATCACCGCGAACTCCATCAGGCTCTCGGCGCTGGAGTCGACGTTGGCGCCCAGATCCAGCACATGGGTGTGGCCACCCTTGATGTTGGGCAGCACGGTGCAGATGGCCGGGCGATCGATGCCGGGCAGGGTCTTGAGCACGAAGCGGGCCGTGGCCATCAGGGCGCCGGTGTTGCCGGCGCTCACACAGGCACCGGCATGGCCTTCCTTGACCAGGTTGATGGCCACGCGCATGGAAGAGTCCTTCTTGCCCCGCAGGGCATGGGACGGCAGTTCGTCGGAGCCGACCACCTGGCTGGCGTGACGGATCTCGAGGCGATTGACCAGCGCACCGGGCTTCTCGGCATCCAGTGCCGCCTGGACGCGATCCTCGAGGCCCACCAGGATGAGTCGCAGTTCCGGATGCTTCTCCAGCGCGCGCAGCGCGGCGGGTACCACGACCGGTGGACCGAAGTCCCCGCCCATGCAATCCAGTGCAACGATGGTGTCTCGGTTCATGGGGTGGAAACCATCCTGAGCGTGAATGCAACGCGGGACATGGTCGCCCATGTCCCGCCTGCCGTCCTGCGGTATCGGGCCGGACGTACGATCCGGCCGGACCGTCTTATTCTTCGCCGGTGTTCACGACCTTGCGGCCACGGTAATAGCCGTCGGGGCTCACGTGATGGCGCAGATGGGTCTCGCCGGTGGTCGGTTCGATGGACAGCGCCGGGTTCTTCAGGCTGTCGTGGGAGCGGCGCATGCCGCGCTTGGAAGGGGTCTTGCGATTCTGTTGAACAGCCATGGTCTCGTCATTCCTCGTTGGATGTCTCGGTTTTCATCTTGGCCAGCACGGCGAAGGGATTGTCCTTCGTCCCGGCCGTCGCTTGCGCCTGCCCTTCCGGTTCCACGTACTCCCGGGCCGGGCAGACCGCCAGTTCGTGACGAGGAATCTGCGGCAGGGCCAGCAGAAGCTCGTCCTCGAGCAAATCGGTCAGGTGCATGGGCACCTCGTCCACCATCAGCGGCTCGTACACCCCGGCTTTCGCCTCGTCCTCGCCCGGATGGAGCAGGCCGAGCGCCAGTTCCAGGTCCACGTGCCAGGGCATCGGCTCGAGACAACGCTGGCAGAGGATGGACAACTCGGCCCGAATGCGCCCTTTCAGGAATCGCACACCCATCTCGTCGGTGCCGAATTCCAGCTGCACCCGGGCCACGCCGGTGTCGCCCTCCAGCAGGGCACCCAGCCGCCTGAGCTGACGCAGGGGGACATCACCTTCCAGAATCCGGCGGGCTTCCGCCATCCGGAAAGGATCCACCTGCACGGGCAAACGATCCTGCCGATTCGACATAAGCGGCGAATTGTAATGATTCCGGGGGGAAGGTGTCAAAAAAATTCCTTGATTTTCCGACTGTTCCGCCCGGACTCAGGCTTGACAGCGATGGGGTTTCTCCCTACACCTGTGGGGCAGCCGGCAATTGCCGCCGAACGGGGCTCCAGCACCTTCCATGATCCGCAAGATCCTGATCGCCAACCGCGGCGAAATCGCCGTGCGCATCGTGCGCGCCTGCGCCGAGATGGGCATCCGCTCCGTGGCGGTGTTCGCCGAGGCCGATCGCTACGGCCTGCACGTGAAGAAGGCCGACGAGGCCTACAGCCTCGGGCCGGACACCGTGGCCGGTTATCTGAACGCCCACAGGCTGGTCAACCTGGCGGTGGCCACCGGCTGCGACGCCCTCCATCCCGGTTACGGATTTCTGTCGGAAAATCCGGAACTTGCCGAGATCTGCGCGCGCCGGGGCATCCGCTTCATCGGCCCCGATGCCGAGGTGATCCGGATGATGGGCGACAAGACCCGCGCCCGCGACACCATGCGCGCCGCCGGCATTCCGGTGACGCCCGGCAGCGAGGGCAACGTGGAGAGCATCGAGGATGCCGTGGCCATCGCCGCCGACATCGGCTACCCGGTGATGCTCAAGGCCACATCCGGCGGCGGCGGCCGGGGCATCCGCCGCTGCGATTCCGAGGCCGATCTGCGCCGCCAGTACGACCGGGTCATTTCCGAGGCCGAGAAGGCCTTCGGCCGCGCCGAGGTGTTTCTCGAGAAGTACATCGCCAACCCCCGCCACATCGAGGTCCAGATCCTGGCCGACCACCACGGCAACGTGATCCACCTGTTCGAGCGGGACTGCTCCATCCAGCGCCGCCACCAGAAACTCATCGAGATCGCCCCCTCGCCCCAGCTTACGGACGAACAGCGGGCGATCCTGGGGGACCTGGCCGTGCGCGCCGCCGAAGCCTGCGGTTACACCAACGCCGGTACCGTGGAATTCCTGATGGACGGCGGCGACAACTTCTATTTCATGGAAATGAACACCCGCCTGCAGGTGGAGCACCCGGTCACCGAGGCCATCACCGGCATCGACATCGTGCAGGAGCAGATCCGCATCGCCTCCGGCCTCAAGCTGACCTTTACCCAGGAACAGGTGCAAAAGCGCGGCTATGCCATGGAGTTTCGCATCAACGCCGAGGATCCCAAGAACGATTTCCTGCCCAGCTTCGGCAAGATCAGCCGCTATTTCGCCCCGGGGGGGCCGGGCGTGCGCACCGATGGCGCCATCTATACCGGCTATGAGATCCCGCCCTTCTACGATTCCATGTGCGCCAAGCTCATCGTCTGGTCCCTGACCTGGGACGGCCTGCTCGACCGCGCCAACCGCGCCCTGCGCGACATCGGCGTGTTCGGGGTGAAGACCACGATACCCTATCACCTCGAAATCCTGCGCAACGCCGAATTCCAGGCCGGCCGCTTCGACACCGGCTTCGTCGAGGCCCACCCGGAACTGACCGCCTACTCCGTCCGCCGCTCCACCCGCGACACCGCCGCCGCGGTGGCCGCGGCCCTGGCGGCCAACATGGGATTGTGAGCCAGTGGTCTTGGGCACTGGAAAGAACACAGAGGGCACGGAGGGCACGGAGGGCACGGAGGTTGAAATTCAGAATGAGTACGGGCCAATGGCCAAAAGAACAAAAGTCCGGGAACGAAAATCGGGACATGCATCATCATCCTCAATCAGTCTCCGTGTCCTCCGTGCCTCCGTGATCTCCGTGTTACTCCCACCGACTTCTGAACAGGTGCACCCATGCCAAGAATAAAAATCACCGATACCATCCTGCGCGATGCGCATCAGTCGCTGATTGCGACGCGGATGCGTACCGAGGACATGCTGCCCATCTGTGACCGGCTGGACAGGGTGGGATTCGCATCGCTGGAGGTCTGGGGCGGGGCCACCTTCGATGCCTGTGTGCGCTTTCTGAAGGAGGATCCCTGGGAACGGCTGCGCAGGTTGCGCGAGGCCTTGCCCAACACCCCGTTGCAGATGCTGCTGCGCGGGCAGAACCTGCTTGGCTATCGCCACTATGCCGATGACGTGGTGCGCGCCTTCGTGGCCCGGGCGGCCGACAACGGCATGGACATCTTCCGCATCTTCGATGCCCTCAACGACGTGCGCAACCTGCAGGTGTCCATCGAGGCCGTGAAGGCGGCGGGCAAGCATGCCCAGGGGGCCATCTGCTACACCACAAGCCCGATTCATACCCTGGAGCGCTTCGTGGAGCTGGGGCTGGCCATGCAGGGCATGGGTTGCGACAGCATCGCCATCAAGGACATGGCCGGCCTGCTCACACCGAACGTCACTGCCCGGCTGGTCAGGGCCCTGGTCGAGGCGCTGGACGTGCCCGTGTACATCCATTCCCATGCCACTTCGGGGCTGGCCGCCATGTGCCAGTACAAGGCGGTGGAGAATGGCGCGGCCGGCATCGACACGGCCATCTCCGCCTTCTCGGGCGGCACCTCCCATCCGCCCACCGAATCGATGGTGGCCGCCTTCCGCGATACCGAATACGACTCGGGGCTGGATCTGCCGCTGCTGCAGGAAATCGGTTTCTATTTCCGCGAGGTGCGCAAGAAGTACCACCAGTTCGAGAGCGAATACACGGGCCTCGACACCCGGGTGCAGGTCAACCAGGTGCCGGGCGGCATGATCTCCAACCTCTCGAACCAGCTGAAGGAACAGGGTGCCCTGCACCGCATGAACGAGGTGCTGGAAGAAATCCCGCGGGTGCGCAAGGAACTGGGCTATCCGCCGCTGGTCACGCCCACCTCGCAGATCGTCGGTACCCAGGCGGTGCTCAACGTGCTCACCGGCGAGCGTTACAAGACCATCACCAACGAGGTGAAGCTCTACCTGCAGGGTCGTTACGGCCAGCCGCCCGGCCCGGTCAGTCCGCAGGTGCGGCACATGGCCATCGGCAACGAGGAAGTGATCGAATGCCGGCCCGCCGATCTGATTCCGGACGAACTCGACAAATTGCGCAAGGAAATCGGCCCCCTCGCCCACTCCGAGGAAGACGTGCTCACCTATGCCATGTTTCCCGACATCGGCCGCGAATTCCTCGAACAGCGCGAAGCCGGCACCCTGGTGCCGGAACCGCTGGAGCCGGCCGACAGCGAAGCCGGCAACGGCCACAAGGCGGCCACCGAATTCAACATCACCATGCACGGCGAGACCTATCACATCAAGATCACCGGCAAGGGCTACGGCAGCGCCGACAAGCGTCCCTACTACCTCAGCATCGACGGCGTGCCCGAGGAAATCCTGCTCGAGCCCCTCGAGGAAATCAGCCTGGAAGACGAATCCGGCGACGAACGGCCGCGCAAGCCGGCCGCCGCCGGGGGCCGGCCCCGCGCGACCCGGCCGGGCGACGTCACCACCACCATGCCCGGCACCATCGTCGACATTCTGGTCAACGTGGGCGACGAGGTTCAGGCCGGCGATCCGGTGCTCATCACCGAAGCCATGAAGATGGAAACCGAGATCCAGGCCCCCATTTCCGGCGTGGTGACCGAGATCCACGTCCGCAAGGGCGAGAGCGTGACACCGGACGAGGCGCTGATCGTGATCGATTGAATCGAAACCCGAATCGCCACGATAATCCCGCCCCATGGATCTGATCCTCGCCTCCACCTCGCCCTTTCGCCGTGCCGTGCTCGAGAAGCTCGGCATCCCGTTCGAAACCGCCTCGCCCGAGGTGGACGAGACACCATTGCCCGGCGAATCGCCCGCAGCCCTGGTCGAGCGGCTGGCCATCGCCAAGGCGCAGGCGGTCGCATCGAAGCGCGACCGGGGGCTGGTCATCGGTTCGGATCAGATCGCAGTGATCGACGGCGAGATCCTGGGCAAGCCGGGAAGCCACGAGCAGGCCGTGGAACAGTTACGCCGCGCCTCGGGCCGGCGTGTCACTTTCCTCACGGGGCTGGCGCTGATCAATGCGGCTACCGGACAAGTACAGTCGGAGGTCGTGCCCTTTCACGTGGTGTTCCGGGAACTGACGGATTCCCTGATCGAGAACTACCTGCGGCGCGAGCAGCCCTACAACTGCGCCGGCAGCTTCAAGTCCGAAGCGCTCGGCATCGTGCTCTTCGAACGGCTGGAGGGAGACGATCCCAACACCCTCATCGGTCTGCCGCTGATCCGGCTGGTGCGGATGCTGGAGTCGGAAGGATTTGCCGTATTGTAGTGGGTAGCTGGTAGCATCCGTAGGGTGCGTTCGCGCAGCAACGCACCGACAAGTCAGGGCCGAGTGGCGAGGAAAAGCGTTCGTGCACGGCTCCGATCTCCTTTGTACGAACGGCGCCTCGCCATAATTTCAATATAAATCTCGCCATAATTTCAATATAAATATAGGTGCGTTGCTTCGCGAACACACCCTACGAGTCGGAGCCGTACACCCGCTTTTCCTCGCCACTCGGCTTTGGCATCCTGCGTCGCTCTACCTCCTGCATCCCTGCAGTCGTCGGCCCTCGGCCCTGTTATCGCAGTCGCGCCCCTTCGGCGCCAGTGATGCGGGCCAGGGTGTCGGCCATGGCCATGCCGAAGCGCTCGGCGAAGCGTTCGAGGTAGTCGGGCTTGGGGGTGTAGTCGACGATCTTCTCCTGCTTGATGATCTCCCGGGCCACGTAGCCGGCGCTGCCGAGGCCGTCGACCAGGCCCAGCTTCACACCTTCCTCGCCGGTCCAGAACAGGCCGGAGAAAATTTTCGGGTCGTCCTTGAGCCGATCGCCGCGACCGTCCTTCACGGCCTGGATGAACTGCCGGTGGATGGTGTCGAGCATCTTCTTGACGTGAGCCACCTCGTCGGGCTTGACCGGCGAGAAGGGATCGAGCATGCCCTTGTGTTCCCCGGCCGTGTAGAGCCGGCGCTCGATGCCCAGTTTCTTCATGCCGTCCACGAATCCGAAGCCGTTCATCAGCACGCCGATGGACCCCACGATGCTGGCCTTGTCGGCATAGATTTCATCGGCCGCGGCGGCGATATAGTAGCCGCCGGAGGCGCACATGTCGCTGACCACCGCATACAGTTTGGTGTCCGGGTATTTCTTGCGCAACCGCTTGATCTCGTCATAGACATAACCGGCCTGCACCGGGCTGCCGCCGGGGCTGTTGATGCGCAGGATGACGCCGACGGTGTTCTCGTCCTCGAAGGCGGCGCGCAGACCGCTGACGATGTTGTCGGCACTGGCATCGGCATCGGCCGCGATCACGCCCTTCACGTCCACCAGCGCGGTGTGCTTGCCGACCGTGATGGGCTTGCCGCCCTGCTGCGGCAGGTAGAGGGCGAAGAAGATCAGAAACAGATAGGCCAGCAGGATGCTCTTGAAGAAGATGCTCCAGCGCCGGGCCCGCCGCTGTTCGTTGAGGGCCGCGAAAGCGAGGCGGTTGACGACGTCGCGCTGCCAGGCGTCGTCATCGGAACGGGGAGTCTCGGAAGTGCCGGACATGGTGGTTTCCTTCTGGGTTGCGTGATGTTCCGGGGGAAAGCTTGGCGTGCCGGGACAGAATTTGCAATGCCGTCAGGCCGCGCGCGAGAGCCAGCCGTCCAGCCAGGTGCCAACCGCCGGCAGGGAATCGACGCAGTCCAGCGGCTGGCATTTGAGCAGACGCTCGCGATCGTGCACTCCGTAGGTGACGCCCAGGGCCGGCACGCCGGCGTTGCGGGCCATCAACAGATCGTACTCGGTGTCACCCACCATCAGCGCATCGTCGGCTTCCACGCCCAGCCGATCCAGAATGTCGAGCAGCATGGCCGGGTGCGGCTTGGAGAAGCTCTCGTCGGCGCAGCGGGTGGCATGGAAACAGTCCTTGAGGCCGGTCTCTTCGAGCACCTTGTCGAGTCCCTGACGGCCCTTGCCGGTAGCGATGGCCAGGAAATGGCCCTGGGCGAATAGATTCCGGATCAGTTCCTCCGCGCCCTCGAAAAGCCTGCTCGGCGTGTCGTCCCGTTCCAGAAAGTGGTGGCGGTAATGGTGGACCAGCGCGTCCCATTGGGCCTGGCTGCCGTCGGGATAGAGGGTCATCAGGGCCTCGCGCAGCCCCAGGCCGATGATGTTGCGCAACTGATCCTCGCTGCGGGGCTCAAGCCCGGTTTCGCGGATGGCGGCCTGGAGGCAGGCAACGATGCGGGCCTCGGAGTCCATCAGGGTGCCGTCCCAGTCGAAGACGATGAGGCGGGTCGGTTCAGTGGTCATGGTCGAGTTCCAGGATCTCCAGGGTGCGTGTCAGGGTATCGTCCAGCGGCGCGATCACCTCGAGCGGCTCGTGATCGGGCCAGGGGATGCGCAGGGAGCGGGCATGCAGGAACAGCCGGTTCAGCCCCGTCATCTCCCGCAGACGACGATCGAAATCGGGATCGCCGTACTTTTCATCGCCGGCGATGGGATGCCCGATGTGCGCGGCATGCACCCGGATCTGGTGGGTGCGTCCGGTGTCGAGTCGGACTTCCATCAGGCTGGCGAGTTCCCCGACGGCCAGGGGCCGGAAGACGCTGCGGGAAGGCTTGCCGGCGGGATCCACGCGCACGATGCGCTCCCCGGAACGCAGCACGTTCTTGCGCAGCGGCGCCTCGACGACGCGACGCCCGCCCGCCCAGCGTCCCCGCACCAGGGCCAGATAGCGCTTGTCGATGCGATTCTCCCGCAACAGTTCGTGGAGGATGCGCAGGGCCGAGCGGCGGCGGGCGATGAGGAGGCAGCCGGAGGTCTCGCGGTCCAGGCGGTGCACCAGCTCCAGATAGCGCGCTTCGGGCCGCAGGGCGCGCAGGCCCTCGATCACCCCGTAGCGCAGGCCGCTGCCGCCGTGGACCGCCAGGCCCGAGGGCTTGTTGAGGACCAGGATCCGGTCGTCCTCGTACAGGATGGCGGCCGCGAGCTGGCGCAGGACGGCATCCGCGGGGCGCGACGGCGCCTGGCGGGGCTCGAGACGCACCGGCGGGATGCGCAGCAGATCGCCGGCCTGCAGGCGATAGTCGGGTCGAATGCGCCCCTTGTTGACCCGCACCTCGCCACGGCGCAGGATGCGATAGATGAGGCTGCGGGGTGCGCCCTTGAGGCGCCCCAGAAGGTAGTTGTCCACCCGCTGTCCGGCCAGATCCGGGCCGATCTCGACCAGTTGGACCCCTTTGCCTGCCTGTTTGGGCTCGTTTTCCGACATTTGGCCATTCTAGCAGCTTCCTGGCCGTTTGCTGACAGGCCAGATCATTGATATAGTGTCGAAATTCCGGAAATCCCGGAAACTGCGCAAGGTTCAAATCGCTGTGCGCAGCCGGTGCAAGCCGAACCCGAAATCCGTCACCGATGCATCGCTTCATTCCGGTGACCCGAAACGTGACACTGTCCGCCACATTTTCACGAATGCTGCGGCCAGTATTGATGAACAACCGCGCTCCCATTGTCTGAATTGATTCCGGATTGTGGTGGGCAGGCCCGGGCATGACCGGGCGCAGAACAACCGCGCACACCGCCCAAGACGGCGGCAAGGTCATGCGATAACTCATAACCGGTCTGGCAGATCCCACAGGTCGATTCCTGACCGTGGTCGAGCGCCAACACGCAAGGTTTTGTCATGAAAAGAATGCTGTTCAACGCCACGCAGCCGGAAGAGCTGCGTGTGGCGCTCGTCGACGGCCAGAAACTCTACGACCTCGACATCGAAACCACCCAGCGGGAAAGCAAGAAGTCCAACATCTACAAGGGCCGCATCACCCGCATTGAGCCCAGCCTGGAAGCCGCCTTCGTCGACTACGGCGCGGAGCGCCACGGCTTCCTGCCGCTGAAGGAAATCTCCCGCCAGTACTTCCGCCCCGACGCCGACACGTCCGGCCGGGTGAACATCAAGGACGTGATGCGCGAAGGCCAGGAAGTGGTCGTGCAGGTGGCCAAGGAGGAACGCGGCAACAAGGGCGCCGCCCTGACCACCTTCATCAGCCTGGCGGGCCGCTATCTGGTGCTGATGCCCAACAACCCCCGGGCCGGCGGCGTCTCCCGGCGCATCGAGGGCGAGGAGCGGGCCGAGGCCCGCGAGGCCCTGAACCAGCTCAAGATCCCCTCCGACATGGGGGTCATCATCCGCACTGCCGGTGTGGGCAAGACCGTCGAGGAACTGCAGTGGGACCTCGACTACCTGCTCAACCTCTGGCGCTCCATCGAGGAAGCCGCCAAGGAACGCCCTGCCCCGTTCCTGATCTATCAGGAAAGCAACCTCATCACCCGCACCATTCGCGACTACCTGCGCTCCGACATCAGCGAAATCCTGATCGACGAGCCCTCGGTCTACGAGCAGGCCCGGGAGTTCATGGCCCAGGTGATGCCGCACAACCTGAACAAGATCAAGCTGTACCAGGATCCGGTGCCACTGTTCACCCGCTACCAGATCGAATCCCAGATCGAGTCGGCCTTTCAGCGGGAGGTGCGACTGCCCTCCGGCGGCGCCCTGGTCATCGACCACACCGAGGCGCTGGTCTCCATCGACATCAACTCGGCCCGCGCCACCAAAGGCGGCGACATCGAGGAGACGGCGCTCAACACCAATCTCGAGGCCGCCGACGAGATCGCCCGCCAGTTGCGCCTGCGCGACCTCGGGGGCCTGATCGTCATCGACTTCATCGACATGACCCCGGCCCGCAACCAGCGGGAGGTGGAGAATCGCCTGCGCGAGGCCCTGAAGATGGACCGCGCCCGGGTCCAGGTTGGCCGCATCTCCCGCTTCGGCCTGCTGGAGATGTCCCGCCAGCGGCTGCGCACGTCCCTGGGCGAGTCCAGCCAGCGGGTCTGCCCCCGTTGCAGCGGCCAGGGCACCATCCGAGGCGTGGAGTCCATCGCCCTGTCGATCCTGCGCGTGATCGAGGAAGAGGCGATGAAGGACAAGACAGCCAGGGTCATCGCCCAGGTACCGGTGGACGTGGCCACCTTCCTGCTCAACGAGAAACGGCGCATCCTCTCCGACATCGAAAAGCGCCAGAAGGTGCAGATCCTGCTGGTGCCCAACACGCATCTGGAAACGCCCCACTACGACGTAGAGCGGATCCGCGAGGGCGAGGACGGCGAGATCCGCAAGCACGCCAGTTACGAGCTGGCCACCCACAATCCCGAGGAGGAGGCCGAGGCCACGGCCACCGCCACCACCGAGGCCAAACCCGCCGAGGTTCCGGCCGTGAAGTCGGTGGCGCCCGCCACCCCGCGACCGGCGCCCAGCCCCTCCGCCGAGACAGCGAAGGCGGCCGAGACACCCGCCAGGCCGGGCCTGTTCGTGCGCCTCTGGCGTTCCCTGTTCGGCAAGGGCGAAGCGGAAAAACCCGAAGCCAAGGCGCCCGCCAGTCGTGGCGGCAAGGGTCAGTCGGGCCGTGGCGGTCGTCGCGGCAACGGCAAGGGCGGTCAACAGCAGGCCCGTGGCGGTCGCGGCGGTCAGCAGGGGCGCGGCCGGGGTCAGCAGGGTGGTCGCGGCCGCGGCGGCTCGCAGTCGCAACCGGCCCGCCAGGAGGCCCAGACCGAGAAACGCGCACCCCAGACCGCCGAAAGCGACAGCGAACGCCAACCGGCCCAGAACCCGCGCCAGGGTCAGGGCCGACGCGGTGGTGGTGGCCAGCAGCAGCAACGCCGCAATGAAAGCGTCCAGTCCCGCCAGCAGGGCCGGCAGATGGCGCAGCGCGCCAACGAAGAGGCCATGGCCGCGCGCCAGGCCAGAACCGAACCGGCCGAACAGCCTCCGGCAGCCGAAACGGCAACCGAGGCGACGGAAACCACGCAAACCGTGCAGGCGCCTCAGCAGGCCGCGTCCGGCTCCGGCAGCCGTCGCGGTCGCCGTGGCGGTCGTCGCCGGCGCAAGTCCCAGGGCGATTCGGCCCCGGCGCAGACGGCGGACAAGGCTACGGAAACGGCTGCCGAAGCCAGGCCGGCCGAGGCCGTAAAGACGGAGACCACACCGGCCCCCTCCTCTGTGCCGGAAGTGGCCGCGGACAAGTCAGTCGAGCCGACGCAAAAGCCTGAACCGGCAGCACCTGTCGCCGAAACCCGGACGGAAACCCGGGCCGAAAAAGCGTCCGCCGCTGCGGCCGAGCAGCCGGCAAAAGCCGTTGCCAATCCGGCCCCGGAAAAGGCCGAACCCGCTGCCAGCGAACCGGCCGCAGGCGAGACCGCTGCACCGGCACCGGCCCCGTCTTCCGCGGAAACGGCAAGGGCCGACGAATCCCGGCCGGCGGAAAAGGCCGGGAAACCGGCTGCCGAACAGGCAAGCAAACCTTCCCCGGCCGAGCCCGCGAGCCCGAACCGGGAAGAGCCGAAACTGCAGCAGGTCTTCACCAAGCCCGAATATCTGCAACCGGCGGAAGCG
>Ga0256832_1002157_pt1 | contig 13446 bp, 17 predicted proteins | sample 134614metaG_FD_190534 | JGI IMG/M metagenome (GOLD analysis project Ga0256832, IMG submission 190534) | Hydrothermal vent microbial communities from Lau Basin, Pacific Ocean - 134-614 | ecosystem: Environmental > Aquatic > Marine > Hydrothermal vents | place: Pacific Ocean: Lau Basin | collected... | reverse complement strand
AGCACCCCCATCAACTCGCACAGTTCCTGCTCGCTGAGGAACGTTGGTGTACCACCGCCGAAGTGTAATTGCTCGACACGTCGGTCCGGGTCAATCAGCGAAGCCTGCAGGCGGATTTCCCGGTACAGGTGGTCAAGGTAATTGCGGGCACGGCTGCGGTCGGCCGTCACGATCTTGTTGCAGGCACAGTAGTAGCAGACGTGGGCGCAGAACGGGATATGCACATACAGCGACAGCGGCCGCCCGCTCTCGTTACTGGCACGCACCCAGCGTTCATGGTCGGCCGCACCCACTTCCGGCGTAAATTCCATGGCCGTCGGGTAGGAGGTGTAACGCGGGCCACTGCCCGCATAACGCCGGATCAGGTCTGCATCAAAATCGACCGTCTGCTGCATGTTTTTCTCCACAATATTGTCCTGAACTATAGGCTGCCAGACCGAAAATCACCTTGACCTGGGTCAAGGGTCAACGGCGCCCCGCCCTAGTCGACTTCCAGCCCTTCGCGGTGGGTTTCGTTGATTTTCAGCAGCAGCTGTTTGAACGGCAGGATACGCTCATCCTGCTTCGCCACTACCTTGACGAAACGCAGGTCTTCCTTGCCAAACTGGTAGCTGCCATCCGCCATGGAGGCACGCAGGGCACGCACGTCGCGCTCCAGTTCTTCAAGAAATTCAGTGGCGGCACCCAGCGAATCCATATCGTACTCCGCCGCGGCGCGCAGGTCCTCGATTTCAAACAGCGCCTGATCGACCAGGTCAACGTACTCTTCTGCGGTTTTCGGTCTTCCTAACATGGATTAACCTCCATCTCTAACTACATAAAACACTTCGAAAAATCCCCTGAAATTCACGCACCTGGCTGGCGTCGAGCAAGAACACACCGTGGCCGCCGCGCTCGAAATCGAGCCAGGTAAACGGTACATCGGGAAAACACTCCATCAGCATATCCTGACTGTTACCCACCTCGACCACCAGTATCCCGTCGTCGGCCAGCCATTCAGCCGCCTGCGCCAGCACGCGTACCACAATGGCCAGTCCGGCCTGGTCGGCGCGCAGGCCCAGTTCCGGCTCGTGCCGGTATTCCTCGGGCAGTGTCTGCATTTCTTCATCAGACACATAGGGCGGATTGCTGATAATCAGCTGGTAACGCGCCGGTTCCAGTGCCTCGAACAGGTCAGACTCGACGAGATTGACCCACTCGTCCAGTCCATGGCGTTGTACGTTGCGTTTTGCCACGGCCAGCGCATCGGGCGAGATATCCACCGCATCGACCTCGGCATTGTCAAAATGCACGGCACAGGCAATGGCAATACAGGCGCTGCCGGTACACAGGTCCAGCACCCGCTCGACGTCATCCGGCTCCAGCCAGGGTGTAAAACCCCGTTCGATCCATTCCGCCATCGGCGAACGTGGCACCAGCACGCGTTCATCGACATAAAACGGCAGGCCCGCAAACCAGGCTTCGCCGGTCAGGTAGGCGGCCGGCTTGCGGGTTTCGATGCGCTGGTGCAGTAACTCCAGCACCGCCGTGCGTTCTGCCGCGGTCACCCTGGCACCCAGATAATGCTCGGGAAAACCCACCGGCAGATGCAGCGCATGGCTGACCAGCACCAGCGCCTCATCGAAGGCATTATCGGTGCCGTGGCCGAATACCAGCCCGTTTTCACGGAAGCGGCTCGCGCCCCAGCGCACTACGTCCCGTATAGTTTGTAACTCTGCCTGATCGGCCATGCAAAATGATTCCTACCGCTGTGGCCGCGTCAGTGGAATAATACGCGCCCATGTTATATTCAAAAATGAAGTCAAATATCGCGACCCGTGTCGCGGGGCGCATTATACCGGTACTGGCCGCCCTGTGGTTGCTGGTGTCATGCAGCCAGCCCGAACTGCCTCAACTGGCCGGAGGGACCCTGCTGCCCGAGGCCCGCCCGCTGACGCCTTTCACGCTGGTCGATGACCACAATGCCCCGTTTACACAGGATTCGCTGCGCGGCCAGTGGAGCTTCGCGTTTTTCGGTTACACCCATTGCCCGGATGTCTGCCCCAATGCGCTGGGCGCGCTGAAGCGGGTCGAGACGCTGCTCGAGGCCGATGGCGTCACACCGCTGCCACGGGTACTGTTCGTCAGCGTGGACCCTGCACGCGACACCCCCGATACGCTGGCGGGCTATGTCGCCTACTTCCACCCGGCCTTTGTCGGCGTAACCGGTGAAGACGCCGAGCTGAAGCTCCTGACGCGCCAGCTGGGCATTCTCTATGGACGTTCCCCTGATAGCAGTAATGACAAGGATTACGTCGTCGATCACAGCGCAGCGATTATCCTGTTTAACCCGGAAGGTCACTACCAGGCATTGTTTGGTATACCGCACGATCCACAAAAGATCGCCGCCGACTTTGTGGCCATCCGTGACTGGTACGAGGCAAGCCAATGAAACACAAATGGATACTTTCACTTTTCCTGGCCCTGTGGGCAGGGGTTGCCAACACGGCGGATACCCTTGAGGTCGACAATGCCTGGATCCGTGAAGCACCACCCGCTGCTCCGATGCTCGCCGGCTACCTGTGCCTGGAAAACCGGACTGACACACCCGTGACGCTGGTCGGCGTGGAAAGCCCGCTGTTTGAATTTGTCATGATGCATCGTACCGAAACCGTGAACGGTATGGCGCGCATGCTGCACCAGGACAAGGTAGTTATCGCAGCAGGGAAACGTGTCTGCTTCGAACCCGGCGGCCTGCACCTGATGATGCCCGCACCGGAAAAACGCCTGCTTGCCGGTGACCGGGTCGAACTGGACCTGCTGTTCGAAGATGGCACGAAGCGGCACATCACGGTACCGGTCAAGGCCCCCTGATAGATGTCACCAGCGCCGTCCGCCTCCTGGAAGGACTACCTCAAGTCACTGCCGCTGTACCTGCTGCCTCACCATGCGATTTCCCGGCTGACGCTGCGTGTGACGCGGCTGCGTGTACGCTGGTTCAAAAATGCCCTTATCCGCTGGTTTGCCAGGCAGTACGACGTCAACTGGGACGAATCACTGTACCGGCAGCCGGAAGACTTTGAACACTTCAATGCTTTCTTCACCCGCGAACTGGCGCCCGGCACACGCCCCGTTGAAGGCGATGCGTGTACCGTCGTCAGCCCGGCCGACGGACACATCAGCCAGCTCGGAGAGATTGACGATGACACGGTATTCCAGGCCAAGGGCCGTGGCTTCAGTGTCACGGAACTGCTGGGTGGCGACAGTGACAGCGCCGGTCTGTTCCGCAACGGCAGTTTCATGACCGTTTACCTGTCACCGCGCGACTACCATCGCGTACACATGCCACTGGAAGGCAAGCTGCGCAAAACCCTCTATGTCCCCGGCCGCCTGTTCAGTGTTGCACCGCATACCACGCGCGTCGTGCCGCGCCTGTTCGCACGTAACGAGCGTCTGGTCGCCCTTTTCGATACCTGTGCCGGCCCCATGGCCATGGTGCTGGTTGGCGCCATCAATGTGGCTGCCATTGAAACGGTGTGGGCCGGGCTGGTCACACCACCGCACCGCCGGCAGGTTGAAACCCTTGATTTCACCGATCGTGATATCACCCTGCAACGCGGCGCTGAAATGGGGCGCTTCAATATGGGCTCCACCGTCATCCTGCTGTTCGGGGAACAGGCCGTACACTGGCAGAGCATGCTTGTCGCAGAAGCCCCGTTGCGCGTGGGGGAAGCCATAGGAACGGGGCAAAACCCGCGTTAACCTTATCCGGCCCACCCCGTTAGTCGTCTATCAGGAACCCCTGGAGGACGACACCATGAACCTGATCACACGCACCATCCCGGCGCTGCTGCTGGGCCTGTCCGGCCTGGCCCTGAGCGGGGCCAGCCAGGCCGACAGCAGCTTCAGCGTAACCGTTTCCAGCGGCTATGCCGCACCCTATATCAACTATGCCTACCACGACAGCTACCGGCCCCGGACACGCTACTGCAACCCGTACCGCCGCCCCCCGGTCCATGTCGACAGCTATGTGGAAAAACATATCTACAGGGACTACAGGCACAACAGGCGCCATTACAGAGACGATAACTACGGAGGTCGCCACGGCTACCAGAAATACCGTAACCGGGACAACCACCATTCACGCAAACACGGTGACCGGAATGAACGACGCCACCACACGGGCTATGTCGTTACCGCCCGTTACTGAAGAATCGCTGATCCTGTATGCTGGACAGACATCGGAGCAGTTATCCTTGAACCCACTGGAGGCAGGCATCCCTGCGTGCAAAACCGTGTCTGTCCAGACATCGCTGAACGATTTCCTTGCCGGGGTACAGAACAGGGCCTATCACGTTGCCTATGGCGCCCTGTGGGAGCGTGAAATTTCACTCGATGTGGTACAGGAAAGCATGCTGCGTTTCGTCGAGTACTACCGGGACAAGCCGGAAAAAGAATGGCCGGCGCTGTTCCGCAGCGTCCTCAACAGCAAGATCAATGACCAGCGTCGAAAGCGCTTGCTGGGTAACACGACCCGCAAGCTGCTGTCACTCACCGGGCTGGGGTTTTCACGAGGCGACGAGGACAGCGGCATGCTGGAAAACGAACTTCCGCAAGCGGTACACGACGAGGGCTTCAGCCAGCCGGAAGCCGGTGCCACGGATGGCGAACTGAAAGGTAAAATCGAATCCGCCCTGTGCAAGCTGGCGGAACGCCAGCGACAGGTTTTCCTGCTGCGCGAACAACTGGGACTGAGCATACGTGAAACCGCCGAGACGCTGGGTATCTCGGAGAACAGTATCAAGCAACACCACTTCCGCGCCCTGCGCGCCATGCGCAAGTCACTTGCAGAGGTATGGGAACATGAACACGCATAATACACACCCGGACAGCGAACAACTCGACAGCCTGCGTGCCGGCCTGCTCGACGACACGCCGCAACTGAAAGCGGATATCGAGGCCCACCTCGCCGACTGTCTATCCTGCCGGGCGCATTACGACATGGCCGGCCATTTGCTGCCGGGCAGGCTGCCTGTCGCCACACCCACAGTGCAGCTGGACCGGATTCGCCGACAGGCGCTGGAAACCCGCTCATCCCGCCAGCACCTGTCAGCATTTGCCCTGGCTGCTGCGCTGGCGCTGGTTGCCGTGCTGCTGGTCAAACCTGACCTGCAGGATGCTTCCCGTGAGACCCGCGTCGCGCAAACTGCAACAGAAGATACTCCGGCGCTCTACGAAGACCTGGATTTCTACCTGTGGCTGGCCGACCATAAATCCGATAGCGACTCCGCTACCTGACCACGATCATGATGAAGATGAATACGCGAAAGGCCTGGCTTGCAGCCACCTTCGGCATATTACTGCTTGGCAGCACTGCCGGTGCGGATAGCCGTGTGGATCGTCTTTACCTCGCAGGAAAGGGGCATATTCCCTGGCAATCACTGAGCCCGGAGGAACAGCAAGTATTACAGGATTACCGGGGACGCTGGAATGAATACGACACTGACCGCCAACAACGCATTCGCGAAGGCGCCAGGCGATGGAAGCACCTGCCCGCAGAAAAACGCCACAAGGTAGAACAGAAACACGGTGAATACGAACAGCTTTCACCAGAGGAACGCCGCCGCCTGCGCGATGAATACCGGCGCCGGCATAGTCAGGACAGGTGATGAATGTCAGGGAAGCTCTGATTAATCCGTCATTCCGGCATACACCGGGATCGCGGTAAAGGAATTAATCAGAGGCCCTCTGGATCAGCCCGAGTGACTTCATGGCTTCATCGATCGGGATAAGAAAATTGATATTCAGCGATGTACCCTGTTTCGTGAACAGACCGGATACGGAGATCCCGATGACTTCACCATAGCGGTTGAATACCGGCCCACCGGAGTTCCCGGGGTTGATGGCCGCATCCGTCTGGTAGTATTCATTCCCGTCTTTAAGCGTTCGGTAGGCTGAAATGATGCCCCGGGTTACGGTATGACTCAGCATTTCATCCAGGGGCGTACCAATAATATAAATTGTTTCACCTTCCCGGGCCCTGTTTTGACTTAATTCAACCGGTTGCAGGCCTTCAAAAGCGTCAATTTTCAGCAAGGCGACATCACGTTTTTCGTCAACACGAATGATATTGGCCCGTACATCTTTCCCGTCTACAACGACAATGGCCTGCTTTGAATCGCCTGTCACGTGTGCATTCGTAACAATATAGCCATCATGTGTCAGTACAAAACCGCTGCCATGCCCGGACACTGACCGAACCGTAACCGAGGCCTGCTTCAGTTTATCCACTGCGTTCGTGAAACTTCCTTCCTGAATTCCATAGCTCAGCCTGAGCGAAAGCCTGGATATAAACTGTCCGCTTTTTTCCATGCTGCGCTTTTCACCCGGCTCAAGCAGCGCTGCAAAATCTTTTTTTGACAACAGGTTTTTTATGGCACCGGAAAACGCATTGTAGCGGCTGATTGATGAACCATCGGAGATCACGTCTTCATAGACACTTGAGTCAGAACCTTCCGTTTCGACCTCGTAAACAACTTTTCTTTCAAGGTTATCAAATACACTCCATTTTATTTTTATATAGGAAGCGACTTTCAGTTTATCTCCGAGACCTCTGCCGGACAGGTTCGGGCGGCACCTGTCCTGCTCCAGTTCAGTAATCACTGCGGCCACGCTCAATTCGGCTGACTCAAGCTTTTGCCCTGCGAACAGCTGCTGACTGCCGTCTGCAACCGCATAGTTATTTTTCCGGAACACCTTGTTGAACTCACTCGCATATTTCGCACTGTTCACCTGGGTCCTGCCACTGGACCAGGTAACACCCCCGTCCTTCCTTGCGCAGCTTATGCCTGAAAAATCACGTCCTACAATATTTCTGCCACCACTATCCTTTTCGAGTTCAACGAGCACTTTTTCCAGGTGGATACGCCGCGAACCGATACTGCCGGTATAAGCGACGGGGGGTTTCGTCCTGATATTTCGGGTACCAAAGGCATCTTTACCTGCCGTGGCCGCCCTGACCTTGATATCCAGCTTTGTTTTCTGTTTCTCATTGGCAGGCGCGGCATCTGAATAGTGTATTTTCCCCGATGCATCTACCCACTTGTAGACCCCTGCCCCGGCAGCCGAACAGAACACACCATTGCCAGATACAGACACAGCAATTATTATATTTTTTATCAGACGCTTACCTGTTAATTTTAAAGGCCGCATTACCTCACCTGCCTGTGTTGTCACACATTGAATACCCCTATACTGCACGCCGGGTATCGGCCGCAATCCGGATGCCATAAGGTGAATTTTTACCGGAACAGCGCTGGAAAGCGGCCAGGTTTCTCTATTAAAATCTGGACTTCTCCCTGTAGCTGGCTGACCATAAGAAAAACAGTGACCCCGGCACCTGACCACCGCCATGACTGACAGACGAAAAATATCGCTTGCCATCATCCTCGGCGCCCTGCTGCTCGGCAGCACAGCCCACGCCGCCATCAAACCGGAACGCCTCTACCTGGCGGCAAACGGGCATATTCCCTGGCAGTCATTGAGCAAGGAAGAACAGGAAGCCTTGCGGGATTACCGGGGCCACTGGAATGACCTTGATACCGATCGCCAGCAGCGCATTCGTGAAGGTGCCCGGCGCTACCGGCAATTACCCCCCGAGAAACGCCGCAAGATTGAACAGAAGCACTACGAATACGAACACCTGTCGCCGCAGGAACGGCGCCGCCTGCGCAAGGAATACCTGCGCCAGCACAAATAACTCTCCGCAGCGATTCACAGTCCGGCGACAACCCGGTACAATCGCCTGCCGTTTGACGCCCTGAAAGCCGGTAACCTCTTATGAATCCCATGCTGAACATTGCAGTAACCGCCGCGCGCAATGCCGGCGATATCATCGTCAAGCACCTGAATCACCTCGAGCGGCTGACCGTCACCAGCAAGGACCGCAACGATTACGTCTCTGAAGTGGACCGGCAGGCGGAAGACGAGATCATTGCCGTCATCCGCAAGGCATTTCCCGACCACGGCATACTGGCGGAAGAAAGCGGCCAGCACCTGGGCAAGGCTGAATATCAGTGGATCATTGACCCGCTCGACGGTACTACCAATTTCCTGCACAGCTTCCCGCAGTTCGCCGTTTCCATTGCGCTTCAACACAAGGGGAAACTCGAGCAGGCGGTTATCTACGACCCGATGCGCCAGGAACTGTTTACCGCAAGCCGTGGCGGCGGTGCCTTCCTGGACAACCGGCGTATCCGCGTCAGCAACCAGAAAGGCCTGCCGGGGGCGTTACTCGGTACCGGTTTCCCCTACAAGGACATGCAATACCTGGATGCCTACCTCGGCATGTTCCGCGCCATGATCACCGATGTCGCCGGTATTCGCCGGCCCGGTTCAGCCGCGCTGGACCTCGCTTACGTCGCCGCCGGACGCTTCGACGGTTTCTGGGAAATCGGGCTGAATCCCTGGGACATTGCTGCGGGGATTCTGCTGGTGCGCGAAGCCGGCGGTCTGGTCGGTGACCTTGCCGGTGGTCATTCACACCTGGAAAGCGGTAATATTGTTGCCGCTGCACCGAAACTGTTCCCGGCCATGCTGCGGGAAATCCGACCTCACCTCACCGATGCGCTGAAAAGCTGAACCGGTCACAAAACCACGCCTGATACGCCCTTCGGGCAACTCAAGAACCACGCTTTTTCGCCGCTACATTTTTCAGCAGCGACACTGTTGTCCGGCTGCACATAAACACAAAAAACTGTACAACAGGATACCTTCCAGATTTCCGAATGAAGAAAATTAGCGATAAAGCATTAAAGCTGATCGGGCGGAAACTGTTGAGCAGCATGGAAGCATCATCGGATCAGGATAGCTCGACTTCCACCATCGAAAGCACCCTGGCGGCGCGTAAACGTGCCCTGAGTCTTGGATTGAGAAAGAAACAGGAGCCGGAAAAAGCACGTGTTCTTCTCTTTCGGGGGAACTTCGCGGACGATTGACTGCGCGTACCCGGCTTTACCGTTCATCCGGATGTGTGATATACACAGAGTTTATACATAAGTTGTTTCGGAATGAGCGTATGAAGCGAGCTGTACTGACTCTTTTGATTCCCCCGTTTGCCGCCTGCCGGTTTGGTTGCGCCGGCTGTTGTGCCGCCCCTATCGGTGTTTTCTGGCTGGCCAGTATTACCAGTATCATCTACGGTTTGCTGGGTGGACCTACCAACCTGATGGGCCCCAGTATAAACACCATACTGCTGGGGGCAGGGATGTGGGGAATAGCCTCGGTCTGGGCGGCCATTACGATACGCGGCGCCGATGATGACAAATGCGAACGTCGCAGCAGTACCGTGTGCAGCAAGATCATGCCGGGCAACGACGAAAGCGACCCCTTCGACGAAGTCCGCAAGGCCCGCTAGTCGCGGGCAGAGCCTTCAGGGCCGGTTGTCGGCCCCTTCTGCACCTTCCTTCGGTACCGGCATCAGGTCGGCCTTGCTGATACCCAGCGCCAGTGCTGTCGAGCCGGCCACAAAAATCGATGAATAGGTACCGATAAATACACCTACAATCAGCGCCAGCGCAAAGGCGTGGATGATCTCTCCGCCCAGGAAGAACAGGGCGACCAGCACCAGCAGGGTGGTTATCGAGGTCATCAAGGTACGTGAGAGCGTCTGATTGATCGATGCATTCATAATGCTGACCGGTGTTCCCTTGCGCATACGACGGAAGTTTTCACGTATCCGGTCGAACACCACGATGGTGTCATTCAACGAGTAACCGATCACCGCCAGCAGTGCCGCCAGCACCGTCAGGTCAAATTCCACCTGTACCAGCGAGAACACACCCAGCGTAATAATTACATCGTGCACCAGTGCGCCGACCGCGCCGAGGGAGAAGCGGTATTCAAAGCGCAGGGTGACGTAGATAAGGATGCCGATCAGCGCGTAGAGCATGGCGAGACCACCCTGCTCGGTCAGTTCTTCACCAACCTGCGGCCCCACGAATTCAACGCGACGTTTCTCCACGGCGGCATCGGCAGCCTGCAGGGCTGACAACACTTCGTCGCTCAGCTCTGCACGGTCACGGTTTTCCTGTGGCGCAATACGGATCAGTACATCCCGCGAACTCCCAAAGTGCTGCAGCTGCGCATCCGGGTAACCCGCATCGGCAAGTACCTGGCGCAGCTCGCCAAGGTCCGCCGTTTCCGGGTAGGCCACCTCGATGATTGTACCGCCGGTAAAATCGATGCCAAAATTCAGCCCACGCACGAACAGCGAGGCCAACGCAATCACAATCAGAAGTGTCGAGAAGACCATGGCAACCTTTCGCTTGCCCATGAAGTCAATCTCTGTCGCTTTACCGAGAATTCGCATGACTGTATTCCTTTGAAATCAGATTGGCAGCCGTTTCAGACGACGGCCCCCGTAGGCAAGGTTAATGACTGCGCGTGTCCCCATGATGGCGGTAAACATGGAGGTCAGGATACCGATGGACAGTGTCACCGCGAACCCCTTGACCGGACCGCTGCCAAAACTGAACAGCACAACCGCTGCGATCAGGGTGGTCACGTTGGCATCTGCAATCGTGGAAAATGCCTTTGCATAACCGGCATGAATACTGGCCTGCGGTGTATTGCCGTTACGCAGTTCCTCGCGGATACGTTCAAAAATAAGCACGTTGGCGTCAACTGCCATACCCACCGTCAACACAATACCGGCAATACCCGGCATGGTCAGCGTGGCCTGCAACATGGAAAGAATTGCCACAATCAGCACCAGGTTCATCGCCAGCGCCAGGTCGGCCACCAGGCCGAATACCTTGTAGTACAGCGCCATGAACACCAGCACCAGGACAAAACCGATCACTACCGACTGGAAGCCCTGCCTGATGTTGTCTGCACCCAGGCTTGGGCCGATGGTGCGTTCCTCGATAATACGGATCGGTGCAGCCAGCGCGCCGGAACGCAGTAACAGCGCCAGCTCATGGGCTTCCTGCGGGCTGTCCAGCCCGGTGGTCTGGAAGCGTTTACTGAACACGTCACGAATGGTGGCGATACTGATGATTTCCTCGACCTTGCGGTTGACCACCACCGGTTTGCCATCGACCATGCGCGTGGTGGACTTGTTCTCGATGAACACCACCGCCATCGGTTTGCCGACATTGGCCCTGGTGAACTCCAGCATCTTGCGCGCACCCTTGCCATCCAGCGTCACCGTGACCTGCGGCTGACCGCCCTGGCTGTCGAAGCCGGAGCGTGCATTGATAATCTGGTCGCCCGTTACGATGATGCGGTTCTTCAGCAAGTGATACTGGCCGTTGCGGTCCTTGTACAGTTTCGAACCGGCCGGCACCTTGCCGTTTACCGCATCTTCCACGTCGTGCTCGGTATCAACCGCCCGGTATTCCAGGGTCGCCGTGGCACCGATAATGCGTTTTGCCGCCACCGTATCCTGAACACCTGGCAACTGGACAACCACACGCCGGTCGCCCTGTTGCTGGATAACCGGTTCGGCAACACCCAGCTCATTAACGCGGTTACGCAGGGTGGTAATATTCTGCTGCAGGGCCAGCTTGCGGATTTCCCGGGCCTCTTTCTCACTGACCCTGACCTCGAGTGCAAAGGCCTTGCCTTCATCGGCATTGGCCAGTTCGAGATCACGGAATTCACTGTGGATCAGCTCGCTGCCTTTTTCCCGGTCTTCCGCGGAACGGAATTTGACCAGCAGCTTTTCACCCTGCGGACGAATACTGAGGTAACGTATTTTATTCTTGCGCAGCAGTGTGCGCAGATCGGAGCTGTAACGCTCCAGGGCTTTCTGCAGTGCAGCATCCATGTCCACCTCCATCAGGAAGTGCACACCACCGCGCAAGTCCAGGCCGAGGTACATGGGCTGCGCATTGATCGCCTGCAGCCAGGCCGGTGTCGATGGCGCAAGGTTCAGCGCCACGGCGTAATCTGTTCCCAGTGCGTCCTTGATCTGGTCAGCTGCCGCCAGCTGGTCTTCGGTATTGTTGAAGCGGACCAGCAGACGCCGTTTGTCGACCTCGATCGACTTCACCGGGATTTTCTTCTCCGACAAACGGGCTTCAATCTGTCCCCTGACCGTGTCGCCAAGTTCCCCGCGCATGGCGGAGACCTGTACCGCGGGATCGGACTCGTACAGGTTTGGCAAGGCATACAGAATGCCAAAGACCATCACGACGACAATCAGCAGATATTTCCAGGCCGGGTATTGATTCATGACAGGAACAGACCTTGTTTTATGGTTTTATGATTGGTATCAGGAAGCCTTGGCTGTGCCCTTGGGCATCAGGCTGGCGACGGCCTGGCGTTGTACCTTGACCTCGACATTATCGGCAATCTTCAGGGTGACGAAATTCTCGTCCACCTGGGTGATGCGCCCCAGCAACCCCCCGTTGGTGACCACTTCGTCACCCTTTGAAAGCGCCTCGACCATGGCCTTGTGCTCTTTGGCACGCTTGGTCTGGGGGCGAATCAGCAGGAAATAGAACACCACGAAAATCAGCAGCAGGGGCAGAAACTGCATAATCGGGTCGGGCTGCTGGGCCGGGGCAGCAGCAGCCAGTGCGTCACTGATGAAGAAGCTCATAGGTGTATTCCTGTGTTCAGTTGGATAATGGGTGGTAAATTCAAGCGCGCTATTATGGCACAGGCGGCGCGGATTGGCCCCTTTTCGCGTAAAAATCCGCGACAAATACCTCCAGGTGCCCTGCCTCGATCGCCCCGCGCAGCCCCGCCATCAGGCGCTGATAGTAGCGCAGGTTATGCACGGTGTTGAGGTGGGAGCCCAGAATCTCGTTACACTTGTCCAGGTGGTAAAGATAGGCGCAGCTGTAGTGCCGGCAGGTGTAACAGTCACATTCCGGGTCCAGCGGGCCGGTATCTTCACGAAATTTTGCATTGCGCAGCCGCAACGTCCCCTGTGAGGTGAACAGGTGGCCGTTGCGCGCATTGCGTGTCGGCATCACACAATCGAACATATCGATCCCGCGCCGCACGGACTCGACAATGTCTTCCGGTGTGCCGACACCCATCAGGTAACGGGGTGCCCCGGCGGGCAGGGCCGGGTCCAGTGTATCGAGTACCCGGATGCGTTCCGCGTGCGGTTCACCCACCGACAGCCCGCCGATGGCGTAGCCGTCAAAGCCGATCTCCGTCAGTCCCTGCAGTGATTCCAGGCGCAGCTCCGGGTACATGCCACCCTGCACAATGCCGAATAACGCGGCGGGCGAGTCGCCGTGTGCCTCGCGACTGCGTTGTGCCCAGCGCAACGACAACTGCATGGAATCCCGTGCCTGCACGGTGCTGGCAGGATACGGCGTGCATTCATCAAAAATCATCACAATATCGGCGCCCAGTGCACGCTGCACGGCCATGGACTGTTCCGGTCCAAGAAACACCTTGTCACCATTGACCGGCGAGCGGAACTCAACGCCCTGCTCGGTGATC
>Ga0256832_1002156_pt1 | contig 13450 bp, 8 predicted proteins | sample 134614metaG_FD_190534 | JGI IMG/M metagenome (GOLD analysis project Ga0256832, IMG submission 190534) | Hydrothermal vent microbial communities from Lau Basin, Pacific Ocean - 134-614 | ecosystem: Environmental > Aquatic > Marine > Hydrothermal vents | place: Pacific Ocean: Lau Basin | collected... | reverse complement strand
GAATTGCTGTACATGCTTGGGGGCGGAACCACCCGCTCCCGTTTCAAACAGGCCGCCCCCTTTAAGCAGGGGAACGATAGACAACATACGGGCGCTGGTACCCAGTTCCAGAATGGGGAACAAATCGGTCAGGTAATCCCGTAAAACATTCCCGGTAACGGCGATGGTATCTTCACCGCGGCGCACGCGCTCCAGGGAAAAACGCATGGCTTCCACCGGCTTCATAACGCGAATATCCAGCCCTTCCAGATCATGGTCTTTTAAATAGTGTTCCACTTTTTTGATGATCTCACGGTCATGGGCGCGCTTTTCATCCAGCCAAAAGACGGCCGGAGTGTGTGAAGCGCGGGCCCGGTTTACCGCCAGCTTCACCCAGTCTTTTATGGCAATATCTTTGGTCTGGCACATGCGGAAGATATCACCCGCCTCAACCGGCTGCTCCAGCAGTACCTGACCGTTATCGTCCACGCAACGGATCAGACCGTCCGCGTCGGGGATGAATGTTTTGTCATGGGAGCCGTACTCCTCGGCCTTTTTAGCCATCAGTCCCACGTTGGCCACCGAGCCCATTTTGGAAGGATCAAACTGCCCGTGGCGCTGGCAGTCTTCAATCACCTCCTGATAGATGGTGGCATAACTGCGGTCGGGGATCATGGCCAGCGTATCCTGCAGGGCATCGTCCTTGTTCCACATCTTGCCACCGTCACGGATGACCACCGGCATGGAGGCATCGATAATGATATTGTTGGGCACATGCAGGTTGGTGATGCCTTTTGAGCTGTCCACCATGGCCAGGGCGGGCCGGCTTTTATAAACCGCCTCGATATCCGCTTCGATTTCAGCTTTTTTAGCGGCCGGCAGCTTATCCAGCTTACGCAACACATCGGCCAGGCCGTTATTCAGGTTGGCGCCGATCTCCTTCAGGGTCGCGGCATGTTTTTCCAGGGCCTCTTTATAAAAGACGGAAACGGCATGGCCGAACATCACCGGATCGGAAACCTTCATCATGGTCGCCTTAAGATGCAGGGATAACAACAGTTTATCCTTTTGGGCCTCTTCAATTTGATCGGCAAAAAATTTACGCAGGGCCTTAACGCGCATAACAGCGGCATCCAGCACCTCGCCATCGATCAGCGCCAGTTTATCCCGCAGAACATTGACCGTGCCGTCGGCGGCAACAAACTCAATCCGCGCCTCCTTCTCCCCGGTCAACGTCACGGATTTTTCACTGCCGTAAAAGTCATCTTTTTCCATATGGGCCACCCGGGTTTTGGAGCCGGATGCCGGCCAGGGCTTCATCATTTTATGGGGGAATTTAAGGGCAAACTTTTTAACCGCCGGGGCGGGGCGCCGGTCGGAGTTGCCTTCGCGCAACACCGGGTTTACCGCCGATCCCAGAACCACGGCAAAGCGTTTTTGCAGGGCGCGCTCTTCCTCCGTTTGCGGCTCCTCGGGATAATCGGGGATGTCATAGCCCTGACTTTGCAGTTCGTGAATGGTGGCCTGTAACTGAGGAATGGAGGCGCTGATGTTGGGCAGTTTAATTATATTGGTCATCGGGTCCTGGGTCAGCTTACCCAGCGCGCTCAGATCATCCGTTACTTTTTGCTCCTCCTTCAGCCGTTCCGGAAAGGTCGCCAATACCCTGCCGGCCAGGGAAATATCTTTTGTTTCAATGGAGATCCCCGTACCACGGGTAAAAGCCTTGATCACCGGCAACAGGGCAAAACTGGCCAGATACGGCGCTTCGTCTGTCTTGGTCCAGAGTATTTTTGCATCGCTCATTATATAACCCTCAAATTATGTTCATTTCAAAAGACGCATCACCACAGGGACACGCCACATTAGTTTACATTGAAAAGCAAAGTTAACAACTACGGCGGAATTTATCCAGCCTTCATCCCTTAGCATCCCGAAAATAAAAGGGAAAGCCGGATATTTCATCCGGCCGCGACAGCTCAAAAAGTTAAATAAGACTTTATTGTCATAAAAACATAAAAAATTGGTTTCAATCGTCTGTTTTTATGCGTATATTCGAGGTGAACTCAAGCAACAAACTACCCGCGTTATAGCCTGAGTTCAAAAAACCTATCCTCCGAAGCCTTAAGAAGTTTACACCAAATTTAAGGTGATGGAGATGCTGATTCTTACTGCTCTTGGCGCATTGGGCGGCCTTACGGTCGTGCTGGCGCTGTTATTGATTATTGCCAACAGAAAACTTCAGGTTGTTGAAGACCCTCGAATCGATATCGTTGAAGATATGCTGCCGCACGCCAACTGCGGCGCATGTGGTTACCCCGGATGCCGTCCTTTTGCGGAAGCTCTGGTGCATGGCGACGCCCTGCCCGGCAAGTGTACCGTAAGCAGTGACGAAGGACGCCAGAACATCGCGTCATTTCTGGGGGTTGATGTAGGCGCGCAGGAAAAGATGGTAGCACGTTTAGCCTGTGGAGGTGGGATCAATGTTGCCAGAAACCGCGCCCGCTACCAAGGCCTGCAAAGTTGCGAGGCAGCCTCGCTCGTTTCCGGAGGCGGAAAAGAGTGCTTTTGGGGCTGCCTTGGTCTTGGTGATTGCGTGGACGCCTGCGATTTTGACGCCATTCATCTCGATGCGTTCCACCTGCCCCGGGTCAGCGAGGACAAATGTACCGCCTGCGGCGATTGCGTCGTTGCCTGCCCCAAGGACCTGCTTTCCCTCCATCCCGTCAGCCATCGCTTATGGATCAATTGTAAAAACCTGGAAGCCGGCGATGAAATCCTGGAAGAGTGCCGGGTGGCCTGCACCGCGTGCAGCCGTTGCGCCATGGATGCGCCCGACAACCTGATCACCATGAAGGAAAACCTGCCGGTGATCGACTACAGCCGTTATATCGACACCACCAAGCCTATCGAGCGCTGCCCGACAGGCGCCATAGTCTATTTAGACCCTAAAAAAGGAAAAGTAAGTGGCCCCAAAGCCAAACCCGTTATCAGAAAGGGCGCCCGCACCGAGGCCCCCACATAGACATTAAAAGTAATTTACTCAAATTAAGAGGTTTTATTATGGCTAGTGAAACGAAGAAATTCAAATACCCCGGACAACGTGTGGCGATGGACGGCAACACCGCCGCCATCATGTGTGAACGCGAATCCACCGACGCCGCCGGCGCCTATCCGATTACCCCCTCCACCCAAATGGGTGAATACTGGGCCGAAAATGCGGCCAAAGGCCATATCAACATCTCCGGACGGCCGCTGATCTTTATCGAGCCTGAGGGTGAACATGCCGCCGCCGCCGTTACCGCCGGACTTTCCATGACCGGCTTGCGCGCCGCCAACTTCTCTTCCGGTCAGGGCATTGCCTACATGCACGAATCCCTTTATGCCGCCGTGGGCAAGCGCCTTACCTATGTGCTGAACATGGGCGCCCGGGCCATGACCAAAGCCACTCTTAACGTACACGCCGGACATGATGATTACCATGCCGTGGATGACACCGGCTTCTTTCAGCTTTTTGCCAAAAATGCCCAGCACGTGGCCGATTTGAACATCATTTCGCACCGTATCGCCGAGCTTTCCCTGACGCCGGGCATAATCGCCCAGGATGGGTTTTTAACCACGCACCTGATCGAATCCTTTTTGCTGCCGGAACGCGATCTGATCGAAAACTATCTCGGCAAACCGGATGATATCATCCCCACCCCCACCCCGGCCCAGAAAATCATTTACGGTGAAACCCGCCGCCGCATACCGGAACTGTGGGATGTAGATAACCCGGTGATGGCCGGTATCGTGCAGAATCAGGACTCCTACATGCAGAGCGTGGCCGCGCAAAGACCTTATTTCTTCGATCACATTCAGGAACTGACCGAACAGGCCTTTGAGGAATTTTACCAACTGACCGGCCGCCGTTATGAACGGGTGATGACCTACAAAGCCGATGACGCCGACTATCTGATTCTGGGACAGGGCAGCCTGATCCCCAGTGCCGAGGTGGTGGCCGACTATCTGCGTAAAACCCGTAAAATCAAGGTCGGGGTGGTGGATCTGGTTATGTTCCGGCCCTTCCCCGGTGATCTGCTGGCCAAAATCGTTAAGGGGCGCAAGGGGGTGGCCATCCTGGAACGGCTGGATCAGCCCCTGGCCGCCGACCTGCCGATCATCCGTGAACTGCGGGCCACTTTAAACAAGTGTATCGAAAACGGCGCGGCCAGGAAGGAAGCCCGTCCCTATCCGGATCTGCCGGCCTATAAACAAAGCGATATGCCGGAGCTCTATTCCGGTTCCTTTGGCATGGGCAGCCGCGACCTGCAACCCGAGGGCCTCATCGGCACCATTGAGAACATGCTGCCCGACGGCAAGCATAAAAAACTCTTCTATCTGTCGATTGATTTTATCCGTGAAACGCCTTTTACCCCCAAGCAGGAAATCTATCAGGAATCCATTCTGGAAAACTATCCTCATGTTAAGGAACTGGCCATACGCGGCACGGAGAATCCCAATCTGATGCCCGACGGCAGCATCACGGTGCGCTTCCACTCCGTGGGTGGCTGGGGCGCTATCACCACCGGCAAGAACCTGGCCATGACCCTGTTTGACCTGTTGGGCTACCATATCAAGGCCAATCCTAAGTACGGTTCGGAAAAAAAGGGACAGCCGACCACCTACTATCTTTCGGCGGCCCCGGAACCGATCCGCGTTAACAGTGAATACTTTTACGTGGATGTGGTGCTCTCGCCCGATCCCAATGTGTTTAAGCACACCAACGCCATTGCCGGTCTGAAGGACGGCGGCGTGTTTATCATCCAGAGCGAGCTGGAAACGCCGGAAGCGGTTTGGGCCTCCATCCCCCGCCATTATCAAAAAATGATTATTGAACGCAAGATCAAGGTTTTCTACCTCGACGGCTTTAAAATCGCCCGCGAGGAAGCCCACGACCCCGAACTGCAACTGCGCATGCAGGGTATTGCCTTCCAGGGGGCCTTTTTCGCGGCATCGCCCATTATGAAGCAAACCGGCATGACCGATGAAACCCTGTTGGAGGCCATCCACAAGCAGCTCCAGCATAAGTTCGGCTCCAAGGGTGAACGCGTGGTCGAAGATAATATGCACGTGGTCAAACGCGGTTTCAGCGAAATCACCGAAATTACCGATATGACCGTCTCGGAAAGCGATCTGCCGACCGTGGCCTATCAGGAGCCGCCCATGCCCACGATGATGAAGCGGATTCCCAAAAGCAAAACCAACCTGACCGATATTCACCGTTTTTGGGAGCAAACGGGTAACTTTTATCTGCGCGGTGCCGGTAATGACAACATCACCGATCCCTTTATCGGCCTGAGCGTTATGCCCGCGGTCACTTCCCTGTTTCGCGACATGACCGGCATACGCTTCGAACATCCCGAATGGGTACCGGAGAACTGTACCGCCTGCGGTAACTGCTACACCGCCTGTCCCGATACGGCCATTCCCGGTCTGGTTTCATCCCTGTACGGCATACTGGACACCGTGCTTAAACGGGTTAAAAAACAACACGGCGCCTTGCAATTCCTGCCCAAGGCCGTGCGTCAGTTGGAAGGCAAGGTGCGCGCCCTGCTCAACGAAGCCGACAACACCGATCCGGTACACCCTTTGCTGGAAAAGGCCATCGACCAAACCATTAAAGCCAGCAAGCTGGTGGAAAATGAACTGACCGTATTGAAAAAGGAATTTGACTGGTTCTGGGATGAACTGGGCGATTTCAAACTGGCCCTGACCCGCCCCTACTATGATCTGCATGAGAAGAAGCAGAAGAACAGCGGCGGGCTGTTCAGCATCACCATCAATCCCTACACATGTAAAGGCTGTATGGAGTGTGTGGAAGTTTGTAATGACGATGCTTTGCATCCGGTAAAACAAACGGAAGCCTCCGTTGATCTGTTGCGCAAGAACTGGGAACTGTGGCAGGATCTGCCCACCACCCCCGATCAATATATGCGGGTGGAAAACCTGGAAGAAAAGATCGGTGTGCTGGATACGATATTGCTTAAAAAGGAAATCTATCTGGCCCTGGCCAGCGGCGACGGCGCCTGCCTGGGTTGTTCCGAGAAATCGGTCATCCACCTGTTTACGGCCACCGTGGAAGCGCTGATGCAGCCCCGGGTGGAAAAACACATCAGCTATCTGGACGATCTGATCAAGCGGCTGGAAAAACATATTCAGCTCAAACTGATGGAAACCGTGGATATCAGTGATTCCGACGCCATGGAACGGGTTGTTGCCAATATGCATGAGGGCGATCTGACCCTGGCCAAGATCACCGATCAACTGGAACAGGCCGGTGAAGTAGAGCCGATCGACCAGGAGTGGCTGCATCGCGTCACACAGTTAATGGCCAAGCTTAAAAAGCTAAAATGGCGCTATACCGATGGCAACACCGGTAAGGGACGCAGCAGCATGGGTATTATAAATTCCACCGGATGCTCCTCCGTCTGGGGCAGCACCTATCCCTTTAACCCCTATCCCTTCCCCTGGGCCAACCATCTGTTTCAGGACAGTCCGTCCATGGCCATGGGTATTTTTGAAGGACATATGGCTAAAATGGCCGATGGCTTTAAGGCGGTGCGCATGGCCGAGCTGGAACTTTCCGGTAAATATGATCCCAACAAACATCCCGAGTTCTTTACCTATTTCAACTGGAATCAGTTTACCGATGAAGAGTGGGAACTTTGCCCGCCGGTAACAGCTATTGGCGGTGACGGTGCCATGTATGACATCGGTTTTCAAAACCTCTCCCGTCTGATGGCCTCCGGCAAACCGGTGAAGGTTGTCATTCTTGACACGCAGGTCTATTCCAATACCGGCGGTCAGGCCTGTACTTCAGGTTTTACGGGTCAGATTTCCGACATGGCCCAGTACGGAAAAGCCATACAGGGTAAGGTGGAAAGCCGCAAGGAGATCGGTTTGATCGCCATCGCCCACCGCACCTCTTATGTGATGCAGGCCAGCCTGGCCAACCCCAGTCACATGATCGAAGGCTTTATCGACGGCTTGCAGATACGGCGGCCGGCCATCTTCAACCTTTATACCGCCTGCCAGCCCGAGCACGGCATCGCCGACGATTTGGGAACCCACCAGGCCAAGCTGGTTGTGGAAAGCCGCTCCTATCCCATGTTCCGCTATAACCCCGACGCCGGGAAATCCATCAGCGAACAGCTCGACCTTTCCGGCAACCCGGATATGGACAGGGATTGGCCCATGTACACCTTAAAATACAAGGAAGACGGACGTGAGAAATCGATGGAACTGCCGCTGACCTTTGCCGACTTCGCCATAACCGAAGCGCGCTTCCGCAAACATTTCCGCAAGGTGCCTCATGACGCCTGGACCAGCAACATGGTTCCGCTGCATGAATTCCTGGAAAAGGATGAAAGCGGGCGCAAGGGTAAGTTCCCCTACATCTGGGCCGTGGATCGCAAGCAACACCTGCAAAGGGTTCTGGTGGCCGATCCCATCGTCCGTTCCTGTGAAGACCGTCTGGATTTCTGGCACAAGCTGAAAGAGATGGCCGGCATGGATAAGGTGGAAGAAGCGCCGGTGGATGTTGAAAGCAAGGTACGCCAGGAAGTGGTGTCCAAAATCGCCCAGGGGCTTATGGCCATGGCCAGCGGCGACGGCGCCACGGTTAATTTTGACCTGTCCGCGCCCGCCACAAGCAGCGCCACGGCCAAAACCACCGCCAACGGTGACGGCGCAAAATCCGACACCGGTGATTACATGGCGGCCTGGATCGACAGCGATGACTGTACCGCCTGCGATGAATGCATGAACATCAACAATAAAATCTTTGCCTATAACAAGGATCACAAGGCTTATGTCAAAGATCCCAAGGGCGGCCCCTACAGCGATATCGTCAAGGCCGCGGAGCGTTGTACGGCACAGGTGATCCATCCGGGAACACCGGCGGATCGTTCCGAAAAGGATATTGATAAATGGATTGAACGCGGTGAGAAGTTCAATTAAGCAGTGACGCCGGGCGGGGTCGGCAACGGCTCCGCCATTTTATAAAGAAGAGGCTGTTTGGCCTGAATCACGGATTCGGCCGGACATCACCCAAACCATCGGAAATGAAATGTTATTCGACTTACTGAAAAAGAATCCGACATTCAGGCACGGTATTCATCCGCCTCAATTTAAGGAGGATACCCGGGACAAGCCCATACGGCATTTCCCTTTTGCACCGGTTATGATCATTCCCCTGGCCCAGCATATCGGCAAACCTTCCGTTCCCGTTGTCAGCGAGGGGCAGGAAGTTACCCGCGGGCAGATGCTGGCCCGGGCGGATGGCTTTGTGTCCGTACCCATGCACGCCCCCGCTTCCGGCGTGATAAAAAAAATTGGCCGTGTTCCCAGTATTTCCGGCAAGATGGTTCCGGGTATTTTTCTGGAACCCTTTCCCGGTTCATCCCAGGAGGTGTTGGAGGGCAAACCGGTTAAGGTGGAAACCTCAACGCCGGAAGAGATCATCAACGCCATTCAGAACGCCGGCATTGTCGGCCTGGGCGGAGCGGCTTTTCCCACCCATGTTAAGCTGAAAATACCCGAAGGCAAACATGCCGATACCCTAATCATCAACGGCGCCGAGTGCGAGCCCTATCTGACGACCGATCACCGGGTCATGCTGGAGCAGGCCCCGGATATCATTCAGGGGGTGCGCTACCTGCTTAAGGCTACCGGCGCCGCCCGTGCCATTATCGGTATTGAAAGCAACAAGCCCGATGCCGCCGAAAACCTGAGGAACCATTTACCTCCCGATTTACCCCTGAGTGTGCAGGTGGTGGAAGTAAAATATCCCCAGGGCGCGGAAAAGATGCTGATCACCGCCATCCTGGGCCGGGAAGTGCCCTCGGGCGGACTGCCCATCGATGTACATACCGTGGTGGTTAATGTGGCCACCACGGCGGAAATCGGACGGCTGCTGCCCCACGGGCGCGGCATTCAGGAACGGGTGATTACCATAACCGGGCCGGGTATCAAAAAAAAGGGCAACTATTGGATTCCCATCGGCACGCCGTTGCGTTATATTCTGGAACAGGCCGGTGCCGAGGAAGATATCGACCGTGTATTTATGGGCGGCCCGATGATGGGCACCGCCGTTTCCAGCCTGGATATCCCCATAACCAAAGGGACTTCCGGCATTGTCGCCTTCCGCGAGGAAGAGGCACGTAAAAAAGATGTTAAAATCTACCCCTGTATCCATTGCGGCGCCTGTGTGGATGCCTGTCCGCTTTTCCTGAATCCCTCCAAGCTGGGTATTCTGGCAAAATTCAAAGATTACCACACCATGGCTTCCGACTATAACCTGATGGACTGCTTTGAATGTGGAAGCTGTACCTATGTCTGTCCGTCGCATATTCCATTGGTACAGTATTTCCGGATATCTAAACTGGTTTTACGAAACGAAAAGGCTAAGGCACCCCATGTTTAAGAAGACGCTTCATATAGGCACCTCTCCGCATATCATCGGCGGGAGCAGTACCGACCAGATTATGCGCAACGTCGTTTTCGCCTTGTTACCGGTGGCCGCTTTCGCGGTGTATACCTTTGGGCTGAGCGCCCTGCTGCTTTTAATCACCGCCCTGGCCTCCTGTTTGCTAACCGAGTATTTTCTCAATCGCTGGATCGATAAAAGCTCGCCATTAAGCGACTGGTCCGTCACCATCACCGGCTTACTCTACGGACTTACCCTGCCTCCCCATCTGCCCTTGTGGATGGTTTTCGTGGGCGGCGTGATTGCCGTGGCCCTGGGAAAATTCATTTTTGGCGGATTGGGCTACAACGTATTTAATCCGGCGCTGGTGGGCCGGGCTTTTATTCAGGCAGCCTTTCCCGTGGCCATCACCACCTGGATGGCGCCCTTTTTACCCGACAGGTTCAGCCATATCCCCGGCTCCACGCTCACTCTGCCTTTTTTGAAACCGGTGTATGATATCACCTCCGGAGCGACTCCCCTGTCGCTGATGAAGTTTGAGCATCATACCACGGATACCTATAACCTTTTAATGGGCATGACTTCCGGCTCCACCGGAGAAACCAGTGCCCTGTTAATCCTTTTGGGCGGCCTGTACCTTATCGCCCGCAAAATGATGAACTGGCGCATCCCAGTGGCCCTGCTGGGCACGGTATACCTTATAAGCACGGTGTTACACTGGAGCAACCCGGATATCTATCCCGGCGGTCTGTTTATGCTTTTTTCCGGGGGGCTTATGCTGGGGGCCGTTTTTATGGCCACGGACATGGTCGCTTCCCCGATCACCCCGTTGGGCGCCACGGTTTACGGCATAATTATAGGCATAATGATTTATGTAATCCGCGTTTGGGGCGGTTTGCCGGAAGGCGTCATGTATGCCATTCTTTTCGGCAATGCAGTTAGCCCGCATATCGATAATTTTATCCGGCCCAGGGTTTACGGAACCGGCAAACAGTGGAGCAAGTCATGACAGTGGACACGATACAACCCGAAAAAAAAGAGGTGGGCAGTTTTAAAATGTTTCAGGCCATGGTGGGTATAGGCATAATCTGCGCCCTGGCCATTGTAGTCACTTATCAGACAACCCTGCCCGTAATTACCAAAAATAAGGCTGAGGCCCTGGAGAAGGCGATCTACAAAGTTTTACCCGGAGCGCAAACCCGTAAAAACTTTCAGTGGGACGGTCAAAAATTTTCCGAGGCTGATCCTTCCGATCATAGCCTGAAGGATGTTATTTACACCGGTCTGGATGCCAACGGAGCCATGGTGGGTATCGCTATTGAAGCCAAGGGGCAGGGATTTCAGGATGCCATACAGGTTCTGTATGGTTTTGATCCCGAAAAACAGGCCATCATCGGCTTTTATGTGCTGGATAGCAGGGAAACGCCGGGACTGGGCGATAAAATCGCCTCTGATGCCGCCTTTCAGGAGAACTTTAAGGCCCTGACTGCCCGGCTCGATGAGTCCGGTAAAAAACTGGAGCATGACATTCAAACGGTCAAACACGGAACAAAAAGCAAGCCCTGGGAAATCGACGCCATAACCGGCGCCACCATTTCCTCCAAGGCGGTTGGCAACATCTTAAATCACAGCGCGCAATACTGGGCGCCGATAATCAAGGCCCATATAGACGAATTGAGGACGCATTAAAATGGAATCTAAACCCAAAGGAAAACTGGCCGGTTTCTTTCACTTTCCCCAGGGAGACGGGCTGAGCACAGATGAATTTATAAAAGGACTCTGGCGGGAGAATCCCGTTCTGGTACAGGTACTGGGCATGTGCCCGACCCTGGCCGTAACCAACTCCGCCATAAACGCCATGGCCATGGGCCTGGCCACGCTGTTTGTTTTGGTCATGTCCAACATTTTGGTGTCATCCTTAAGGAATGTAATCCCCAAGCAGGTGCGCATAGCCACCTATATTCTGATCATTGCCACCTTTGTTACCGTGGCGGATTATGTCATCCAGGCCATCAGCCTTGATGTACATAAGGCTCTGGGAGCCTTTATACCGCTTATCGTGGTAAACTGCATCATCCTGGGACGGGCGGAAGCCTTTGCCTCCAAAAACGGCGTCTGGGCTTCTTTTATGGATGGTCTCGGCATGGGTGTGGGTTTTACCTTTGCCCTGTTACTTCTGGGCTTTATCCGTGAAATCCTTGGCAGCGGCAGCCTGTTCGGCATCTCCCTGTTTGCCGACAGTTTTCAGGACTGGGTGATTATGATACTGCCCAGCGGCGGTTTTTTTGCCCTGGCCGGCTGGCTGCTTCTTTTTAACGGTCTGAAGCTCCGTAAAAAACAGGCCCAACCCGAGCAAACCCGCGAGGAGGTGCTGATATGAAAACCGAATCCCTATGGTTTATCTTTTTAAATGCCAGCTTAATCAACAACTTTGTTTTAGCTTACTTTCTCGGTATTTGTCCCTTTTTAGGAGTTTCCGGTAAGCTGAGCACCGCCTTCCGCATGGGAATGGCCGTGATCTTTGTTATGCTGATCAGCTCCATGGCCGCCTATGGTATCCACGCCTTTTTGATTTGGGTGGATGCTCCCTTCCTGCAATTAATTTCTTATATTGTGGTAATCGCCTCAACGGTGCAATTGGTTGAGATGTTTATCAAGCGCTTCAGCCCCAGCCTGTTCAAGGCGCTGGGTATCTTTCTGCCTTTGATCACCACCAATTGTGCCATTTTGGGACTGGCGCTTTTCCAAACCAATAAGGGCTACAACTTTATCGAAAGTTTTGTTTTCGCCCTGGGTGCCGGTATCGGTTTTACCCTGGCCCTGGTGCTCATGGCCGGATTGCGTGAAAAACTGGATTTTGCTGAAATTCCCCTTATCGCCAAAGGCGTAGCCTTAACCCTTTTGGTTGGCGGTATTCTTTCTTTAACCTTTATGGGATTCGCCGGTTTAGGCGGATAATCATCACTATGAATTTTCAAGACTACAATGGAGGACATCATGGCCCATTTAACTGATTATAGTACCGAGGTACAACTTACGGCCACCGTAAAAAAATCCACGCGGCTCACCCCGGAGGATACCGAGGAAATCCGGGAGCTTGCGCTGGAAGTTGACACCAAGGGCACCGAGCTTAAGCCCGGGCAAAGTATAGGCGTTTTGGTAAAAGGCGATGATAACTTCGGCCTTCATTGGCACCACCGTTTATACAGTATTGCCGATCTTCCGGTAAAGAAAGGCCATAAATACCAGATAAAAATTCTGGTTAAACGCTGTTACTATATTGATGATTTCAGCGGCGAAAAGTTTAACGGCATTGCTTCCAATTTTTTATGTGACCGTAAACCGGGTGATGAGATCACCATTACCGGTCCCTTTGGCCTGCCCTTTGACGTTCCCGAGGATAAAAATACCGATTTGATTTTAATCGGCATGGGAACGGGTATTGCCCCGTTCAGGGCCTTTGTAAAGCATCTTTATAAAAACGTCAAGGGCTGGAAGGGAAAAGTACGTCTGTTTTACGGCGCGCGCAGCGGGTTGGAACTGGTCTACATGAATAATAAAAAGAATGACTTTGCCAACTACTATGACGAGGAAACTTTCGAGGCCTTTGAGGCCCTGAGCCCGCGTCCGCACTGGTCTGATCCCATAGCGCTCGACTATGCCCTGGAACAGCGTTCCGAGGAGATTATAAGCATGCTTAACAAGCCCAATACACGCATCTATGTGGCCGGATATGAAAAGATTGAGCATCTGCTGGATAAAGCCTTTGCCACCATTCTGGGTTCCGAGGAGGAATGGAAGCGCAGAAAAGCGGAGCTTGTGGCCGGTGGCCGCTGGCAGGAGATCATTTACTAACAGCCGTTTTTTTTAGGGCCCTGACAATCCTGCGAACCAGGAAAGGCCCCTGATATATCAGGCCGGTGTATATCTGAATCAGATCCGCGCCGGCCTTTATTTTTTCCAGGGCATCTCCGGGAGAAAAAATGCCGCCCGCCCCTACAA
>Ga0256832_1002155_pt1 | contig 13452 bp, 9 predicted proteins | sample 134614metaG_FD_190534 | JGI IMG/M metagenome (GOLD analysis project Ga0256832, IMG submission 190534) | Hydrothermal vent microbial communities from Lau Basin, Pacific Ocean - 134-614 | ecosystem: Environmental > Aquatic > Marine > Hydrothermal vents | place: Pacific Ocean: Lau Basin | collected... | reverse complement strand
CTCGTCGTGGTACCCGTGACCGCGGATGCCCTTGATCATCTCCAGGTGCGTGATGCGGACCGCGTCGTCGAAGACGAGCGTCGCGAGCATCGCGTTGAGCGAGTGACTGTGCAGAACGGCGCCCGCGCCCCGCAGCCGAAAGGCGTTGAAGAAGAGAGGCGCGCAGGCGCTGAGCTTCGCGCCTTGGGCGGGCGCCCGCCGCACGGTTCCGTCCTCGTCCAGTTCGAAGAGGTCCTCGGGCCGCAGGCGCTCCTTCTGGACACCGCTCGGCGCCATGTAGACGCGGTCGCCGTCCTTGATGGAGATGCCGCCGCCGGTGCCCGACACCCACCCTTGGGCGTAGAACTGGCGGCAGAGCTCGCAGATCAGTGTTCGGGGGTCGTTCATGAGGATCGTCGTTGGCCGGTCGGTTGCACCCGCCGGGGGTCAAGGGTCGGGGACGGTGTCCTTCATTGGGTCGCCCTCGGTGACGATCGAGGTGGGCGTGTCGACGCGCTTGCGGCGCGCCGGGTAGAGGCAGCAGTCGGGAAGGCACTCGTCGTGGGCCGGGCCCATGGAGCCGAGGGCCCGGCGGCGGTCGCGGGTCCCCAGGCGCTCTTCCACGAGCTCCCGCAGCATCGCCACGAAGCTCGGATGGGTCCCCACGGTCGCCGCCCGCACGACGTTCATGCCGAGCCCCTCCGCCATGGCCATGAGCTCCGTGTCGAGATCGAAGACCACCTCCATGTGATCACTCGCGAACCCGATCGGGATCACCACGAGGTCCTCGATCCCGATCGCGCTGAGGGCCTGCAGATGCTGGCCGATGTCCGGGCCCAGCCACGGCACCTGGTCGGGGCCGCTCCGGCTCTGGTACACGAGCTGCCAGTCTTGACGGCCGAGCTCGCCGGCGACGAGCCGGCAGGTCTCTTCGAGTTGCTCGGTGTAGCCGCAGTGCTCCGCCATGCTCAGAGGCAGGGAGTGGGCGGTGAACGCGAGACGCACGGTGTCGCGCCGCGCTTCCGGCAGCTTCGCGATCGCCTCCCGGACACGCTCCACCCACGCCTCGATCCATAGAGGGTGGTTGAAGAAGACGCGGACCTTGTCGACGACTGGAGCGCCCTCGCCCACGGCCTGGCGCGCCGCCTCGATGTCCTCGAGGTACTGGCGGCAGCTCGAGTAGCTGCTGTAAGCGGAGGTAACGATCGCCAGGGCCCGGCCAACCCCCTGCGCCTTCATCTCCGACAAGGTGTCCGCGAGCAGAGGGTGCCAGTTCCGGTTGCCCCAGTAGACCGGTAAGTGGACGTCGTGGGCGTCGAGCTCTGCGCGCAGGGCCTCGACGAGCGCCCGGTTCTGCCCGTTGATCGGGCTCTTGCCGTCGAAGGCGTAGTAGTGCTCGGCGACCTCGAGGAGCCTCGCCTTGGGCACGTTCTTGCCGCGGACGACGTTCTCGAGGAAGGGCATCACGTCCTCCCGCTTGTCCGGTCCACCGAAGGCAACGAGCAGGATCGCGTCGTACGAGGGCTCCGCAGCCACCGGGGGAGCGTGACGCACGAGGCAGGCCCCACGCAAGGCGGCCCAAGGCACCGGAAGACGAACTGGCTGGGAGCGAGCGGTCGCGGCACGCTCCGGCCGTGTCGAGGCTCCGGCACGGTGCGGACGGAAGCCCGTGTGCTATGCCGGGCACCCACACCGGCGGAACGACGGGCGAAAGGAAGTTCGAATGGGACTCTGGTACGAAGAGCAATTCAAGGGCACCCGCCTCTCCCTTGCGGTGACCCGAACCCTCTATTCCGGGCAGTCGAAATTCCAGAAGGTCGACGTCTTCGAGACGGTCGAGTACGGGCGCGCCCTGGCCATCGACGGCGTGTTCATGACGAGCGAAGGCGACGAGTTCATCTACCACGAAATGCTCGTCCACCCCGCGATGCTGACCCACCCGGATCCCAAGCGGGTCCTCGTCATCGGCGGAGGCGACGGGGGCACCGTCCGCGAGGTGCTCCGCCACGAGGGTGTGCAGGCCTGCGTGATGATCGAGATCGACGAGCTCGTGGTGCAGGCGAGCCGCGAGCACCTCCCGACGATCGGCACCGCCTGGGACGACCCGCGCCTCGACGTCCGCTTCGCCGACGGCATCGACTACGTCAAGAACAGCACCGAGCCGAAGTACGATGTGATCCTGCTCGACGGCACCGATCCGATCGGTCCCGGCGAGGTACTCTTCGGCGCGGAGTTCTTCCAGGGCTGCAAGCGAATGCTCGCCGAAGGCGGGGTCTTCGCGATGCAGAGCGAGACGCCGATGCTTCTGGCGGACGTCTTCTTCGAGACCCAACGCAAGCTCCGGTCCCTCTGGAAGAACGTCCATCCCTACTTCGGCCCCGTGCCCCTCTACGCCTCGGGCATCTGGAGCTGGACCCACTGCAGCGACCGGGTGGACTTCCGCGCGATCGACGAGACGCGGGCGGCCACCCTCAGCGAGGGCTGCCGCTACTACAACCCGGAAATCCACCAGGCTGCCTTCGCCCTGCCCAACTACGTGCGCCGCCGGCTCGCCGAAGAGGCCCCCTGAAGGGCGCTCCGTTCGGTGGAAGGCCAGGGAACGCGCGGCGAAGGCGATGCGCTCAGCTCACGCCGGTCAGCGCGCTCTCTCCCGCCCGAGCTGCGGCCGCCGCGGCCCGACCCTCAGGCGCCCGCTCCCTCGGCGACGACCCCGTCGCGCTTGGACCGACCGAAGACCTTCGAACCCGGCGGCACGCTCTGCACGAGCCAGACGTTGCCGCCAATGACCGAGCCGCGACCGATGACGGTGTCCCCGCCGAGGATCGACGCGCCGGCGTAGACCGTGACCTCGTCTTCGAGGGTCGGGTGGCGCTTGGTCGCGACCGAGCGATGGGGCACCGAGAGGGCACCGAGGGTGACGCCCTGGTAGAGCTTGACGCGATCGCCGATGACCGCCGTCTCCCCGATGACGACACCGGTCCCGTGGTCGATGAAGAAGCTCTGCCCGATGGTGGCGCCGGGGTGGATGTCGATCCCCGTCGTGCCGTGGGCGTACTCGGTGAGGATCCGCGGAATCATCGGGATGCGCAGCCGCCAGAGCTCGTGAGCGACGCGGTAAGCAGTGATCGCGGCGATGGAGGGATACGAAAAGACGATCTCTTCGATGCTCTCCGCGCCCGGGTCCCCCTCGAAGGCCGCGAGCACATCGAGGTTCAGCTTGCGGCGCAGCTCCGGGATCTTCCGAAAGAGCGCGAGGACCAGGTCTTCGCCGGATCCCGGGGGAGGAGGCGTCTGCCGCAGCCCGTGCCACCCGGCGTAACCCAGGGCGCGCTCGATCTGTTCGACGAGGAGGTCGTGGGCTCGGTAAAGGTGCTCGGCCAGACCGTGCCGTAGGTTGTCGCGGCTGAGCGCCCGGGTCGCGTAGAAGCCCATGTAGAGCACCGGCTCGAGCTCGTGGAGCGCCTCGATGATCCGCCGCTGGTTGGGGAGCGCCGCGCTCTGCAGATCGTTGATCGGGACCGGGGTCTCGTAGCTCTCGACGATCGCGTCGATCGCCTCCTCGAGGGCCTTGTATTGCCGGGGCTCGGATCGCATCGGCGCCACGCAAAGCATGCGGCCGGCGGTACGCGGACGCCAGCCGAGAGCGCTGGGTCGAACCCCGTTGCTCACCGGAGAGCTCCGACGTCAAAGGCGTCGCGACGCGCGACGCGACACGGGTGGCGGGAAGCCCGAGAAAACGAAGCACCCATGGCCCATCGACGCGCGGCGGCTCGGTCCGTTACCAGCGCAGCACCAACTTGCCGAAGGTCTCGTTCGCCTCCATCCGCCGATGCGCCTCGCCCACCGACTCCATCGGCAAGACCTCGTCGATCACCGGCCTCAAGCGGCCGTCCTCGAAGAGCGGCACGATCTCGGCCTCGAAGCGGCGCGCGAGGGCAGCCTTCTCCTCGAGCGGACGGGCTCGTAGAACCGAACCGAACCAACGCGCCCGCTTGCGGAGCATCCGGCCGAGGTCCAGCTCGGCTCGGAGGCCTCCCACGAGGCCGATGGTCACCACGCGCCCCAGCGGCGCAAGGACCGCAAGGTTGGACGCAAGGTACTTCGCGCCGACGGTGTCCAGAACGACGTCGACGCCGCCAGGAAAGTCCCCGAGCACGTCCTGGGCCTCGAATCCGTCGCGGGTCAGCACCGGGTGCTCGAGGCCGAGCTCCCGGCACCGCTCGAGCTTCTCGGACGAACGCGAAGTGCCGACGGTCGTGACGCCGGCGACCCCGTTGAGCTGCAGCGCGGCGGTGCCGACACCGCTGGCGACGGCGTGGACCAGCGCGACCTCGCCGAGCCGCAGCTGCGCCTGGAGGAAGAGCGCGTCGAAAGCGGTCAGGAAGACCTCGGGGAGGGCCGCCGCGGCGACGAGCGGGACGCCCTTGGGGACGCGGATGAGCTCCCGCTCGTGCAGCACCGCGTGGGTGCACATCCCGCCCCCCGCGGTGATGGCCATGACGAGGTCCCCCTCGGAGAAGAGTCGAACCCCAGGCCCGACGCGGGCGACGGTCCCGGCCAGCTCCAACCCGGGCACGTCGCTGGGGACCCCCTGAGGCGCCGGGTAGAGGCCTCGACGCTGAAGAGTGTCGGCGCGGTTGAGACCCGCGGCGGCCACGGCGACGAGGACCTCGCCAGGCCCCGGGTCGCGAACCTCCCGCTCCTCGATCGCGAGCACCTCGGGTCCGCCGGGCTCGGTGATGACGACTGCGCGGGCGCGGATCATGGCGCGAACCGTATCAGAAGGACTCGGAAGGGGCGCGAAGCCGCTGAGCCCGCAAGCGTCCATCGCGCAAGCGGGCCCGCAGCTCCCGTCGCAGGACCTTGCGGCTCGGGCCCAGGGGCAGCGCCTCGACGACCGCAAGCTCCCGAGGCACCTTCGTGGCCGAGAGCCGAGCACGCACCCACCGATCGAGCTCGCCAGGCTCGAAGACGGCTCCCTCGCGCAGGACCAACACGGCGACGATCTCTTCGCCGTAGCGGGCGTCGGGCCGCCCCACGACGGCAACGGAGCGCACCGCCGGATGAGACGCCAGCACCTCCTCCACCTCGGTGGGGACGACGTTGTGCCCGCCTCGGACGATGAGGTCCTTGAGCCGGTCGACGATCGTGAGCACGCCCTCGTCGTCGAGGCGGCCGAGGTCGCCGCTGCGCAACCAGCCGTCCGGCATGACCGCACGCGTCGCCTCCGCGTCGTCCAGGTAACCGGCCATGAGGTTGGTTCCACGGATCTCGATCTCGCCGACCTCGCCGGGCGCGGCCAGGCGCCCGTCGCGGCGTCGTAGACGAACCTCCACCCCCCACACCGGCGGCCCCACACAGCCCGGTCGCGGCGGGTGTGGCGGCGCGTCGATGGCGGTGAAGGTCGCCTCCGTCAAACCATAGCCCTCACGGATCTCGGCCCCAAGGCGAGCGCGAGCGCGCTCCCGCACCGGCGCGGGGAGCGCGGCGCCGGCGCTCAGGCACCAGCGGAGCGCCGGCAGAGGCGCGCCGGCGACCTCGGCCCAGGCGTCGAACATGGTCGGGACCGCCGGCAGCCAGCTGACCCCTTCCTCCCGGCAGGTGGCGAGGGAAGCCGCCGCGTCGAAACGCCCGGCGGGCGGGAGCGCGACGCGGGCCCCGGCGAAGAAGGGCGCGAGCACCGCCATCCGGATGCCGAAGCTATGAGTCAGCGGCAGGGCCCCCAGAACGACGTCGTCGGCGCTCAGGCGCAGGGTGTGCGCGACGAGCGCGGCGGTGTGCGCGAAGAGCGAGCCGTGGGTGATCGCGGCGCCCTTCGGGGAACCGGTGGTGCCCGAAGTGTAGAGCACCATGGCCAGGCCATTGGGCGAGTCGACCAGGTCGCGCCGCTCCCCATCGAGGGCGTCCACGTCCAGGGTGCGCAGACCGACCTCGGCCATCCGCGGACGCCGCGGCTCGTCCACCAGGGCCAGACGCGCCCGGGCGTGGGTGGCACGGCGGGCGATCTCCGGCGCCGCCGAGGTCACGGGCACCGGCACGACCGTCGCCCCCGCGTAGAGCGCGCCGAACCACGCCCGCAGGAACGCCGGGCCGTTGTCGGCGCTCACGACGACCCGATCGCCGGGACGGACCCCCGCCGCCTCCAGCGCTCCGGCAGCCCGGGCGGCGCCCTCGTCGAGCTCTCCGTAGGTCCGGCGCACGCGCCCGCAGAGAGCGAGGCGCTCCGGATCGCGCAAGGCCCATTGGCGGAGGAGCTGCCCAACGTGGAGCGTCACAGAGCGAGGGTGCCGCCCGACGCTCGCCCGCGCCAGCTCACGGACCGGCCCGCAGGACCGGGCTGCCCCACCGGCGCCGCTGCCAGCCCGCGGAGGCGAGGATGGCGGCCGACCCTTCCACCGCGATGGATCGCGCACTAGGGTCCCCGCGATGCGGCGCCTTGTCCTCCTCACCGCCTTGGCCGCCCTCCTGGTGGCCTGCGGCGGCCCGCCCTCCCACAGCGACACCATGCCTCGACCCACTCCCCTGGCCGACCCCGCCTTCCTCGAGCAGTACGCACGAACCGGAGGCTTCCGCCTCGGACAACCGAGCGCCATCCGCATCACGCCCGATGGAAGCGAGGTGCTCTTCTTGCGCTCGGGGCCCCGGGACCCCTCCCGGGATCTCTACGCCTTCGATCTGGAGAGCGGCCAGGAGCGGGTCGTGCTCACCGCCGAACAGGTCCTCGGGGGCGCCGCCGAAGAGCTCTCGCCCGAGGAGCGCGCCCTCCGCGAACGGTTGCGGCTGCACGCCCGGGGCATCACGAGCTATCGCCTGAGCCACGACGGCGCGCGGATCCTCGTCCCCCTCTCCGGCCGCCTCTTTCTGGTGGAGCGGGCGACGGGCCAGGTCGTGGAGCTCCCGAGCGAGGGCGGCTACGCGAACGATCCCCGGTTCTCGCCGGACGGCTCCAAGATCGCCTGCGTCCGCGAAGGCGACCTCTACGTGATCGACATCGCGAGCCGCACGCAGCGACGTGTCACGCACCGCGAGACGCCGACGGTCACCAACGGTCTGGCCGAGTTCGCGGCCCAAGAAGAGATGAGCCGCTACCGGGGCTTCTGGTGGTCACCGGACTCCACCCAGCTCCTCTACCAGCGCACGGACCTCGCCGAGCTACCGGTCTGGTACGCGAGCAATCCGATCGAGCCCAGCGACCCTCCGCGCGGCGCCCGCTACCCGCGAGCGGGCGGCCCCAACGCGGACGTGCGCCTCGGCCTGCTGGCGGTCGACAGCGGCGAGACGCGCTGGGTGCGGTGGGACCGGAACGCGCTGCCCTATCTGGCGACGGTGCACTGGAGCGAAGGCGCGCCCCTGCTCGTGGTGCAGAGCCGGCGGCAGGACCGCGCCGTGGTGCTCGAAGTGGACGTGAGCTCCGCCAAGACCCGGACGCTCCACGAGGAGACCGACGAGGCCTGGCTCAACCTCGACCAGAGCGTGCCCCGCCGCCTCGGCGAGCGGTGGCTCTGGAGCACGGAGCGCGGCGGGGCCTGGCAGATCGAGCTCCGCGAAGACGACGGCGCCCGAGCGCTGACCGAGCCTAGCCTGGGCTACCGAGAGCTGCTGCACGTCGAACAGAGCGGCGCAGCGATCTGGGTGCGGGCCTCCAGCGACGCGACGGAAGCTCATGTGTGGCGCGTACCTTTCGAGGGCCCACCCCAGAAACGGAGCGAGGGCGCCGGGCAACACGACGCGATCTTCGGTGAACGCGACGACGTCTGGGTCCACGTCTCGCACACGATCGACCACGGGCCGCGCTGGGAGGTACGCCGCGGCGACGCGGTGGTGGGCGAGCTTCGGAGCGTCGCCGAGCGCCCTCCCTTCGTCCCGAACGTCGAGCATCTGCAGGTGGGTTCCCGTGGCTACAACGCGGTGGTCGTGCGGCCGCGAAACTTCGAGCCGGGGCGACGCTACCCCGTGCTCCTTTCGGTCTACGCCGGCCCAGGGCACACCCGGGTACGCAAGGGGCGGCTGCTTCAGCTCCGCGAGCAGTGGCAGGCCGACCACGGCTACATCGTCGTGAGCCTCGACGGGCGCGGCACCCCTGGGCGCGGGCGGGCGTGGGAGCGCGCCATCCGCGGCAACTTGATCGACATCCCCCTCGCCGACCAGATCGAAGGGCTCCAGGCCCTCGGCGAGCGCTTCGACGAGATGGACCTCGACCGGGTCGGCGTCTACGGGTGGAGCTTCGGCGGCTACTTCTCGGCGATGGCGGTCATGCGGCGGCCGGACATCTTCGCCGTCGCCGTCGCCGGCGCGCCCGTCTGCGCCTGGGAGGACTACGACACGCACTACACCGAGCGCTTCCTCGATCGTCCGCAAGCCAACCCGGAAGGCTACCGCGCCTCCAACGTGCTGACCTACGCAGCGAACCTCTCGCGGCCGCTCATGATCATCCACGGCACGAGCGACGACAACGTCTACTTCGTGCACGCGCTGAAGATGCACGACGCCCTGATGCGCGCCGGCAAGGATCACGAGCTGGTGGTGCTTGCCGGCTCCACCCACATGGTGGCGGACGCCGCCGTGGCCCGCGCCCTCGAGGGTCGCATCATGCGTTTCCTCAGCCGCGGGCTGAGCGCTCCCCAGCGCTGATCGTTCGCACCGGCTCGACTGGCGCTCGATTGCCGAGGACGCCCCGCGGTGGGTCGCCGCCCACCGCTGTAACCGCTCAGCTCGGCGCGTAGAGCAGCGCGACGACCATCGTGTGGCTCGCGACGCGCAGCCGCGAACCAACGCGCACGATCTCCTGGCTCGTGCGCACGCCGACGAACGGCACGTCCCCGAGCGCTCGGCGCATCGCGCGGGCATCGACGTGGGGCCTGCCGTGAAGGCGCACGCCACGCCCGACGCTCTCGACGACGAGCGCCGCGACGGGGGTCCCACCAAAAGTGCCCGACCTCAGCCGCTCCAGGCAGGCCCGCAGGTCGTCGCGGCCCGCGCTCGCGTCCGGCACGCAGTACCCGAGCCGGTCGCCGCAGCGGACATCCGGTCCGACGAAGATGGCGCCGCGCTTGGGCTCGATGCCACCGATACCGCGGACGACCGTCGACGATCCATCGCCCGGCGACCAACGTACGAGCACCAGCGGTTGATCTTCGCGGCTGCCCACAGCGCGCCCCAAGAGCGACAGCGGGCGCTCCCCGTCGAGGCCCGTCACGTAGCCTCGATCGACGCCGGTCACGGTCCGCTCGGGCCCGATGGCGTGGACGCCGACGCTCGTCTCCAGGGCCACGCCCAGCCCCCCATCCAGACGAACGGCCAGGAGCGCACCTGGGCGGATTCCCGGCCCCATCGCGGCCGCGAACGTCGCGCTCGGATCCGTCACGCCGCCCACGAGCACCGACGCACCGGACGCAGAGCCGAAGGCGTCGAGGGCGCCCGGCGACAGCCCCCGCCGCCCGAAGAGCAGCACCGGGCGCGCGGGCCGGTGGCGGACCTTCGCACCCAACGCCTCGAGGCCCTCCTCGTCGCCCACGTGGACGACGGTCCGGTCGCGTAACGCGAGGGCGACGACGGCCCCAATGCCCTGCATCTCGCCTTCGGGGACCATGGCGCCGGCCGCGCCGACCGCCGCGACGGTGGCCTGCGGACAGTGTGTGCGCGCCCCTCGCGCGACCTCCTCGGCAGACGATGCGTGCGGGCCGATCGCCACGAGCAGCAGGCTACGGACCTCCTCACGCCCGAGCGGGCCCGCAGCGGACGCGGCGGCAAGGCGACCGGCGAGGGCCGCGTCGACTCGCTCGCTGTACCCTACGGACGCCCGCGCCACAGGCGGGAGTCTACCAGGCCCGATGCCCCGTGCCCCCGAGCCGGAGTCTGCACCCAGGCCCGCAAGCGAAACCTAGCTAGAGCCTGCGGCGAATTCGACGCCGAACCGCGATCGCGAAAACCCCGGCGGCTACGACCAGCCAGTTTCTACGGGTACGGGCCGGACTATCGGTGACCGCGCAGCCCGCACAGGACCCGCCACGGGTTTGCACCTGACCCGGCGGCCGGCCTGTCGGTTCGGTTCCGACTTCAGTGGCGTTGATGCCTGGGTTGGGAGCCGACACGGTCACCGGCGCACCACCATGGGATCCGTCGTGAGCCGCGGCGCCGACCGTGACGCTCACGATCCCCAAGAGGAGCATCCTCGCAACCAATGTCCGTGAAACAGGCATACGGTGAACGTTATCGGATCGCTGCCCACCATTCCAGTCTCGTCGCCCGCCTCGATGGAGCGGCCCTCGAATTCTGCCTCTGATTCCTCGACCGCCTCGACGACGACCCCTCAGGGTTTCTCGGTAGCGAGCCCCTCGCGGCCCTCGACCTCCGAAGCCTCGACCTCCGGCACCTCTCGACCCCAGCGCAGCACGATCGCCGCAAGCACCACCGCCCCCACGACCAGCCCCATCCACGCCGGGTAGAGCCCGTACCCGGTGGCGAGCTCGCCGCAGACCAGGCTCACGCCGCCGACGAGCAGCGCGTAGGGGAGCTGCGTGCGCACGTGGTCGACGTGATCGCAGCTCGACGCCATGGAGCTCATGATCGTCGTGTCGCTGATCGGGGAGCAGTGGTCGCCCCAGACCGAACCGGCGAGGATCGAGCTGATGGCCCCGAGCAGCACGTGCATGTCGTGATGGGCCACCTCGTCGGCGAGCGGCACGACGAGCGGAAAGAGGATCGCCATCGTCCCCCAAGAGGTCCCCGTCGCGAAGCTCACCAGGGCCGCGACGACGAAGACGACAGCGGAGATCCACGCCGGCTGCAGCCAGCCACCGATGGAGGCGATGACCACCTCCGCCGTGTGCAGCTCTCGACAGACAGCGCCGAGGGACCAGGCCAGCGTGAGGATCACGCACGCCAAGAGCATCGAGCGCAGGCCGTCGAGCCAGGCCTCGAGCGCCCCCTCGAGGCGAAGGCTCCGCGTTGCGACGCTGCTGACGACAGCCACCACACCACCGAAGCAGGACGCCCAGAGCAGCGCCTTGAGGCTGGAGGCCGCCCCGAAGATCGCCCGCAAGGAGGGGGTCTCCCCCGCGGCCAGGACGCTCGCGCGCCCGTCGAGGTAGAGCCCGACGAGCGCGACGAGCACCACCGTGAGCACCGGCAGGACGGCGTTGAGGGGCCGAGGCGGCGCGTCGGAACGCGCGTCGGAGAAATCCGACGCGGGGCTGCTGCCTTCGGCGACCAGGCGCCCGGTGCCTCGGGCACGGAGCTCCGCGCTCAGCATCGGGCCGAAGTCGCGACGCGACAGCACGATCAGCAGCCCGAAGAAGAGCATCAACCACGGATAGAAGCGATAAGGCAGGGTCTGCAGGAAGGTGACGTAAGGGTCCGCCTCGATGCCCTGCTCGACGAGCTGTTCGCCGATGTAGCCGACCTCGACCCCGATCCACGAGGACACCAGCGCGAGACTGGCCACCGGCGCGGCGGTCGCGTCGACCAGGAACGCGAGCTTCTCACGGCTGACCCGGAGCCGATCGGTGATGGGGCGCATGGAGGAACCGACGAGGAGGGAGTTGGCGTAGTCGTCGAAGAAGATCACCACCCCCAGGAGCCAGGCGGCGAGCTGCCCTCGGGAGCTCCGATCGGCCATGCGCGTTACGAGCGCCGCCAAGCCAAGGCCCCCGCCGGAGCGGGTCACGACGCCGATCATCCCGCCGAGCAGCAGGCTGAAGACGAGGATCGACGCGTGATCCCGATCGGCGACGGCGCCGACGACGTAACGGTCCACCACACGCAAGGAGGCCGCGAGCAGGTCGAAGCCACCCGCGACCCACGCGCCCACCCACACCCCGGCGACGAGCGCGAGGACGACCTGGCGCAGGAGCAGGGCCAGCACGATCGCGAGCAGCGGCGGGAGCAACGCAAGCCAGGCGTCGATCGCGCGCACCTGGGCTTCGGTCCGCGCGCCGCCGGCGACGACCGCGACCCGATGCGCGCCGGCGCCCAGGCGCAGCGGCACCCGGGCCGTCCCCCCGTCGGTGACGCCGGAGGCCCGCTCCTGCCCGTCCACCTCGACGCTCCAGCGGCCCGCCGGCAGCTGCCCGAGGGTGACGGCCACGGACCGGTTCGCCAGCTCCACAGGCCCCAGCTCGATCGTCGGCGCCTGAGCGAGCGCCGCGCCCGTGCCCGACGCCACGACCAGCACCGCTGTCGCCAAGGATCGCATCACGCGCGGTCTACCACGGGCAGCGCCGGGGAGCGCACCCCGGTGCCTTTCCGCGCGCCCCATGGCCGAGAGCACGCACCTGCAGGATGCATCGCGCCTCAGGAGTCGTCGGCCGGCTGGGTCCGACACCCTCACGGCACCGGACCCTCATCCGAAACCGACGAGAGGCACGCCGAGGAACGTCGCCACGGCCCACACGGCCCCGCCGGTGATCACGGGGATGGTCAGGTTGTCGTCGATGCGCCCGCTCGCCAGCTCCGCGAGCGCCCCGGCGAGCGCGCCGACACCGGCCATGGAAAAGGCCGCCAGTGGCGGGACCTCGCGGTGCAAGAGCCGCAGCACGGCGCTGCCGACGACGAAGGCCGTGAGCACGAAGGCGACGGTCCCTTGGAGCGTCCGGCCGTTGCAGAGCGGGGTCTTCCCCCACCGGCGCCCGACAAAGGAGGCGGCCGGGTCAGCGAACCCGAGGACGATCACCGCGACGGCGCCCACGGCCGGGTAGCCGATCCACGCCAGCACGAAGAGGGCGAGGATGTAGTTGGACGCCGAGTTGACGCGGTAGCGCTCGGCGGGGTGGGCGATGGGACCGAGGATCTTCATCAGCACGTCGTTCCAGCGCCCGCTCAGGCGCCGCGAGGTTTCGAGGAAGACGGCGAAGGCGAGCGCAGACGACGCGGTCCAGCGCACGAGGCGCTCGTCGGCGAGCTCGAGGAAACCGAGCACCGCGAGGGCACTGCCGGCGTGCACGAGGCTCCGAGTGTAGTTCGTCGGTCGCAGCCGCGGCACCGCGACGTCGTGGGCGTCCAGGTGCTGCGCGGCGCTCTCGTAGACTTGCCCCAGCCGCGCCCGCAGCTCACCCCAGGCGCGCGGGTCGCCGTCGCCCGGCAGCTCGGCGAGGGCCTGCTCCAGCTCCTCCAAAGGTTCGGGCAGTGCGCCGCGCTCGTCGCGCTCCGCCCGGAGCTGTACCCGAACGGAGCCGAGCGACGCCCGCACAGCCGGAAGCTTCTCCGGATCGAAGCGGGCCGGATCGAGGGCCTGCAAGCTCTCCCAGGTTTCGCGGAGCAGGGGCTCGGCCCTGCCGGCCATCGACGACGACTCCTTGGACACCGCGGCGGAGCCTGCCACGGCCGAGGCGCTACAGCCCATCCCAAAAACGATCGTCGTTCGACAGGCTGCCAGTGAACGCCCGCTGGCTCGCAGCGAAACGGCCCCTCACACTTGGCGCGTCCGATGCTGCTGTCCCTGCGCCACCGCACCCTCTTGGCGCCCATGGAGGGCGT
>Ga0256832_1002154_pt1 | contig 13452 bp, 10 predicted proteins | sample 134614metaG_FD_190534 | JGI IMG/M metagenome (GOLD analysis project Ga0256832, IMG submission 190534) | Hydrothermal vent microbial communities from Lau Basin, Pacific Ocean - 134-614 | ecosystem: Environmental > Aquatic > Marine > Hydrothermal vents | place: Pacific Ocean: Lau Basin | collected... | reverse complement strand
ATGGTGGGCGCCTCCCCGACCCGTCAAGTGCGGCGGTTGGCGCGCCATCCCCGCATCGAGGTCACCGGCTTTGTGGACGACCCCTATGCCCTCCTCAAAGGCAGCCTGTGCACCGCGGCGCCCATGCAGACCGGCGGCGGCATTCAAAATAAAGTCCTCGAAACCATGGCCCTGGGCACCGTCAACATTGTCTCCCCCTTGGCCGCCCGCGGCATCGGCGCCCGACACGGCCGTCACTGGCTCGTCATCGACGACCCGCAAGAGATGGCCCACACCCTTAACGACATCGCCGCTCATCCCGAGAAATACCTGCCCCTCGGCACCGCCGCCCGAGACTACATCCGCCGCCACTTCACCTGGACCATCTACGGCCGGAAAATCCGGGAAGTGGTGGAACAGGTCCGAAAAGAAAAGTCAGGGTCGTAAAGACACCTCCCCCTTGGCCTCCCTTGCAGTCAGGGACGGGGTACTAATATTTTCCTTCATCAGCCGAATAGCATCTTCCAGCGCCCTGAGTCTTTCCCGGGTAAGCCGCCTTTCATTGACGGCATAACCCTTTACCAGATAATTCTTCAATACATTGGTCGCCCATATTCGAAATCGGGTAGCCTGCCTGGAATTAACACGGTAGCCGACAGCGATGATCATGTCAAGATTATAGTAGGTAATCTTTCTTCTCACGCTCCTTTTTCCCTCGGTTTGAACTGTTTCCATTTTGGAAACAGTTGAGTTCGGCAGCAATTCTCCCGAATTAAATATATTTTTAATATGCTTCGATATAGCTGCCTTCTGGACATCAAACAAGTATGCAATCTGATTCAACGTCAGCCAGATGGTCTCCTCCTTTAGTTGAACCTCCACCTTTTTACCCTTATCTTCAAAAACAATCGACATATCTCCGACTTGCATTCTTCCATTCAATGGCTTATCAAATTTATGGTAAACGTATTGATGTAACCCTATTTCTGCTGCTGATGTTCCATCCTCACACATCAAAGCAAAACCCCAAACACGAAGGCCCTTTCCCTGCCTACTTCCCGTATTTCTCAACAAACAGCCCCAGCAAGCCCCCCAACACCACAGTTGAGATGCTCATCGGGAGAATGCTGGAAGGGTCGTGCCACCACACCATAAAAGCCACCGGCACCAGCGCCAGCACCGCCACAAGAATACCCTTGATGACCGCCGGGAGGTGGATGTGCACCGCAGCGATAAAAAAGCCCACAATCACCCAGTGAGAAAAAGCAGAGAGATTGGCATCCCAGGGCATATCCTGCACCACCATCGGGACCACGTCGAGTACGCCCGCCACAGCCCCCAACAACACGCCCACGATGATTTTTTTCTTGTTCACATCAACACGCTTTATCCCCCCTCAAAGTTACCAATCTCTCACGGGCGTGTGGTTATCAGCGGAGGGGGGGGGATTCGAACCCCCGGACCCCTTGCGGGGTCTTCGGTTTTCAAGACCGACCCGTTCAACCGCTCCGGCACCCCTCCAAATAATAAGGCCGCAAATTTCTATCTTTTCGATTGAAACCGGCGAGATTGGACCGCCAGTTTTTTTCGGGCATACACGAGCCCGCGGTTCAACTCATAGCCCACCACGATGGCTACGGCATTAAAGTAAAACCACAACATCAACGCGATGAGGGCGCCCAGCGACCCATACAGAAGATTATATCGGGCAAAATGCTCGAAATAGTAGCCCACCGCCGCCGAAGTCATCAGCAACAGCAGTGTGGCCAACACCGCCCCCGGCGAAAAACGCTTCCAGCGCATCGAACTGCGCGGGCCGTAGAAATAGATAAAAGACACGGTTAGCCAGATAAAAGTAAGCGAGAGGGCATATCGCATCCCTTCCAGCAACCACAGTTTCCAGCTACCATGGGGAAACCAACGGCCGAGCAGCCAATCGATCAGAAACTCAAAACCCACATATAGAGCGATCGTGAAGATCGAGAACAACATAATCACCAATGTCATCCATATCGCGGTGATTCTTTTCTTCACAAACGAGCGGGGGTCGTGAATATCGAACGTCTCAATCATGGCATAGACGCCATTGGAGGCAAAGTAAAGCGCGATGACAAGCGTAAATGAAAGCAGCCCGCCCCGCGGATTGTGCACCACATCATACACCGTGCGTTCGATCAGGGGGACCACATCGGGTGGGAGGCCTTCCCGCACGGCAATCATGATATACTGTGCCAGGCCTTTGATGGGCAAATAAGGGATCAAAGTCAGCAAAAACATGAGCCCCGGGATGGTGCCCAGAAAAAGGTTAAAAGCAATGGCCGAAGCTTTCAGGTTGATGGACTCGTCCAGCAGCTGGTGAAAATAAAAGCGAATGGCAAAATAGAGGGGGATGCCCCGAAAGCCGGGCAAGGAGATCCGTTTCAACGATTGCAAGAAGCGCAAAAGGAAGGGAAACCGCCGGAACCACTTCATTGTTCTCGGAAATAAGGCGCCAGGGCCGCCAGCAGCATCTCCGGCGCCCGCCGCACCTTGCGGGTGGCGGCATCCACAAAAGCCAGCACCGTCATGCCTTCGGCGGCGCGCCGCCCCGCTTCGTTGAAGAGCGTATAGTCAAAGCGAACGGCGGCACGGGGAAGCTCCGGAATCGCTGTTTCTATCACCACCTCCTCATCATACGATAAGGGAGCCAGATAACGCACCCGAAAATCGATCACCGGCAAAAGAATGCCCATCTCCTCCAATTTTCGGTAGCTGATGCCCAGGCTTCGCATCGTCTCGACCCGCCCCACTTCAAAGAACTCGGCATAACGGCCGTAATACACCTGGTCCATCCGATCGGTGTCGGCATACCGAACCCGTAAGGTAATGCGATGGCGATACATACCCGTGCAAAAGTATAAGGTGGCGGATCGGCCGGCCTTACCCACAAAAAAACTGCGCCCGAAAGAAGGCCTTCTTTCGGGCGCAGTCGGATGAATGTGCGCGTAACGCTATAAGCTTAGTAGAGCGCCGATTTTACTTCGAACTCGACGTATCCTTTGTTGTTGGCCGTGGTGGCCGAAGCGTCGGTGGTGTTAACTTCTTTAATGTGAAGCAACACATATTCCTCTTTTCCACGGAGTTTCACGGCATACACATCGCCTGTTTCCACCTTAATCTTGCTCACCGGGGCCACCGAGGCGTCCATGTAGTCCTTCCGGATCTGCGCGTCGAGCACATACTGGTCAGGCGTTTTCGACACCTTCACAAACTTCGTCTTGTTAATGATGGTGCCGCTCTGGTCATCATAGCCGGCCCAGAGATCGCCCGTCACCGGCCGGCCCACCTTGGAGGCGTCTTCAAGGTCTTTTTCCGCGTCGTCATCATTGACGGTTTTGGGCACGAGCAGGCGCAGGTCAAACGCCCCTTCCTTCGAACTGAACTTATGCCATACCCGAAAGTTTTCCTGCGTTTGCGGGTTTTGGGAATAGGAAGAAAGGCGGTTCCCCAGCTGGAGGTCGAGTGTGGCCGAGCCGGAGTTGTTGTTTTTATCCGTGGCCGTGGCTTTGATAGAGAGCACATCCGCCGGCGTCAACGTATCGCCCGTGGGAAGGATAAAAGGCACTTCATAGGGGACTTCAAAAATCATTAGGTTGGTGTCTCCCACCAGGGTCAGCGAGTAGCTGCCGATTTGAGCCACCACGTTAATGGATTCCACCGTCACATTCGACGACACTTTGACTTTCACCTTCACCGTTTGCCCTATCTCAGCATAGCCGGCCGGGAGCTCGTCGGTAGTCGGCGAGACTCGTTCGACGGTGACGTCGGGTTTCACCACCCCGCCGTCATCATTATTATCGTCCTTATTACAGGCTGAAAAGAGGAAAGCAAAGCCGAGAACTGCTAAGGATGCACTCAGGAGCTTTTTCATCATCATTTTGAGGTTTAAGATTGGTTAAGTTTATTTTTTCTTGGAAAGCGCCACTTTAAATTCCGGCGTGTTCCAGTAGTTATAAAACTCGAGGTCTTCGCTTGCCACGTCGGCCAGGTCGGGATCGAGCTCAATGGCCCGGGCCAAGCTGGTGGAGAGGAGTTCTTTGTCTCCTTTCCGGGCGCCGATGATAGCCCGCAGATAAAAATGATCGGCATTCTTATCGGTCACGCATTGCAGTTTCTGCATGGCTTTGTCATATTCGCCCAGCAGGGTGTAAGCGAGGGCGGCGTTGTAGTCACACTGGTCGGGCGGGAAAGAAGCAACGGCCGATTCGTAGTCGCCCTTCTTAATATAGGTAATCCCCTTGTTATTGGCCTGCGGAATACCTTTTTGTTCTGCCAAGTCAAAGGTTTCAAGGGCCTTTTCGTAGTCTTTCAGCTCGGAATAGGTGATCCCGAGGTTGTTCAGGATGGTGTCATTGTCTCCGAATCGTTGGCGCGCCCATTCCAGTTTTTCTTTGGCTTTTTCATAGTCGCCTTCAAGGATATAGGAGACTGCCTCGTTGTTATATCCCACCCAATCTTGAGGGGCTCTTTTTTGATATTCTTGATAGGCCGCCCGTTTTTTTGCCGGGTCTTTGGTGTTGTAGGCATACAGGAGGAGTTCGGTTTTGGAAAGTTCTGCAAGGTTGGCGTCTCCCACCTGCATAATTTCCTCCACTTTACGCATCGCCCCGCTGACCACCAACACGATTTCACTCCGACGCAAGCGCGGCAGATAAACATCCACCAATGCCTGCCATGCATCCGCTTTTCGCAATGCCGCTTCTTTTTCATCCAGCGACATGTTAGACGCCAGAATGTTGAGGATGGCTTGTTTTTGATTGGCCGGTAAGTCGGAATGTTCCACTTCTTTCCGCAGTCCTTCCCAGTCTTCCGGCGTGTTGATTTGCTCGAAGAAGTCGGGCACGCGTGCGTCCTTTATGCCCCGACGGGCCATCTCACGACTCACGAAGCGGGCCACCACTTTCGCCCGGTTTTTTGACAGCAACACGTTCCAGTCTTGCGGTCCGTCCGGTGAGGCATACCCTTTAATCAACACCTTCCGCACCTTAATATTGGTGTCTTTGGGCATTTCGAGGATATGCTGCACTTCGGGTTTGCGGATTTCGCTCTGGCGTAGCTTCCATTTGTTGATTTCGAAATAAATGGTCTCCGTGGGATGTTTCGCTTCGGGTTTGAGGTCTTTATCCGCCCGGTAATCGCTGTTATGGGGCACGGTGGCATAAGGCCCCTTTTTCCACTCATCAAAGATATTCTCGCCTTTTTTCTTAGCGTCGTCCGACAGATTGAGGCGGAAGCCTTCGGACAACCCTGCGATCAACACATCATAAGTGGGGTGTACGGTCAACGGCGTGGTGATGACCCCCATGAGCAGGCGCCGCGGTTCGACCGTATAGCAGAGGTCGGCGGCATCGTCGTATTCTGACTCCAGTTTAAGATTCGGAATCACGTCCACCTGCATTTTCTTATAGTCATCGGTGTAAGGCAAGACTTCTTGATAGTTGAGGGTCTTCCCTTTCTTGGGGTCGATGGTGATATAGCTGGAAGTATCTTCCACGCGGGCTTTTGGTCCTCGGATATTCAGCTCTTTGAGGGGCTTTTGTCCGATTTCTTTGCCCTGATACTTCATCACGAAGGCGAACCGCAACGTCGATTGCGGATAGAGGTATTTGGGGGCGATTTTCACTTTGGCGGGAATGGCGATAGAATCGCCGCGCACTTCGACAATCTGCTTCTCCGTAGAGATTTCCACCTTTTCATCAAAGGCGTCCGCTTGTTTTTTAATATTCTTACAGGCGGTCAGGAAACCTATTCCGCCGGCCAGCAGAAACAGGGCGCCCATGCGCGCCGACTTTCCATGTCGTGACGTCTTCGTTTTCATATTACTATGACTTGTTTCAATGGGCAAAGATAGGCTTTCTTTTTTATTTCCCTCTTGACATCTCACTAAAAAAACCTCCTCGGATTTGCGTCCTGTAATTTGGATAGCCTCCAAATTGAAAAACAGGCCAAAGTTCCATCATTCCTGCATCTACCTTTGCAAGAGTCAAAACCAGTTTTTGCCATGTTTGCTTCATTGCTTGCATTTTTCTTTGCCGCTGATTCACTTGCCACGTTCACGCTGGCGCCTGTTACCGTCAGCGCGACTACTCAACGATGGTCTTACCCGCTTTTGTATAACCGGGCCTCTATCTATCATGCGCTGGAATACAGCGGGTTAGGCGTTATTCGGAAAGGGCCCGATTTTGCCCTGGATATCGAATGGGAAGGATTCAAACGGTATGACTTGACCGTATCTATTGACGGCGAACGTCAGCACAACGGCTGTCCAAATCGCATGGATGCCCCTATTGTCAAGTTTAATCCGCTTGAGCTGGAAGAAGTGCAGTTTACCACCAGCAGCAACACCCTGCATACAGGATTAGGGGGCGGCGTGATGGCCCGACGGCGTATTCCTTCCAAGGAGCTGAATGTGAGCGGTTATATGCGCGGCGGCATGCTAAAAACGCCGCTGATTGACGTGGGAGCCGCCGTAGAATGGAAATCACACGGCCTTTACACCCGCTATTACCAGGCCCAGCCTTACATCAATGGAGAAGGTAAGTCGTTTTTGGACCTATATAATTATAAGGAGTTGCCGGAATGGGGATATCAAATGACGGACGTTACATTGCAGGGAAAAAGAGGGCATTGGCGATACGGCGGATATGTTCGGGAGTTTAACGACATCCTTTTCCCCTATCTGATGATGGATGAGCGGTATAATCAGGATCTGGGCGGTTTTGTGGAATACAATGGACATCATTTTTATTTCACTTCCATTCATCACGTCATGAACTCGGGACTTCGTCAGGGAATGTTTATGGAGACGGATGCACGGGTGCTGACCGCCGGCGTGACGGGAAAATCTTATGAAATTTATTGGCGGCGTTGGGATGCCGTCAACGAGATGCGCATGATGAACATGCGGCCGATGACGCAGGCCATGATGGGACGGCTGGATGATGTTCGCGGCTCGATTCATCATGCAGTGCATATCAACGGGTTCGAGCTCGAGGGGCGGCTGGGTGTGCACCATTCCCGTCTGGGAGACAGCGCCCGGCTGAACCTGCTGGAAAATTACTACTCGGAAGCCCGCGGCAACCGCACTTTCGTTCCGTTGGGCATCGGCATCAGTAAGAAAGGAAAAATCCAAGCCAAAGTGGAGATGGCCATGGAGGCGCCGGAATCGGAATACCTTTACATCACCTTGAAGCGCCCCATGGGCAAACCTTCCTGGTATGGCAACCCGCTCCTCAAGCCCGTGATGCGCTTTTCGGGCCGGATTGGGTCGGAATGGGCGCCCTACGTTCGCGGGGAGGTGTTTGCCCACTACATTAAAAACTACGTGGGGCTGACAACCACAGGAGGGACGGCGCCCTACTATTCCTACAAGAACATCGACGTGTTCACGGCCGGCTATAACCTGCAAGCCCAGTGGAAATGGTTCCGGCTGACGAGCACCTACACATGGGGACAAAATCTCACTGATAAACTGCCGTTGGCCGAGGTGTCGCCGTTGAAAAGCACATTCCGGATCACATCACCCTTCTGGAGAGGATTTCGGGCTTACGGGGCCGTGGTGGGCCATGCCGCCCAACACCGCATTGACAGCACGGTGGGCGAAACGGCCACGCCCGGCTGGCTTCGGTTTGATGCGGGCATCCAATACGTGAAGGGACCCTGGCGGGCGGAAGTGGAGATGATCAACATCACTGATAACAATTACTATCAGCACCTTTCGTATATCCGGAATCCCTTCATGATGCAGCGGAAGGTGTGGGAGCCCGGACGGTCGTTAACCATCGGCGTTTACTACGTTCCCACGCGGCGGTAGGCTTGCCGACCGGAAAGCTGCATTTTTGCAGCGGCATGAAAGTCGGCATTGTCGTTTTTCCAGGGTCCAACTGCGATCGGGACCTGCATGACGCGTGTAGGCGTCATGGGTTTGATGTTCAATATTTATGGCATAAATCCTCGACCCTTCCGGCCGTGGACATGGTGATGTTGCCGGGTGGTTTTTCTTACGGCGATTATCTCCGCCCCGGCGCCATTGCGCACCTGTCGCCCATTATGGAAGCCGTCAAAGCTTTTGCCCGTGCGGGCGGCAGGGTGTTGGGAATATGCAATGGCTTTCAGATACTGTGTGAGACGGGGCTGTTGCCGGGTGCGCTTTTGCGGAACCGGTCGCAGAAGTTCATCTGTGGGGACGTGTATTTGAGGGTGCATCCGGATCACTGGCTGACCCGCGAGGCGCCGCCGGTGGTGCGCATTCCCATCGCTCACGCTGACGGGCGCTATTACGTGGATGCCGCCACGCTCGAAAAAATGGAAGCAGCGGGACAGGTTCTTTTCCGTTACTGTGACGCGGACGGCAACGCCGGTGCGGACGCCAATCCCAACGGGTCGGTGGCCAATATTGCGGGGGTATGTAATGAAGCGGGCAACGTGGTGGGGATGATGCCCCATCCGGAACGGGCGGCGGACGTGCGTCTGGGAAAGACCGACGGCGGCTTTCTGTTTCAGTCAATGCTTTCTTATGCCTGAGGTTCCAGACTATTTTATCTCGCTGGAGGCGCGTTACGGGGCGCATAATTACCATCCGTTGCCGGTGGTGCTGACCCGCGGTTCGGGAATATATGTATGGGACGTGACAGGCCGGCGGTATTTTGATTTTCTTTCGGCATATAGTGCGCTTAATCAGGGGCATAATCATCCACGCATCGTGGAGGCCGCCGTGGAGCAGATTCGGCGGCTGAGCCTGACCTCTCGGGCCTTTTACAACGACCGGTTGGGCGAAGCGGAAGCCTTTTTATCCCGTCTGTTCGGGTATGACAAGGTGCTGCTGATGAACTCCGGTGCCGAGGCGGTGGAATCGGCCATCAAGATTGCCCGTAAATGGGGATATGAGAAGAAAGGCATCCAAGACGGTGCAGCGAAGATTGTAGTTGCTTCACACAATTTTCACGGACGGACTACGACCATCATTTCTTTTTCCACGGACCCCACGGCCCGGACGCACTTTGGGCCTTACATGCCGGGATTTGAGATTATTCCTTATGACGATGTGGATGCACTGGCGGAAAGCTGTGCTGATCCTTCGGTGGTGGCATTTCTGGTGGAGCCCATTCAGGGCGAGGCAGGCGTCATTATCCCCTCTGCGGGCTATTTGCAACAGGTGCGGCGCCTCTGCTCCCGCCACAACGTATTGTGGATGGCTGATGAAATCCAGACGGGGCTGGGACGCACGGGACGGATGCTGGCGGTGGCGCACGAGGGCGTTCGTCCGGATGTGTTGATTCTGGGGAAAGCGCTCTCGGGCGGCATCCTGCCGGTGTCGGCGGTGTTGGCTGATGACGAAGTCATGGAAGTGCTCACACCGGGCACGCACGGCTCCACATTCGGCGGCAATCCAGTGGGCGCGCGGGTATTGCGGGAGGCGGTGAGCGTGATCATCGACGAAAACCTGGCGGGAAATGCCGAACGGATGGGGCACCTGTTTCGTCGGATGCTGCGCAACATTCAACACCCCGCTATTCGGGAAATCCGGGGAAAAGGATTATTAAATGCCATCGAGCTGACCGAAGATGCCGGCTTTACCGGGCGGCAATTTTGCGAGGCCCTTCTTACCGAAGGTATCCTGGCCAAAGACACGCACGGACAAACCGTGCGGTTCGCCCCGCCGCTTACGATTCGTCAGGCCGAGATGGAAGAAGCCCTGGAACGGATCACAGCGGCACTGCAACGGCTGACTGAATAGTCTATCAATAGCCATCATGCCCTCCCGGGCAATAAAAAAGCGGGCACCCCGGCAAGGGATGCCCGCTCATTTTGTGTTGCCCGTCCTATTTATTCCTATCCGCTTTTCCGTCGATGAGCGCCTCGAACTTTGTGACGCGTTGCGAAAGCGCTTCAATCTGACGGCGCTGCTCCTCAATCGTTTTTTGCTGGGCCTGAATAGCGGCGGTGAGGATGGGGATCAGTGCGTCGTAGCTGACGCCGTAAAGGTCTTTTTCCGGATCAGCAGGGACTTCCACCGCCTCCGGTACCACGTGGACCAGTTCTTGGGCCAAAAAACCATATCGATATGCCCCCTCTTCCGACAGTTTCAACTCTCCTTCGGGGGTCCATCGGCTGGAATGATGAAGATAATGGACGGGTCGCAGTTGGGCCACTTTTTGAAGGGCTTCTGAGCCGGAGATCGCGGCCACCTCTGTCTTCACCCGGGCATCCGAGTAAATAACCCAGTCATTTGCCCTGCCCTTGCCGACGCCTGCCAGGGTGTTGTTCGGCAACTCCAGCGCATAGGTAGGATTGGCATTGTTAATCCCCACACGGTAATGGGAGCCGTAGGGTCCGATCAAAAACGCATTACTGGCGGTGATAACAGGCAGGGTGGAGGCCCCGTTAAACCCCCACACAAAGGTACGATCGCCCGCAGCCCCTAATTTCATACCCCGTCCACCGACCCAGGAATAGTCGCCGGCGGCGGTATTAAGATATCCGCCGCTGATGGTGCTGTATATGCCGCTGGCGGTGTCTTTATAGCCACCGCCGACGACACTCCCCCAATTGGAGGCGAGGTTATAAGCCCCACCGCCCACAGCGGTATAATACCCACTTGCCGCATTGGAATATCCGCCGGCGACGGTGCTGCGATTACCGTCGGCGATGTTAAGCCATCCGCCCCCGACGGTGCTGTAATATCCACTGGCCGTGTCTTTATAGCCACCGCCGACGGTGGCATAGGAGAGACTCGCTGCATTCTGGGATCCGCCGCCCACCGTGCCGGCATAGCCGCTTGCCGTATTACGGAATCCGCCCCCCACCGTGCCATAAGAGGCTCCGGCGGTATTACGAAATCCGCCTCCCACAGTGCTGGCCCATCCGGCAGCGGTATCTCTATATCCTCCTCCTGTGGTTGCATAAAGGTTGCTTGCCATATTTTGATAGCCACCGCTGACGGTGCTGTAACTCGCATTGGCGGTATTGTTTCGTCCACCGCCCACCGTAGTTCCATAACTACTGGCCGTATTATACCATCCACCGGCGATGGTACTATATTTTCCCCCGGCCAGGTTGTAAGCTCCGCCCGCCACGGCGGCGGAGTCGCCGCTGGCGGTGTTGCCTCGTCCACCGCCGATCGTACTATACCATCCGCTTGCGTTATTAGACCAGCCGCCTCCGACGGTACTGCGGTTTCCGCCGGCTATGTTATAGGCCCCACCGCCGATGGTACTGCGGCCGCCCGTGGCCATGTTGTCATGCCCACCGCTCACCGTACTATGATTTCTGCTGGCGAGATTGAAGCGCCCGCCACCGATGGTACTGGCGTATCCACTGGCGGTGTCTGCGTAGCCTCCGGCCACCGTGCTGTACGTACCACTGGCGGCATTGGCGCCTCCCCCGCCTACTGTACTTTCATATCCGCCGGCGGCGTTATAATACCCACCGCCAACTGTGCTGTATTGGGTGCTTGCGGTATTAAAATAGCCACCGCTGACGGTGCTGCGTCCCCCGCTGGCCGTATTCTCATAGCCAAAAGCTACGGAATAGTTGCCCACATTGGTATTGTCCCACTGAGTTCCTGTTACTCTTCCCGCCCGGATAGCGGCTTTGTTGGGGTTCCAGATAAAAGCCGTCTTTGCACCGGCAGGGACGGCGGCCCCCACTCCGAAAGCCCCTTCAGCATAAATCATCCCGTCGTTGGCTACGTGCAGGCGATAAGCCGGTGATGCAGTGCCGACACCGACGTTGCCGTTATTGTCAATCACCAGATAAGTATTGCCGCCATGCACCACCTTGAGCAAGTCGCCTGCGTAGGCGGCCGGTGCCTGGATGTCCAGTCGGGCGGCGGGAATGGTGGTCCCGATTCCCACTTCCTGTGCTACAGTCGGGCTCATTGCACCCCAGAGCCCCAGAGCCCCGAGGGCCCACATCCTAAGAGAAATACGTAATGCATTCATAAGCTCCTGATTTTATTGATGCTCCAAATATACAGAAAACCAAATAGCACTGTGAGCAAAATATTTCAATGGAGGACTTGCAGGTTACCCCAAGAAACCCCACAAGGAATTGCACAAGCCGCCAACAATACAGCATAAATACAGCGGGCATCCCTGATGGGATACCCGCTGTGCATGGACAAACGAAGACAGTGTTCTGCCCTACTGTTTCTGTGAGCGGCTGCTAATTAAGGCTTCAATGCGGTCGAGGCGTTCTTTGAGCCGCTGATTTTCCTTCCGGACAGCTTGAAGCTGCTGCACCTGCTTCCGCAACGCAGCCATTTCCCGTTGTTGCCGCTCGATGATTTTTTGCTGTTCTTGAATGGCTTTCACAATTGGCGGGACAAACTCGGCATAACGCAGGCCATAGAGCCTCCCGGGCACAATGCCGCTGAACTCATAGCCGATTTCTTCGGCCGCCTGCTTCACTTCCTGAGCAATGAAGCCGGTGTAACGCAGGGTGTCGGGGGATTGACGCATTAATTCTTTTATACGAGGGCTGGCGCAACCTCGCATAATGCTATCTGCTGCAACAGGGTCTCTGTAATAGGTCACCGGCCGGAGCCGCATGATAAAATCAAGCCCGGGCACATTGGGTCTTATCTCTTTCTTAATCCTTCGGTCGGAATAGTTTGTCCAGTTTTGATAGCCGCCTATGGAAACCGTTGCTGAATTCCCAATAAGCGCCTTTCGGGAACCGTCTATCGTTGCATCGGCTCCAATGACAATTGCCTCAATGACCGAATCGTTAGGACCATAGGCCGGACCGATCACACCCGCATTATCTCCAATCACTATATTTTGAATGCCGTATTCCATCTTTCCCGGGTAAGCTCGCCCAACATAAGTTTCATTCCCAATCATTACATTGCCCCAAAAGTGATCTACATCATACTTTAAATCCGAGGGTGCTCCGATGGCGCTAATAGTAGCAGCAGAGCTTCCAATAATTACATTGTAGTCGAACCTTAGAGCATGCTCAGCAGAATCATCCAACAAATCCTCTGCAGCCCCAGCTCCGATAACAGTATTGCCCCGCCCTGGCATAGAGTTCCTTAGTGCATCATCCCCGATAACTACGTTATACCTAAATCCTCCATACTGTAAATAATCGCTATACAGATTTGTCGTATCTCCACGAATAGTCGCGGCCTCTGTTCCAATGATCACGGAATATCCTTCTGGTATGCTATGTGCTGCGGTATCGGCAAGTGCTCGATTTCCTATCACCACTAAATCCACAGCAGAATCTAACTGTATCCCTGTCATCGCTCCGATGGCAACGATTCCGCGCCCATATTCCAGGTCGGGAAGGCCCTGGGAGCCAATCACTACCATGGCACTATCCAGCTCTTCCGGCATCAAGTCCAGAGAATTGAGAACAGAATCTCCAATGGCGACATGATGATTTCCTTTCAGGACATTGAGGGCGGCTTCAGACCCTATCAGGACA
>Ga0256832_1002153_pt1 | contig 13453 bp, 13 predicted proteins | sample 134614metaG_FD_190534 | JGI IMG/M metagenome (GOLD analysis project Ga0256832, IMG submission 190534) | Hydrothermal vent microbial communities from Lau Basin, Pacific Ocean - 134-614 | ecosystem: Environmental > Aquatic > Marine > Hydrothermal vents | place: Pacific Ocean: Lau Basin | collected... | reverse complement strand
AGAATAGGATTTTTTTGATGAAAGAAAGAAAGGGATATGCAAATCTGTTGTGTATCCCTTTTTTGTATAGCCCCTCACTTATGAAATTAATCCATTTTACATCTATAAACTACAGCCGTATTCCATTAGGTACAAAATATGGGTAAAAAAATCTATGCTAACTAAAATGCGTGCCGTAGGTACGCTATATTAAACACATCAACAAAACTTCTTGTAAAAGAGCGAATAGTGAAATACACCCGTAACTAAGTAGCGGAAAAATTAAACTTTATTTATTCTTATATTGTTTCTTATTTTGAGACTTTGTAAAGCAAAACAAATTTTTAAAGTGTATATTTAAGTTTAAGTGTAGTGGAGCAAAAAAAACAAGATAATATACAATCTCAAAAAGGACAGGATAATGGCATCAAAAAGACAAGAACAAGTAGCACAAATGATAAAGAGAAACTTTAGTATAGTTTTATCAAATGAAGGACTGTATATTTATGGTGAAGCATTGGTCTCGGTTACTGATGTCAAGATGTCGCCGGATTTGAGATTGGCTAAGATATATGTCAGTATCTTCAATACCGAAGATAAAGATGCCGTCTATGATTTATTGGTACAACACACTGCTACGCTCAAATACGAATTGGTAAAGCGTATTAGAAAACATGTCAGAAGAATTCCTGATATACACATTTATCGCGACGACCTAATCGACGAGATGTACAATATAGACAATATGCTCAATAACTTATAATCCCAATACATCAATGCCTTGATTAAAAGTGACATCAACGGGAATGCCTTTCTTTGCCAAGGATTCAATGTCCGCTTTTAAGCTAGAGTCCATATTGCCGTATTTTTCAACAAATTTATTTACTTCAGCGTAATTGCCGTCTCCTTGGAGTGTGAGTATTTTTGTTGATAATAAATCCATTGCTTTTTCAAAATTCTTATAATCTATTTTGTATTTATTTGAATTATCATCCTTTGAGAAAGCACCAAGCTCCTTGAAAAAGTTGAATCTTATTAGATTGGCTCTTCCGTGAGCAGATGAAGCACCAAACCTTATAGATCTAAAAATACTTGTCATAAAAGTAGTGTAATACTCCTTCAGGTCACCCTCTATTTCATTCTTTTTATGCAATTGCCTAATCATATACAGACCTAGCATATCTGCTTTCCCCTCTTCCAAAGCTGAATATAGTTCTTTTAATGCTTTTCGCACAGTTCCTTTTCCGTCCAATGTGTTTTTTATACCTAGTCCATGCGCTACTTCATGAAACATAGTATTGGAGAAGAAAGCATTGAAATTGATATACTTCTTTTGTCCGGGATCGATTAGTTCATCGGCAATAGGCAGCAGAATTTTATCGAATTTAGCTTTCATCGCATTTTTTAGTTGTAACCTTCTCGTTCCTTTTTGTAGTTGAACTTCCTCGTCATTGGGAAGATTTATTGCTATGGTTTTGCTACCCGCATTGCAGTCTCCCGCATAATAGACCACATCATAGGCATTCAATTCTACATCACTTCCGGGTTTTTCTTGTTTGTATTTCTCATTGACAGGTAGGCCCCTTTGTAATTCGGGAAGAAATTTAGCATATTTCTTTAATCTTTCACTCCATTCCATATCCTTTACTAATACATAAGCTTCATGAGCTGCTTTGTACCCAAATAATGCATCTTCGTAATTTTCGATAGGCCCAATCACTATATCAAATTTATTGTCTTTCATATCCAACCAAGCCATATCACTCAATTGATAATTGTCGTGTTTCAAGGCTTCTGCCCGAAGTCTTAAATAATTGATAAATCCGGGGTCTTGTGCAAAATTACTTGCAGTATTCAACATATCAGCTACATACCAAACCTCTTTTTTAAATGCTTTGTAGTAGGGGACAGAAAAGAGTTTTCCGTTTTCATCTCTTTTAATAAATGTATAAAGGCTTTCTTTATCTTTTATATCAGCAGATTCAAATTCCTTTTTCGTCATATCTTTTGGATAAAAATTTGCTCCCAATGGTTTTTTGCCTATTCCTTCAATAAATGGCTCATTTCCACCCAATCTGTCCCAAGGACCGTAATTGATTATAGCGAATTTTTTAAGCTTAGGATCGGATATTTTATTTAAAAATTTGGTTTTGTTTCCATAGGCTTCAACCCAGAACATACCGTCCATTACCTTTGCCGCATTGATCAAATACTTCAATAATGTTTTCTCCTTTTCTGTATATTTGCTCACATCTGTTCTAAGAGTAAATGAGGTGTATTTTGAAAGCAATTTATCAATATCTTTATTTGCTTTGTAGGAAGCAGACTCAACAATATCCTTTTGTTTTATGGAAGTATCCACTTTATTGTTTTTGTTCTTACAAGAAAAAAATGTGAGAAGTACAATGGGAAAAAGAATTAAATATCTCATATTATTTGTTTTTATAATTTTTTAAAATTTATATATCAATCCGAAATTCAAGAAATATCCAAGTAAACTCTTTGTACCGTCGTTTGGGTCTTTATACATTCTTAAAATTGACCTGGTGTATCTTCCGTTAATTCCCCAATGCTTATTGAAGAAAAATTTTGCGCCAAGCAAAAATCCAATGTCATTTTTAAGGAAATTCTCTCCTCCAATATCAGGATCATCCAAACCATTTTTAACGCTAAAAAGGCGACCAAAAGATAAGCCGGCAATCCCCTGTATTTTATGATAATTTTCATCCTTGATATACCAATCTTGATATGAAGCATATACAGGTAGTTCTATATAGTTTAGAGTCAAACTTCTTACCGGTACGGACTCTATATACCTCGATCTACTTCCTCTTTGGCTGAAAAGAAAGTCCACATTGAGCAACCAATTGTTTTTAAGGTCATAACTTATACCTACTCCGGTATTGAAGCCTAATTTGTGATAACCGGCAAGTTGATCCCCGTCAATCTGAGAAGCATTGAAGCCTAAAATCAAGCCACCACTAAATCTTTGGGAATATGATATTTGATCAAGGCCAATAAATAATAATATAAGCAGAATAAATTTGAATCTAAGCATGAAATAGTTTTTTTGAATCACAAATATACTCAATACATTTAGCTTTTCGGGAGTTTTGACTTATTTATTATTTTCTTCATTGCAATTTATTAAAGAACTTAATCGTTTTACAATAAAAGTATTTTTATGCAAAAATTATTAACCCTTTTAATAGTTTCATTGATATTTGTCGGTCTTGAGTCTTGCAAGGATAGTAAAGCGAGTAAAAGTATTGTCATTTCTAATCCGGATACTGATAATAATGATTTTGATAATACCAAGGTATTTCCCGGTGCATATAATATTGCGAAATATTTACCCTTGATTAAAAATAAAAATGTCGCTCTCGTAGTGAATCAGAGCAGTACTATTGATGATGTTCATCTAACAGATACACTACTGAATCTGGATGTAAAAGTAGTGAAGATATTTGCCCCCGAACACGGATTTAGGGGGAAAGCCGATGCAGGAGAACATTTGGATAATTCTATTGACAGCAAAACCGGATTACCGATTGTGTCGCTATATGGCAAGAAAAGAGCCCCGGATGATGAGGATTTGAAAGGAGTTGATGTTATTGTTTTTGATATTCAGGATGTTGGTGTTAGGTTTTATACATATATATCTACAATGGCATATATCATGGATGCGGCAAAGGATAAGGATATTCCTGTTATCGTCCTTGACAGACCTAATCCAAACGGACATTTTATAGATGGACCTGTTCTTGAGAAAAAATTCAAATCATTTGTGGGAATGTTTCCGATACCCGTAGTCTATGGGATGACAATTGGTGAATTGGCTACGATGATAAATGGAGAGGGCTGGTTAAAAGATAGTCAAAAATGTGATTTGACTGTAGTCAAATGTACTAATTATACACATCTTAGTCATTACAAGCTACCTATAGCTCCTTCACCAAATCTTCCTGATTTTTTATCTGTCAGTTTGTATCCTTCATTGTGCTTTTTTGAGGGGACTACGGTTAGTGTAGGTAGGGGAACTGATAAACCGTTTAAACAATTAGGTCATCCTTTATTGAAAGATGACTTTGATTATTTTTTTGTTCCAAAACCTAATTTTGGTGCAAAACACCCAAAATATAATGGTCAAAAATGCTATGGTATTGACTTAAGTAATATCAAAGTTAAAAATTTCAGAGCAAAAGGGAAAATCGATTTGTCTTGGTTGATTGATTTTTATGATAAGGTAAAGGGTAAAGGTAATTTTTTCTTGGATAATAATTGGATTGATAGATTGGCAGGAACAGATAAATTGAGGAAAATGATATTGCAAGGCAAAACAGATGAAGAAATTCATGAGAAATGGGGAAATGATTTGAAACGATTTAATGAAAAACGCAAAAAGTATTTGCTATATCCTGATTTTTAATACGAGGTTTATGGAGAAATCCATAATTTATATGTCTATATGACGTTTGTATGAAAAAAAAGTATAATATTTGCAAAATAAATGAATACAAAGAAAGATGAGTACAAATAAAAAATCCAGAAAAATCATCACAACTTCCGGTACTAAAAAAGATTTTAAGACAGGAAATGTTTCTACAAGTTCCAAGAAAGAATTTGAGGCTGATGAGATGTTGTTTAAGCAAAAGAATTTTTATTATATATTTGGTGGCTTGGTAGTGATGGCGATTGGTTTTGTATTGATGTCAGGTGGACAAGCTAATCCGTCCCCTGATGTTTTTGATGCTGACTCCTTGTATAGTTTTCGTAGGGTATTTTTAGCTCCTTTAGTCATTCTCATTGGTTTGGGGCTAAATATTTATGCTATTTTTAAAAAATAATATTTGATGAGTGAAGTTTTGAAGTCTGTCGTCCTTGGGATAATTCAGGGACTTAGTGAGTTTTTGCCTGTAAGTAGTAGTGGTCACTTGGAATTAGCTAAATATTTTTTGGGTACACATTTTGCCGGAGAGGAGAGTTTGACCATGACAGTAGTTCTTCATATAGCAACAGCGCTGAGTACGGTGTTTGTTTTCAGGAAAGACATAATGGATTTGCTAAAGGGAGTTTTTTCCAAAGGCTGGAATGACGATAAATCTTTTGCATTAAAGATAGTGATTTCAATGATTCCTGCGGGTTTAATCGGGGTTTTTCTTGAAAGTCAATTAGAGCAGCTTTTCGAGGGTAAAGTTTTATTTGTCGCATTCATGTTGGTAATTACCGGAGTTTTATTATTGATATCTGACTTTGCCAAAGATAAAAATCGCAATGTAGATTACAAGGATTCTTTTATAATAGGTATTGCGCAGGCGATTGCTCTTATTCCCGGAATATCACGATCAGGTTCTACTATATCTACAGCGGTATTGTTGGGAATCAAGAAAGAGCGTGCAGCTTTTTTCTCATTTTTAATGGTAGTGCCATTGATTTTTGGTAAAATGTTTAAGGATATTTTAGACGGGGTATATGTCAATAGCAGTATCTCTTCAATGTCACTTATTTTTGGCTTTCTGGCTGCGTTTATTACGGGGGTAATAGCTTGTACTTGGATGATAAAATTGGTAAAAAATAGCAAGCTGAGATATTTTGCTTATTATTGTTTTGCCGTTGCAGCTTTGGTTTTTGCTTTATTGCTTTTCTGATGTTACTGACAGATATAAAAGATATAAAAGAGGCTGATTTCTTAGCCGGTATCACTATTTTGGTCGATAAACCAAGGGAATGGACTTCATTTGATGTAGTGAATAAGATACGTTATGCCTTGAAAAGAAAGTTAGGGGTGAAAAAGATAAAAGTCGGTCATGCAGGAACATTGGACCCCCTGGCTACCGGTCTTTTGATAATTGCCATTGGCAAGGATACCAAATTAATAAATACCTATCAGGATTTAGATAAAAATTATACAGGAAAGATAAAGTTAGGTGCTACCACACCGAGTTTTGATGCGGAGTTTGAGCCTGATAAGTTTTACGCTATTGACCATATTACGCCGGAATTGATAGAAGCCACTAGAAAATCCTTTTTGGGATATATCGAGCAAGTTCCTCCAAAATATTCAGCGGTTAAAGTCAATGGAGAGACCGCCTATAGATTAGCTCGAAAAGGTGTGGATTTTGTCATTAAAAAAAGGACGGTAAAGATTCATCGTTTTGATATCGATATTGAGTCGGAGGATGTATTGGCTTTTGATATCAAATGTCAAAAGGGGACTTATATCAGAACAATAGCCGATGATTTTGGCAAAGCTCTTGATAGTGGTGCGTATCTAATGTCTCTAAGAAGAATAGCCATTGGTGAATATAATATTTCCGGCTCATTAAATTTGGAAGAATTGATATCTGCATTGAACAAATAATTTATTTTTTTTAATATAAATATCTTTTTTTTGAAAATAAAAATGTATATTTGAGCAAATAATGGGTGGTTACTATGCTAAAATCTTTTATTAGTTATCTGACACATGAAAAAAGGTACTCAACGCATACCATTATTTCTTATACCGGTGATATAAAACAATTCATTGATTATATAGAAGAAAAGTATTCGATATACCAAATTGATAAGGTCAATCACTATATGATTAGATCTTGGCTTGTGCATATGATGCAAAACAAAATAAGTGCCAAGTCCATTAATAGAAAGTTTTCCTCTCTGCGAACATATTTTTTATTTATGCTACGGGAAGGGAAAATAAGTACCAATCCGACCAAAAAGGTGATTCCTCCAAAAATAGGTAAGCGTTTGCCCTCTATTATCCAAAAAAATGAAATAGAAAGATTACTTGATGATTTGGTCTTTGCAGAGAATTTTTCTGGCTATCGTGATAAAATCATTATTACAATATTGTATAATACAGGAATAAGAAAAGCTGAATTAATCAATTTAACAGATGATGATATCGACTTTTATGCCAAGACGGTAAAAGTGCTGGGAAAGGGGAATAAAGAGAGAATAATACCTATGACAGAAGATATGATTAAGGAATTGAAAATGTATTTATTTATAAGAAATAAGGAATTTGAAAAACAAGATTTTAAATATACTGTTGTTACAGATAAAGGCAACAAGATGTATCCGAAGTTTGTGTATAATATTGTGAAAAAATACTTGTCTTTGGTTAGTTCGTCCGAAAAGCGCGGGCCACATATTCTAAGGCATAGTATTGCTACACATCTGGCAGATGCGGATGTAGATTTGAATGCGATAAAAACGATGTTGGGGCATTCCAATTTAAGTGCGACACAGATATACACTCATAATTCAGTAGAAAAACTGAAAAAGGCGTATCTTAGGGCGCATCCTAAAGCAAAATAATTTTTTTTAACACGAAAAATATAATTATGAATTTAACAATTGATAGTATCCATTTTAAGGCTGATTCAAAATTGTTGGAATATATCGAAAAGAAAACCGGCAAAATAAGTAAGTATTATGACAAAGTGATAGACTTAGATGTTAAGCTGAAATTGGAAAGCAATGGACAGGTTAGAGATAAGATAGTTGAATTTATTTTAAAAGTACCGGGTGAAAAATTGTATATCAGTTCTGTTGAAAAAACATTCGAGGCAGCTGTTGACACCGGTTTAGACTCATTAAAAAGACAATTGAAAAGATATAAAGAGAAGCAAAGAGGGAGATAGGGATTTTATAGATTAAGGGTAGTGGTCCGGATAGGATATTTAGAGTTGTAGGATTTCTGGTTCCAAGTTTCGAGTTCCAAGTTCCAAGTTCCATGTTTATTGGGTTTTAGTAAAATGCGAAAACTTAGGACTCGAAAGCACGACTGCAAGGAGTGATTTTGAAGCCGGCTTGTATTTGAAAGGTTCAAGGTTCAAGGTTCAAAGTTTAAAGTTCAAAGTTTCAGGCTGAAGCGTAGCGGAAGCTGGAGCATTGCGGAAGTCCCGAGTAGCGAAGCGTACCGAGGGATCAAGAGTAGCGAAGCGTACCGAGGGATCCCACAAAGTGAAACGTACTGCGGGATTCCGAGTTTCGTGTTTTTCAGTATGACAAAGCGAAAACTTAGGACTCGAAAGCACGACTGCAAGGAGTGATTTTGAAGCCGGCTTGTATCTTGAGATTTTGAATTTTAAGGTTTGAAGCTGGTGTAGGTATTGGGCTGTTTATTGGGACTATATGTTTTCAAGTTTCAAGTTTCAAGTTCTTCGAGGCAAAGGTGTCCTCACCTCTTGCCGAATAAAACTTTATTGCTCTTTATGTCATATCCTTATAGTTAAGACTCAGAAGCTCGAAGAGATTCTGAAGTTGGTTTGATACTCTAAGGCAGTACCGCTGTGCAGTGAATCCTGATCTCTTGCCGGATTATAGTTCTCCAAGCCAAAGGTCTCCCGACCTCTTGGCGAGTCATTATATTCCCCCCTTATTTGCAGCATTTGACAAATCAAAAGCATCTATTATATGTTAAAATCAATTATATACTGATATATAACTTAGTCAGTAGTAAATAATGTGAATTTTAATATATTAAAGTTTAGAGAATTATACATTAATTTATTTGTTTTTTTGAAATAATTTATCGTATATTTGTTTTGTAGTTAAGAGATTATTAAAATGGTAGCAACAAGCAACAAGCATAGCTATGTTAAAAATTTTATGGATGCTTTATCCATTATATTGCTACGAATAATAGATACATTTCCCAAACCGATTTATTTATACCATGAATTAAACAATATCCTAAAACCAGTAAAGGCGAATCTGTGCATACGGAAGATTAGACGTATGCAGGTTGATCCGCCATTTTGCATACTGTTGGCTTATCAAGTAAAGAGGTAAGGCAAAAGAGAAAATGAAGGCTTGGTAAGTCTTATTCGGTACAGAAAAAGATATGAAGAGAAAAGTTGGGTAGAGATTGAAGATATATTGAAGGAATTGTGTAGTGATAGGTGGAAGGTAAGGTTATATGGATTGTATATGCGAACAGGACAATACACCAAAGCAGAAGCAACACTCAATGAGTTGGATGATCCGGGAAGATCAGAATCTCCTATAGTGCCCGAAGATCTTTCTGATGAGAGTAGAGCATCTTTTATTGCTATACAGCGCATAAATTTGAAATACCAACAAAGTAATGGGACGTATCAACTTACAGAACCTGAACTCAATACTTTGAGGACAGAAGTCTTGAAAGATATTCCAGAGAGAGCCCATGCGAGAGGTTTGTTGTTGTTGACTACTGGAGAGAAATATACTAGGGAAGTAACGGAAGGATTGGGACAAAGAGAAGCAAAGAGCAAATTGTCTGACCAATGGTCAATTTATCCAAATCCGACAAATGATATGCTGAATATTGATTATAATGTAGATTTTGATGGAAATATTACAATATACGATCTTATTGGTAGCAAAATGTTACAAATGGACGTTGTTAGCAAAGGAAATAACAAGATTAAAATGGATGTTTCTTCATTCAAAGATGGTATTTATATGCTAATTGTCAGGGATAAAGATAGTAATTTGATAAAAACTAAAAAAGTGATTATCAACTCTTTGAAGTAAATTGATTTAGACTTACCGGGTTTTTAAAATCCGGTAAGTCTATTTATTATTAATAACTTATTAAGTATAGATATGAAAAATATTAAGAATTTATTAATATTTGTTTTGATTCTCAATTCAAATTTTCTTTTATCTCAAACTACTTTTTCAAAGAAAATAGATTTTGCAAATGGTAATGAAGGAGGTTATCAACTGGTTTATCAAAATGATTCTTACTATTTAGGAGGATACGGTATTGTTTTTGACACTATAGATAACAAAGTAAGTCGTAATCAATATTCTTTTTTATATAAAATAGATTCTAATTTAAATATTATTAAAGGGAAAATATTTGATTTGCCTTTTCAATTAACTAAAATGATTTGCAAAAATGATACATTATATTTATTTGGACAAGATGTTTCGCATATTCCATTTTCATGGAGATTATATAAGTTTAGTCCGGATTTGGACAGCCTTGATCTATTGGTTTACGACAATTTTGAAGATGATAAGACATATTCAACAACATTTCAAGTCAAAGACGATTACTTTTATTATGGTAGTTATTCATACAATGGAAAGATATTATTTGTTAAATCTGATAAAAATGGCAATGCCATTAAAAAAGAAACATTTTCTGACTATACAATTCCATGGGAATTATACATTATTAAAGATTTAATTCAAACCTCAGACGGACATTTTGCATTTGGTCATTGGCATAAGCTTGATAGTTTGCACCATGGAGAGTATCAGATAGGAATTATCAAATTTGATGATAATTTGGATGTAATTTGGTCAAAAGAATTACCATTTTCACCAGTTATCGGCAGTAGCACAGCAATGCTACCGCGACTCACAAGTACAATGGACGGAGGGATGGTGGTAAGTTCGGGAATAGCCCTTAGGGATTCAATAAAATTTAAACCTGATAAGTTCGGTGAGTATTCTTATTATGGAGTAGAATTTCAAAAACTGGATAAGGATGGAAATATAGTTTGGAGAGATTTGAGCTACAATAAAAAATTGCCGGGTTATTGGTATGGAATTTCCCCTATTGAATATGTTTTTAAGTTAATAACCGCTCAAAACGGTGATATAATAGCAGCAGGAATATATGCTCACAATTTTTATGAACCGGGCACCAAGGGTTGGATATGCAGGTATAGTTCTGTTGGCAAAATGAAGTGGAAGCATTATTATGTTGATCCGGAATATTCAGGTTCTGGTATAATTAGGGATATGGTTGAAGCGGAAAATGGAGACATAATTTGTCTTGGAGATTATGATAGATCAAGAGCTTTCAATGATGAAAGAACTTGGTTATTAAGAGTGGACAGCAATGGTTGTGTGACTCCCGGTTGTGAGTGCGTACCTGACAGCAATACCAGAGTGTGGGCTACTGCCGAAGCTGGTAAAATACTAGTCAATACTCCTAATGTATGGTATCAATCAGCTTCTTCAATGACTAGTCCCGATATCCGTTCTACAAGATACAAATTGAGTTATTATCTGATAAAAAACAACTTTGCTTTCGGAGTGTTGAAATCAGATGAAGAAACCGGAGAAAACTGGGATACTACCGAAATATTGTTACGACAAATAGGCAATAAAGTCTGGATGTACGAAGATAATAATGACCCACCTGACTATGATTACAAATTGCTGTATGATTTTTCATTGGTAAAAGGGGATACATTCAGATCTGAAATTTTTGAAGATAATGATATTTTTCTTTTGGTAGAGGAGACCGATACAATAACATTATCTGACGGCAGCAAACGTAAAAGGCTGATGTTGTCATGCAATAATGAGCCTGATACTGTAAATTTCTCAGGTTATGGATTGCGTACTTGGATAGAAGGAATCGGTGATACTAGGGGGCTATTATCGGTTGCAGGAAGTTGTATGACGGATCAGAATACCTCATTGCTTTGTTTTCACCAAAAAGGAGACTTGTTATGGGATAATCCGGATAGGGATGGATGTTGGTTGTCAGGCACAAAGGAAATAGTAGAGAATAGATTTATAATTTCTCCAAATCCGGCACAAAACAAAATATTGGTAAAATTGTGGGAAGGAGCGGAATTAGATAGATGGGCTATATACAATATTACTGGACAAATGGTAAAATCGGGAAATATAAAATCATCAGAAACTTTTACTATAAATGGACTAAAAGAGTTTGAAAGTGGTTTATATTTTTTACAATTGAAAGATAGCAGTGGTAAATATGGAGTGCAAAAATTTGCAATAGAGTAAAAGAAAAAATTACCAATGAACATATTTTGCGACTTTTATTCAATATAAAAAAATTAACAGATGAAACGAACATGAATTTTTTTAATCATAAAATACCCACATGGTTATGATTAGAATAAATTCATGAGAGTTCCTGAAATCGAAGATTCACGAACACAAATAAAAAAAATAATAAATTTCGTGAGTAATGTATTATAAATTTTTATTAATTTTTTATAAAATAAAAATTTTAAACAGATGAAAACAAAAGTATTATTATTATCAATGCTTATTTTATTTCTTAGCGAAATTACAGAATCACAAATACCAAATGCAGGATTTGAAGAATGGGATAGTATAGTTGGTGTAGAAGAACCGGTAAATTGGAATACAAAGAACATAGAAAAATTTATTTCCGTAGAAAAAGTACCATGTCTAACACAGGGACAATATGCAATAAAAGTTTCAAGTAATGGTCCTTCTTTTGAAGGTACATCATCAGGTGTCGCAAAAACACGTTTCAAACCACTGCACATTTATAATACACTTTTGGCAGATATAAAAATTGACACGATAGATTCAGGGAAAGTGGAGATAATATTAAATCAAATAGTAGGAGGCAATGTTAATCAAATTGGATATTGGACGAAGGACACTACTACAAATGGCATAAATAACATAGAAATTCTCGTAGATTATGAAACATTGGATACAATAGAGATATTGATAATTGCACATAACACACCAGGTCCTTTAGGCAGTATTGGATATTCGGAAATTGTTGTAGATAATATGAATTTTGCAAATACAAATTCTATAGATGATATAAAAACAAATGGTTTTTTTGTATTTCCTAACCCGTCAAAAAATATATTGTCAGTTAAATTTACTGTGAGGTTTGACGGCAAACTAGAAATTATAGATAATGAAGGAAGAATTTTGATATTGCATGAAGTTCAAAGAAAAGTTCTTGAAAAGTTAGACATTTCGCATTTGTCTAACGGAATTTATTATATAAAAACGGTGGATAATAACGGAAAAGAAAGGGTAGGTAAGTTTGTGGTGGAGTAGCTTAACTGACTGAATTAGGCTGTAACAAAGCGGAAGCTGGAGCGAAACGGAAGTCCCGAGTAGCGAAGCGTACCGAGGGATCAAGAGTAGCGAAGCGTACCGATGGATTCCACAAAGTGAAACGTACTGCGGGATTCCGAGTTTCGTGTTTTTCAGTATGACAAAGCGAAAACTTAGGACTCGAAAGCACGACTGCAAGGAGTGATTTTGAAGCCGGCTTGTAATAGAAGGATTATAAGTTCCAAGCTGTAGCGTAGCGAATTTCCAATTGGACATTACAATATTGACATGTATCCTAAAAAGAATCCTGACAGGATAGTGTATAGCAGACAGGTAGTGAAGGTAAGGAAGTAGTATAGCTGTCTGAATTAGTTTTTATTGGATTTTGTGAAAATTTGATAAAATGTTTGTTATTGAAGAGAAAGCTTTATAACTTTCTCCCGTTTTATAAAATCTTTGATATGAAATATACTATATTATTATTGAATATTATTTTTCTTTATACAAATTCCTATGCACAAAACAAAAGAGACTATATTTGGTTATTTGGTTTTACTGATCAAGAACCTAATACTCCCGGAACACAAAGTTTTGTTTTTGATTTTAATAAAAAACCCTTTAAACCGAGAAAAAGTGATATTGGATTAGGGATTGCAAG
>Ga0256832_1002152_pt1 | contig 13453 bp, 12 predicted proteins | sample 134614metaG_FD_190534 | JGI IMG/M metagenome (GOLD analysis project Ga0256832, IMG submission 190534) | Hydrothermal vent microbial communities from Lau Basin, Pacific Ocean - 134-614 | ecosystem: Environmental > Aquatic > Marine > Hydrothermal vents | place: Pacific Ocean: Lau Basin | collected... | reverse complement strand
CGGCATGTACGTGCGCCTGGCCTTCGCCGTGGCCGCGCACCTGGACCCGGAGATCCTGTTGGTGGATGAGGTGCTGGCCGTGGGCGACGCGGCCTTCCAGAAGAAGTGCCTGGGCAAGATGGGCGATGTGGCGAAGGAGGGGCGGACGGTGTTGTTTGTGAGTCATAATATGGCGGCGATTTCGCAATTATGTCCACGAAGTTTATTGTTGAAATCTGGGGTGATTAACCATGATGGAGTTACGGAAAAGGCCATTTCTGTGTACCTTGAAAGCAGTGAAATGATCAAAGGGGCGCTTTGGGATATCGGTTTCAGGTCGGAAGGTAAAGAACAATTCCTTGAATTAACTTCCATTGTTTGTGAACCAGATACGATAATGATTGGTGAATCTTTGACGATAAGAATTGAATATATAACAAAGATTTCATTTGAAGAATTGAAATTTGGTATATCAATTGAAGATCAGTTTGGGCAGAGAATCATAGGCGTTTATTCTGGACGTGAGGGAATAAAGGCATCAATGGTTAGTGGCAGAAATATGGCGTTTGTTCATTTTCCATCAATGCCTTTGATTTCGGGAAGATATTACGTTACTGTGGCTGTTCACGACGAAGATGATGAAAATTTAATCAGAATTGAAAGGGCTACCTCATTTGAAGTTTTGGCGAAGGATATGACAGGCGCTGGTTATTTGGTTGATAAGCGAAATGGGATCGTTTGGGTTGAACACCAATGGCACATTTAAGGGAAAAGTACTATGAATCACTGGGTTGAATTCCAAAGATCCGATTTTGCTAATGAAAAAGAAATATCTGAAGTTATCAGAAAGCTATGGCGTGAGTATATGATTGATATTCTGGGAATCCCGGAATCGTCAGCAGTGCCACGCATTGAAGCTGAAGTTAGAGGTGATTTTCATGTAGACTTATTAAATAGTTTGGAAAGTCAGGGTTGGCAATTAAAGCGAGCCATAGTTCTAGATATCGGTTGTGGCACGGGGGCACTTGCATCGGCGCTAATAGCCCGCGGAGCCCATGTTATAGGTATTGAACCCAGTTTCCCTTGGGGCTATGCAGCACATCACCGATTAGTTAAGAAAAAGAAAGACTATGGTCAGATTATCATTGGGAACGGCGCTTATGTCCCGCTCAAGGATCAAAGTGTGGATTATGTGTTTTCGTTGCAAGTATTGGAACATGTTCCACAAGAAGCAGCGAACAAAATCATTCGAGAAATCGCGCGTGTATTGCGTCCTGGCGGACGAGCCTATATCACTTTCGAAAGTTATCTTTCTTTTTGGGAACCCCACTATAAAGTACGATGGTTTCCTTATTTGCCTAAAAAGATTGGTTCAGCCTACTTGCAATTACTAGGCAGAGATTCCGCCTTTTTATGGGATCACATACATTATAATTCAATGTTAACATTGATGAAGACTTGTTTTGAAGTTGGCTTATACCAAAGCTCCTGGAAAATAATGATGGCGAAGCTTAATAATCCTACTGTGGTTAATAATATCTTTCGCCGGCAGATTTTACGCATGATAAAATTTTTGCCCCCATCTCTTCAGACATTTCTTGTTTGGGCTTATTTGGGACGGGGACAACTTTTCCATACCACAATTACGTTGAGATTGACTCGTGAATAAGATAGCAATTGCTTTACCCAATAAACCTGCATATTCAGAGACGTTCATCCAATCTCATATCAATTATTTACCTGCAGAAGTTGAAATTATTTACAGTTGGCCTCCGATGGTCGATAATAGAGAGCTTGTTCCTCTACACCCATCACTTCGAGAACATGCTCGACGCGCCCTTTTACGTAGGATAGGGCGTTGGACATTTAAACAGGCCATTGACCAAGAACTGGCCCATTATTTTAACCAGTTCGGGATTCAAGCTCTGTTGGCCGAGTACGGACCAACTGGGGTTCGCTTCATGAACGCATGCAAAATTGCAGAAGTTCCCCTTATCGTGCATTTTCATGGTTTTGATGCACACCAAACAAATGTGCTTACCCAATTTGGTGCCCGTTACCTTGAGCTATTTGAAAGTGCTGCGGCTATTGTAGCACCATCTAAGCACCTGGCAAATCGATTAGTCGAACTCGGGGCGTCTCGAGATAAGGTGCATGTGAACCCAAATGGTGTCGATACCAAATTTTTTACAATGGGATATCCAAACCAAGCCCGCCCTACATTCGTCGCTGTCGGTCGTTTTGTCGACAAGAAAGCTCCGCATCTAACCTTATTGGCTTTTACGAAAGTATTGGAATCAATTCCTGAAGCACGCTTAGTGATGATAGGGAATGGCCCATTATTAAATGTGTGCATGGATATTGCCGAAGTGTTTAATGTCGCACATGCGATAGAATTTATGGGTTCATGTACACCAAAACAGGTAGCCAACACGTTGTTGAGAGGTCGAGCATTTGTACAGCATTCAAAGAAATCTAGAGATGGAGACATGGAATCTTTTGGGGTTGTATTCATTGAAGCCGGAGCCGCAGGATTACCTGTAATAGCTACCAAACATGATGGAATTCCAGAAGTGGTCTTACATGGAAAGACCGGATTTCTTGTGGACGAGGGTGACGTGGATGGTATGGCGGAGTATATGGTCCGATTGGCAAACGATCCAGAACTTGCTGCACGGTTGGGCCGAGCCGCGCGTGAACGCATTGAAGCTGAGTTCAGTATGGAGAAAAGTATTGCCGGGTTGTGGGAGATCATCAAAGGAGCGATTCGAGATGCCGCCTAAAGTCAGCGTGATTATTCCCACATACAACCGACGAGAACTGGTGCAAGAGGCGATCGACAGCGTCCTGGCGCAGACCTACACCGATTACGAAATCATCGTGGTGGATGATGGGTCGACGGATGGGACGAGAGAGGCGCTGCAGGAGCGGTATGGGGATCGGATACGGTATGTGTGGCAGGAGAATCAAGGGGAGTCGGCTGCACGAAACAGAGGTATTGAGATGGCGCGAGGGGAATATATTGCATTTTTGGATTCTGATGATGTGTGGTTGCCAGAAAAACTGTCTAAACAAGTCAATTTGTTGGATTATTCTCCGGAGGTTGGGCTCGTATGTTGCTATGAACACAAAGTCAATGAATCAGGAAAACCACTGCCGGGATTAGAGAAGGATTGTCAGAACATTACTTTTCAAAATCTTTGCTTACGCAATCTGGTTGGTAGTACAAGCACCGTTGTAATACGTAAACAGATTCTAACCCAGGTGGGGGAATTTGATGACTCCATTCGATATGGCGAAGATTGGGATTTATGGCTCAGAGTTGTCCTTGTGAGTCGTATCAAATGTATTACTGAACCATTGGTTAGGGTACGCTTACATCAGGGTGGTCAGTGGTGGTTTCTCAAGCCCGAAACCATCAACCAAGAATTAAAAGAGCACTTACGTTTTTTGCGTCGGGCCATTGATGAGTTGCCCGAGAAATCAGCGGAAACGAGCACATTGCGGGATGAAGCTTTGGCAGAAGAACACGCCCGGGCAGCGTGGGCTTTTTATGCATTTGGCAAGGTTGAGGAAGCTTGTGAGCAATTGGAGTTTGCCATCAATTTGAATCCACAGAAGTGGAAGGATCTTGAAAAAGTGAGCCAAAGCATCGTGGGCGCCATTTTGCGGTTGAGCCGTATGCATCCTGATGATTCCGGGCTACCGCATCGTTACATAGACACTGTGCTCAGTCATCTGCCAGAGGCTTTAGCAAAACTTCGGCAGCGCAGAAGGGAGCTGGTGGCGTCTGCTGAAATGGAGATAGGCTATAATTTTTACGCTTGTGGAAATCGGGCGCAAGCCCGTCAGCATATTCTGCGCGGTTTGCTCACAGATCCCCGTTGGCTTTCCAATCGCGGCGCCGTGGCGACATTGCTGGAACTTTATGTTGGCAAGGAGTTTGTTTCGGCGCTGCGGCGATTCCGGCCCGGCTCAAAGCGTAAGAAACTGTTAAATGCATAAAAATTTGTCCTTTGCTCACTCAAAATGTAAATTCGGAACGTTGGTCAAACTGGCGGCAGCCACTCTGTTCTTAGTGGCCCTGAGCCAAATATATTTTTTGCATCCAGCGGTGGCACAAGATGAATCCACGAAATGGACCGATCCAGTACGGCTAAATCTGTATGGCAAGACAACTGGCACTTGGTTTGTAACGCCTGCTATCGCTACGGCCGATCAATATGGTTATGTACATATCTTCTGGCATGAGCAAAGCGATCCCAACGTCATCGTCTATGCGCGTGCGAATGGCGAAGGCCCTCCCAAAGTTATCGATATATTGCCCTCAGACAATGGCGTACCCATAACGACATTCATCGATAAACAGAGTAATCTTCATCTTAGCTGGACGACGAACGGAATGGACTTTTCTCATAAGATGGTCCCTGTATCCGATGCTCTCGATGCGCGGATGTGGATGGCCGCTCCTGAGACAGCGCCGCCAGGGGCGGTCAAGCCTGGCGCTGATGGCGCCTGGTATGCCTTGAGTCGGACGCTAGATACAGCGTTTCTGGCTATGTCAACTGATCAAGGGCGAACCTGGTCTGATAAAAGGCTCCTTGCCGAAGCAGATAATCCTGGCTGGGTTTTGAATTTTGACTATCTGGTGGATACGACCGGACGGATTCATGTCGTTTGGACATCTGCTATTAAACGGGGAGTCCCGGATGGACAAAAGCTTTACTATTATTATTCTGATGATCATGGTTTATCTTGGTCCGAACCTGTAGTTTTGGATAGTGATGATGATCGTTACGCTGACGGATATGCTCCGTGGACCCAAAAGCTTAGTCTTGATTCGAAAGGTCGTATCCATCTTATCTGGAATGGTGCGCCCGCTGGACAACGTCATTATCGATATACGGACGATAGAGGACTTACATGGAGCAATGATCAGCAGATATGGTCAGATTTACGTGGAATCACAGGGAAGAATAACTTGAGCGAGGATAGCAGGGGCCGGTTGCATATGATAACGGGTAGTCTTAGTTGGGGCCTCTACCACGCTTATCTTGAGAATAGTGTATGGTCCAGGCCCCTTTCAATCCATCCTGATATCGGCGACGCTGAAGGTCATATCAGTCTGATCACACGCGGCAACCATTTACATGCCATTTGGGCCAACGTGATTGAAACGCATGACGTCTGGTACGCCAGTACGCGACTGAATACGCCCGAGATCGCTGTGGCTCCCCTCCCTACCCATATCGTCACTCGTCCAGCGCAGACGCCAACTTCTATTGCATCCTCACCTGCGCAGGGATCACCCACGCTTGCAGCCCCTGTCACCCCATCACGCCCCTTTCAGAGTTCCTCCCCTCCCTATCGCAAGGCATCACAAAATGCACCGATAGGAGTGGCTATGATAGCCGTAATTGTGGTCATGATTTTATCGGTAGGGATACATCATGCAATAAATAGAAGATAACGTCATGTGAACCAAATCAACGTTGGAGCGGTGGAAAATGGCATCAAATTGAATTGAACCCACGAGGACGCGATACCCATTATCACTCGCGGATATCATTAGGCTCTTTTCCAGGAGATACGGTATGAAAGTCGTCATTCTGTGTGGCGGGAAGGGCACCCGTCTACGTGAAGAAACCGAATATAAGCCCAAACCCATGGTCGAGATCGGGGGTAAGCCTATTCTTTGGCATATCATGCAAATTTATGCCCATTATGGCTTTACAGAGTTCGTGTTGGCTTTGGGCTATAAGGGATATGTTATCAAGGAGTACTTCCTGAATTATCAATTTATGCAAAATGACTTCACGGTGCATTTGGGAAGCGGTGCAATCACAGTTCATCGGAATGGGGTGCAGAATAATTTGCAAGTAACGCTGGTCGATACTGGATTGGACACTTTAAAAGGGGCGCGAATTGCGCGGCTCGCTCACTATCTCGATGGCGAACGTTTTATGGTGACCTATGGAGATGGCGTGGCGGATGTCGACATCAACCGTTTGTTAGCGTTTCATCTCGAAACGGGCGGGCTTGGCACTTTTACAGGGGTGCGTATGCCTTCGCGTTTTGGCACAGTACAAACAGATGATAGGGGGAGAATCTTGAAATGGCAGGAAAAACCTTTATTAGAAAGCTACGTTAATGGCGGCTTTTTTGTATTCGAACGTCGCTTTCTTGATTATCTTTCAGAAGATGAAGGGTGCGATCTGGAAAAAGAACCGCTTGAGCGCATAGCCGCTGAGGGGATGCTTTCCATGTATCGTCATGACGGCTTTTGGCATAGCATGGACACCTATCGAGATTATCTGCATCTTAACGCAATATGGAATTCAGGTCAGGCTCCCTGGGCAGTCTGGCTCCAAGAAAAGGAGAATCAGCAATGAAAGTTCTTGTAACCGGTCATTTGGGCTATATTGGTTCTGTTCTGGGGCCGCTTCTCATCGAGCGCGGACACACGGTTGTTGGGATCGACACGGGATTTTTCGCAACAAACACAACTCCCCAATCCATCCCCAGCGCGTTGCACAAAGCATATCGTCTGGATGTCCGTCAAATCGAATTGAAGCATCTGGAGGACATCGAGGGGGTGATACATTTGGCTGCCCTTTCTAACGATCCTATGGGGCAATTGGATCCGTCTTTGACCGATGAAATCAATCATCGTGCATCCGTCAGGCTTGCCCGGTTGGCGCGGGAGGCCGGTGTTAGCCGGTTTATCTTTGCATCTTCTTGCAGTTTGTACGGCGCTGCTGACACCAGTAAGCCCGTCGACGAGACGGCGCCTTTCAACCCAGTTTCAGCTTACGCACACTCGAAGGTGGACGCCGAGGCGGGCATTTCAGCGCTGGCTGATGAAAACTTTACTCCGGTTTTCCTACGAAACGCGACGGCTTACGGGCTCTCACCTGCCATGCGCTTCGACCTGGTGGCTAATAACCTGGTAGGATGGGCGCTTACGACAGGAACAATCAAGCTTCTCAGTGATGGCAGCCCATGGCGGCCCTTGGTTCATGTTGAAGATATTGCCCGGGCTTGCATCGCCGCGTTGGAGGCGCCAAAAGATGCCGTACACAACCAGGCGTTCAATGTCGGTCGCGACGACCAGAACTTTCAAGTGTGGGAGATTGCTGAAATCGTTCGTCAGGCCATTCCTGGCTGCAAGGTGGAATTAGCTTCTGATGCAGAGCCAGATACTCGGAGCTATCGCGTTAGTTTCGCAAAAGTTGCTCAGAACCTGCCTAGCTTCCAACCGAAATGGACTTTGGATGCTGGCGTGCAACAGATGGTAGACTTCTTTCAGCATCGTGGCCTGACTCCTACAGAGTTTCAGGGAGGCCCCTTTATCAGACTAGCCCAACTACGGCATTTGCTCGATACCGGACAATTGGATACCAAACTCTATTGGAAAAGTAAGGAGGCAAACTCATGATTCAAGATGTGTTAGTCGTACCCCTACGGCAGATTCCTGACGAGCGCGGCAAAATCATGCATATGTTGCGCGCCGATGATGCGCATTTTCAGAAGTTTGGTGAGATATACTTTTCTGTTGCTTATCCGGGTGTTATCAAAGGTTGGCACTTGCATACGCGTCAGACTCAAAACTATGCTGTCATCTCGGGCATGATCAAGCTGGTGCTGTATGATCCCCGTGAAGACTCGCCTACCAGGGGTGAGATCCAGGAGCTTTTTATCGGAGAAGATAATTATTGTCTGGTACGTATTCCACCGGGGATCTATAATGGTTACAAAACGTATGGCATGAAGCCCGCTATTGTTGCCAATTGTGCGACGGAACCCCATGATCCTACTGAGATGACAAGGTTGGATCCCTTCGATCCCAGCATTCCTTACGATTGGGCTTTGGTCCACCGTTAATTCAGGGATATCATCATGGCTTCACGGACGATTTTAATTACTGGTGGGGCGGGCATGTTAGCCACCGACCTGGCTGCTTATCTGAACACACAACCAAATACCAGGGTAATCAGTTTGCCTCATGAAGATATGGATGTGACCCAGAGGGAGGAGGTCGAAGCCGTCTTCGCAGCTTATCAGCCCCACGTGGTGATCAATACAGCCGCACTTCATGTGGACGATTGCGAAATCAATCCATCAAAAGCGTTTCTCATCAATGCCTGGGGGGCTCGCATTCTCGCTCGAGCCTGTCAGCAACATCGCTCCGTACTTGTGCAAATCAGCACTGGCGGGCTCTTTGGTGATGAGGTGCGAGCCTACCACGAGTATGATCCGGTTGTGCTCAAGACAATCTATGCTCGGTCTAAATATGCTGGCGAGGAATACGTGCGCCAGTATTGTGAGCGGCATTTTGTCCTCCGTTTGGGGTGGCTTTATGGCGGCGATGTGACACATCGCAAAAATTTTGTTGTTGCTCGCTACCGAGAGGCGTTGCAAAAGCCTATTGTATACAGTGCCAATGACAAATACGGCTCACCCACCTACACCGGTGATGTAGCCAGAGCCATCTCAGACCTGTTGACCAGCCAGGAATACGGCCTGTATCACCTGGCCAACCAGGGGGGAGGCACTCGCGCCGATTACGTGCGCCATATTCTGCAAGAGTTCGGCATCGATACGCCGGTAGAGGAGGTGGACTCCAGCTATTTTCCCCGCAAGGCCCAGGTGCCCAATTGCGAGATATTGACCAGTTATAACCTTTCTTATGCGGGGCTCTCTTTGCTTCCCCCCTGGCAAGAAGCGCTGGCCCGTTATATTCACACTATCCGGGAACAACTCACTTGACCATGTCTGATCCCATTGTTACCGTGCTGATGACGGTGCGGAACGGCGAGCCTTATCTGTCCGAAGCGGTGGCCAGCATCTTAAATCAGACTTTCCGCGACTTCCGCTTTCTCATCGTGGATAACGCCTCCACCGATAATAGCCGCGAGATCATCGAATCTTTTGGAGATCCTCGCGTTCAGTTGGTGGAATTGCCTGAAGACATTGGTCAAACGGCCGCTCTCAACCTGGGGCTGCGGATGATCGACACCCCCTTGGTGGCGCGCATGGATGCTGACGATATCGCGCTGCCAGAACGGCTGGCGCGGCAAACGGCTTATATGGAAGCGCACCCCGATGTATCTCTTTTGGGTACCCAGACCGATGCCATTGACGCCAAAGGAAATCTACTTTTTCGATTTCGTTACCCATGCGGTCATTTTCAACTCCTTTGGAACTTGCTTACTGAGTGTCCCCTCTTCCATAGCAGTGTCATGTTCCGACACGAGATCGTTCTGAATCAATTCGATGGATATGACGAACATTACCGGTTTTCGCAAGATTATGATCTTTGGTCACGGATGGCGTGGGATAGCCGCATTGCCAGTTTGCCCGATGTCCTGACACTATGGCGCGTCCATGAATCCAATACCACTTCCACATTTGGCTCGATTAGAGAAAGCGAACCGTTACAGATCAGTTATCGAAATATCATGAAAGTGGGCTTGGAGATAGATGTAGAAGAATGGCGTTTGATCCGCAGTGTCTATCTTGGCCGCATTGAAGATAAAAAAAGCCTTCATAACAGCCTGTCTGCGATGGCGCAATTGCGCGAGCAATTCATTCAAAGATGCGCTCCTCTTCATGCATGTGACCCGGACGCATTGCGCCGGTGGATCACACGAGATGTCTCGATGCGGTTCATCTATCATTTTGCTGCGTTGATTGCATCGGGTGATAATGCCATCGCTAAAGCTGGGCTCAAGGAACTCCTTGCCTTCGATTGGCGATCGGCGTGGTACGCTCGCCGGATTATCTTGCAGCTTCTTTTTGGTGCACAGTCTTATTCCCAACTGCGTCGCTGGTGGCGCTTGCTTGTGCAAAATAACTCTCCGGCGTCATTCCAATAGGTCATTGCTGTGCCCAAAGTACTTTATATCAATCATACATCCGCCATTGGCGGGGCGGAAACCAACCTGCTCAATATCTTGCGTTTTGCCAAACAAGGAGACTTTCAACCCGTTGGCGTGTTGTTGCCCGACAACGGCCCTTTGGCGGATGCGGTGCGCCGTTTGGGGATTCCTGTAGGTTTTATCACTTACCACGCTTTCCGCTGGCGCAATCCATTCCGCTATGTTCAGACAATAAGTCAATTGGCGAAATGGATACAACGCACACATGCGGATGTCATTCATCTCAACCACCAGTGGCTGATCGAGCACGTCGTTCTCGCCGGGAGCCTAAGCCGCCGACCTGTTGTTTGCCATACTCGCAATTATCCAGACGCAGATTTTATTCATCATCATAAACGGTGGTTCAATCGCGCAGACGCTCTCCTTTTCGTCTCTCAAGCCGTGGTGAGTGGATACCGTGAGTTGGAGCTACCCTTTCGTAGGGCGGAAATCATTCATGACGGCATTGACCTGCGACGTTTTAGCAATTCGAAATCCAAAACCGAATTACGTCGTATGATCGACCTCCCTTTATCTGGCCCTATCATTGGCTTTTGTGGACGCATTGTGCCGGAGAAAGGACCAGAGGATTTGATCGAGGCTGCACCCACCATTATTCGCCAAGAATCCGATGCACAGATCGTTTTTTGTGGAGCCGATGATTCAGGAGGAGCTTATGTCGCCAGGCTGAAACGCAAAGCCAATGATCTGGGGGTAGAAGACCGGAGCCTCTTCATTGGCTTTCGCCATGACGTGGAAAATGTCTTGGCGGCATTCGACGTGTTGGTGTTACCTTCTCGCCAATCCATGCCGGAAGGGTTGCCCCTTTCCATTTTGGAAGGCCTGGCTGCGGGATGTTTAGTTGTTGCAACGCCCAATAGCGGTGTGCCAGAAGTCATCCAGTCCGGCAAAACAGGATTCTTGGTCGAGGCCGAGAACCCTGAAGCCCTGGCTGCTGGCATCCTTCATGCCTTGACTTTGCCAGAATCTGAGAAAGAACGTATCCGCCGCGCCGGAAGAGAACGGGTGATCAGCGAATTCAGCATCGAGCGACAGGTTGACCAACTCGGCCGGCTTTATCGGGAATTGCTTGTATGATCCACGTCCTCCTCATCAGCCCCCGCCTGCCGCCTGATGACAGCCCCATTTGCGCAAAAAGGAAAGCGCAAAAATGCCTAACAAGATTCGCTGTCTGTTAATCGCACCACTAGCCAATGGAGAGGGCTTTAGCGGGGAGGACGCCTACACACAATCTTTGCTCAATTACCCACCTGAAGGTGTAGAATACATTTTCCACGACGATCTGGTTGCAAGTGGTCAAGGTTGGCGTGTGCCCTGGGTGCATCGCCTGTTTCCCTGGCTAGGCGAACGACGGTTGCACATCCTCCCCTACACATGGGTGCAGTCATTGGGTACAAACGAACGGTTTGACTTGATCCATATTCACGGTTGGGCTGTTTATTTGACTGGAGGTCTCAAGGATAGCCAAACGCCTATTGTGATCAGTGCCAGTTCTGCCCCGACCTACGGTCTAAAGGCGTATAAAGGGTGGTCCGATTGGCGAGTACGTCGTTACACCATACTGATGCGGTTCTTACAAAAAAAATTGAGAATATATGACAGTTACTTCTCTCCAGGTCCGGCTCGCCGGATCGTTGTCTGGTCCAAATGGGCCCGTAATGATTACATACGTGCTGGAATTGAGAAAAGCAGATTGTGCGTTGTACCCCCAGGCTTGCCTGCACCTGAACTGATCCCACGTGTCAACAAAGACCAAGTGCGACTTCTGTTTGTCGGCAACGATTTCGTACGTAAGGGTGGCTTTTTTCTCCTGGAAGTCTTTGGGAACCTCCGGGCTCGCTTTGGTAAGAAGATTAGCCTCACCATCGTTAGCAATTATAATGAGCATGTTGATATGCCGGCAGGGGTATCCTGGCTACGAGGAATATCTCATTCGACAATGGGGAAACTTTACCAGGAACACGATATATTTGTATTGCCCACCCTGGCAGAGGGTTATGGGATAAGTGTTTTAGAAGCGATGTCGTACGGCTTGCCAGTAATCGTTTCGGGTGTCGGGGCATTACCTGAGATAGTTGTTGATGAAAAAACCGGTTTCGTTGTGCAACGTGGAGACAACCGACAACTTGAAGGACGGATTGCGAGTCTCGTGAAGTCACAGAATCTGATGTTTCAAATGGGCGACCAGGCTAGAAAAAGGTTTGAAAAATTCTTCAGCATCGAGGCCAGAAACGAGGCCTTGCGGCAACTCTACTATGCAACCGCCAACTGCAGAGACGGCTACAATGCAGCCCCCAAAACGTGACTCAAAACCCAACATTCCGAATAACCCCAAGCAATTCATAAAAGGCTTAAATGAGTCAAGACCTCGTCTCTCGGTGGCAATAGTCACCTACAACGAAGGGCACATGCTCGAGGAATGCCTGGAAAGCATCAAATGGGCCGACGAGATCGTGATTGTTGATTTGGGCAGCACGGACAACACGCTTGACGTAGCTAGACGTTTCACAGATCGTATTACTTTCCATGAACACGTATCTTACGTTGAGCTGGTTCGTAATTTCAGTATCGAACAAACTACTGGCGAATGGATCTTAATCCTAGACCCAGATGAAAGAGTTACATCTTCTCTTGCTGAACAGATCAAACACACACTCGCAGATGACATCATCTATGAAGCAGTAAAGTTGCCTCGCATCACCTACTACTTTGGCCGACCTATTCACTACACCGGATATGGTGTAGACTACATTGCTCGTCTGTTTCGACGGAACGCTGTGGATTGGAAACCGGAAGTGCATTTCCGCCCGACTTTTCAAGGACAGGTCCTGCGCCTTCAATATGACTCGGCTGCAAACAACGCTATTTTGCATATCAATTACACAAGCGTCAGTCAGTTCATTGATAAAATGAATCGGTATACAACCAATGAGGCACAAAAAGCATATGCCAAGGGGCGAAGATTCCGCTGGTATAAGCCATTTTATAATTTTACAAAAGAGTTTTACAGCCGCTTTTTTTTGCTACATGGTTACAGAGATGGAATATACGGTTTCATTATAAGTTTACTATTTGCCATTTATTGGATGGTAGCTGCACTAAAGTTATGGGAAATAGAACATAACCTCGAAAATGACACATTATCTCAATAATCATATTTGAAAGATTAACACAATAGAGGGTAGGAAATTGGTTAGCTTAATCACGGGTGGAGCCGGTTTCATCGGCTCCCATGTTGCGCGTCATTGCCTCGCTCTCGGCCATCAGGTCGTGGTGCTGGACGATTTGAGCGGCGGCTTTCGAGACCAGGTGCCAGAGGATGCCATTTTCGTCCAGGGCAGTGTCACCGATCATAGGCTGGTTCAGCGGTTGTTTGACCAATATCAGTTCGATTATGTCTACCATCTGGCCGCTTACGCCGCCGAAGGGCTTTCCCATTTCATACGCCGTTTCAATTACACCAACAACCTCATTGGCAGCGTTAATCTCATCAATGAAGCGGTCAAACACGAGGTGAAATGCTTTGTCTTTAC
>Ga0256832_1002151_pt1 | contig 13456 bp, 7 predicted proteins | sample 134614metaG_FD_190534 | JGI IMG/M metagenome (GOLD analysis project Ga0256832, IMG submission 190534) | Hydrothermal vent microbial communities from Lau Basin, Pacific Ocean - 134-614 | ecosystem: Environmental > Aquatic > Marine > Hydrothermal vents | place: Pacific Ocean: Lau Basin | collected... | reverse complement strand
CTCCTCGGGCTGGCGATGCATGCCCTCGCTTGCGGCGACCTCGCAACCACCATGACCCCAACCGACGGGGGGGCAGGCGCGCAGGACGGCGGCGACTCCGTGGGGGACGCCGCCGGACCCGCGCCGAACGTGGGGCTCCCTCCGACGCCGGAGGGGACGGTCGAGCTCATCCCGGACCTGGGCCGCTCCGAAGACCCGGCAGATCCCTTGAACGCAGGCTCTTGCTACGACGGCCTCGACAACGACGGCGACGCCCCCATGGAAGGCATGGACTGCGCCGACCCGGGCTGCGCGACGCTGCCGAGCTGCTGCGTGGGGAGCGCCGAAGCTGCCTGCTGCGTGCCCTTGGACGGCGCCGGCTTCGACGCGACGGCCCTGAGCCCCTGCGAAGGCGGCGACCCGACGAGCTGCCTGCCGAACGCTGAACCCTTCGGCGCGCCGCGGCCGATCGTCGCCGGAGGCCTCCTCCTGGGAGGCGACGGTCGAGGCGACAGCGGCCTGTTGCTGACGGTCCCCCACGACCTGCGCACCGAGCGGCTGGTCTTGCGGGGAGAGATCGCCCAGGCGCGCGAATGCGCCATCGACTGCCTCGAGAGCGTCGCCTTCGGCGTGACGGCCCAGACCCGCATCGGCGACGAAGGGCTCGTCGACCCTTCCGTCGCGCTCGTCGTCAGCGGCGCCCGCCGCGAGGCGCTCCTCGTCGTCGGCGGAGCGGTGGCCGCACGCTGGCCCGAGGTCGACGACGAAACCTGGACCCTCGAGCTCCGCCCGACGGGCGAGGTCTGGGTCGCCCGCGGGAGCGAAGCGGCGCACCCGGTGGCGTCCTACGTGCCCTTCGCGAGCGGCCGCGTGGTCGCCTGGGGGCACACGCGCAACCCCTCGGCGACGGACGATCGCGCCGCGCGCCTGCGGGCCCTGACGGTCACCCCGGCGGTGTGCGACGTGCCCTCGGCCTGGCGCGAACGGACGCCGCTGCGCATCGAAGACAGCCTCCCCCTCGACACGCGCGGCGCCTCGGGCCCGACGATGGCGATGGACGGGGACACCCCGGTGCTGGTGTACGAATGGCAGGGCGCGCTCTACGCAGCGCGAGCATCGACGGATCCCACCCGCTATTTCGTGACCACCGCCGCACCCGAAGAAGCGCTGCTTCGACCGGAACCCGGTGAGGAGGTCCACGGACCGGAACTGGTCGTCGGCCCCGGCGGGCTCACGCTCTACTACGTGACAACCGCCGCAGGCACGAGCGAGCTGCGGCGCGCCCGGATCGAGCCGGGCACCACGGCTCTTGGCGAGCCGGTGGTCTGCAACGCGAGCCGAGGCTTCGGCGCATCCGAAATCGCTGACCCCACCCTTGTCCCCATCGCGCCGCCTGGCCGGCCCGAACGCTGGGCGATGGTGCTGCGCGTGGGCGCCAAGCTCGTCGCCTTCGCCTCGGTCGACGGAATCGAGTGGACCGAGATCTCGACCATCCCCACCTCGGCACTTCACGCCGACGAGGTGCGCGAACCCTCCCTCGTCGTGGTCAACGGCGGCTATCAACTCTTCGTTTCGGTGCGTCACGGCACCCGCTGGCGGCAGGCGCTCTTCGCCTCTGCGGAGCTCCTCTACTGGCGGCTCGTCTCGGACCGCGCGCTCGAAGGCCACGGCGACGGAGGCGAGGCGCTTGGCGTGCGCGATCTGGACGCGCAGATGAGCGATGCGACCATGGAGGTGGTCTACCTCGGCCTCGACGGCACCCAAGAGAGGCTCTACCACGCCACTCGCCCGATCCCTCAGCGGCTCTGAGCCCCCCGTCGAAAGCTCGACGCGGCTCCCACGCCCCCGGGTGCGCGGCACCGGAAACTCCGCCCCTCTCGGAACCCAGGCGCCCTGCGGGTGTCGGTAGGGTTGAAGCGGCCGGCGATGCAGGGAGACGACGCCCGATGGTTCGAGCCTCGGGCCCGCTGCCGCGCGCCGGCGCGAGTTGAGGGACCTCCGCGTCCCATGGAGGAGAGCTATGCCCATCGAACCCGCCAACGAGCCCACCGAGTCGGAGCTCCGCTTTCGCGTCGTCGCCAGCGCGCCACCGATCCAGGCCGAAGAGATCGAGAGCGAGGAGGACGCCATCGAGGTGATCCTCATGTGGGGAACCAACGTCCTGCACGTCGCGCACATCGGCGCCGACGAGTCCTTCGTCGTCGGCGAAGAAGGCGCCGTGGACTTCCTCGTAGGCGCCGACGTCCTGGGCCGCGATCGACTGGTGATCGTGGACCATGGACGCTTCGGGCCGGCGGGCGCAACGGCCGCAGGCGCTCCGAGCACAGAAGGCACCGTGGAACCGGGCGTGGCGGAAGAGACGAAGCTCGAAGCCGGGGATCTCGTCTTCCTCGTGCGACGGGTCCGGCGAGGCAAAAGGATCGCCGCAGGTGCCTCGGTGGATCGAGAGCCCCTCTTCTACGTCGGCGGCGCGCTCGGGTTCGCCGCTCTTCTCTTGCTGCTCATGTCCTTCGTGCCGCCGTCGAGCTCCGCGCTCTCGCTGCAGCACCTCGAGCGCGAGTCGCGACTCGTCGCCGCCCTGATGACCCCGCCGAGCGTCGAGCTCGACGAACCCGAGCTCGCCGAGCCCACTCCCGAAGAGGCCGGCGGCCAGGGCGAACGCGCCGCGGACGACGAAGGGCAAGTGGGCGAGAGGAGCTCGGCCGTCACAGGCCGCCGCTTCGGCGTCGAAGGCCCGGAGGACAACCGCGACGCGCACCTTGCACGCGAGCGGGCTCAGGAGACCCGCAGCGCCGGCGTCCTGGGCACACTGCGCGCGATGAGCGGCAGCTGGGACACGCCCACCTCCCCCTTCGGCCGGGACACAGCCCTCGGCTCCGACCCGATGAGCGCCTTGGGCTCCCTCATGGGCACGGACATCGGCGACGATTTCGGTTTCGAGGGCCTGGGCCTGCACGGCACCGGGCGCGGAGCGAACGGCACCGGCCGGGGCACGATCGGCCTCGACCATCTCGGGACCCTCGGCCGCGGCGCCGGCTGCCGGGGACAGCGCTGCGCTCAGAACTACGGGCACGGCACCGGCACGCTCCGACGACGGGCGGCGAGGGTCCCCGAGGGCATCCACATCGGAGGGGGCGAGACCGAGGTCCACGGCACCCTCGCCCGGGAGGTGATCCGACGAGTGATCCGACGCCACCGCAACGAGGTTCGCTTCTGCTACGAGCAGGGCCTGCAATCGCAGCCGGACCTCCAGGGACGCGTGACGACCCGCTTCGTCATCTCACCGACGGGCACCGTGACGACCTCCCTCGTCGCCGCCTCGACGGTGCGCCACCCGCCGACGGAACAGTGCATCGCGCGAGCCATTCGGCGCTGGACCTTCCCCAGCCCGGACAGCGGCGGCGTCGTGAGCGTAACCTACCCTTTCGTCCTTCAAACGCGGTGAGAGGAGCGAGCGCCCCCGGCACGCCGCACAGCATCGACGACCCTCGGCATGTCACCACAAACCCCAATCGTGGGCCCGCACCGAGCTGCGCATGCCGTCGTCGATCCTCGAGCAGGGCGGCCAGGTAGTCCAGGCAGGCTCTGAGCAGGAGGACCTGAGGATCGGAGCGCTCGCTCATGCGCGCGGCGATCACCGCCCCCCCCCGCGCCGGCACCCACGATGACCGTGGCGGCGCGCACCTGCCGCATCACTCCGGGGCGGAGGCGTCGTTCGCGCCGGCCTGGCCGGGCTCCTCGCTCGCCCCCTCGCTCCCCCCCTCGGCGGGCTCCGGTGCCCCGTCGCCATCCATCTCGAGGTCTTCGTCGGAGAGCCCGTCGTCCCACTCCTCGTCCTCGACCTCGGGGTCGCTCTCTCCGTCGTCGACGTAGCGCGCCAAGTCCGTCTCCTCGAGAGGCGGGCTCGCCGGGAAGGGGTACTCCGGCGCAGGCGTGTCGGCACCACAACCGAGACCGAGGAGCAAGGCGAGGGCGGCGAGCAGACGCATGGGCGGATGAAGCCACGGCCACCCCAGCAACGCAAGCCCATGTCCTGCACCAGGACACGGACCTTGTCTCAGGTGTCTCTGAACTCGGTCAGCCCATCGGCTCAGACCGTGGACGCACCAGCAGCCGCCGGTTCCGCGCATGCCGCCCGCACCCGCCGTTCGAGCAGCCAGAGCCGGTCTTGACCCCAGGTGGACCAGTCCCCAAGCCGAAAGGAAGGCACGCCCCAGAGCCCAAGCTCGGCGAGGGCGACTCGGTGCCTGTCGACCGTCGCCTCCCAACCGCGGGCGGCGAGCCCGGCGGCAACGCAGTCCTCCACCCCGGCGGCCCGCGCAACCTCTCCCAAGCCCCGGTCGGTCGCGACGTCGATCGCCCGGGACCAGATCCCTTGCAAGGCCGCCGCCGCGAAGTCATGGGCCATCCGCGGGCCACGCGCCCGTTCGACCTGGAGGAACACAGCGACGCAGCGGGCCACTCCCTCCCCCAACGGATCGCAGATACGCCCCAGCGGGATGCCGAGGCGGTCCGCCTCCCGCTTGGCGTCCCGAGTGATGTAGCGCACCTTGTCCCGTGGCACCGCCAGTCCCCGAGTGACCATCGGCAGCAGCGGTCGGAGGCTCAGGTCGATCGGCAGCTCGTCCCGGAGCTGGCGGAGGCGCTCCACCGCCAGGTACGAGTAGGGGCTCCGAAACGAGAAGAAGACCTCGACCGCCACCCGCCCCTCGCTCAACGGCGCGGGTGGAAAGGGAGCGTCTCGCTCGACCACCGGCTCGAAGACCTCACTCGCCCCTTCGGCGACGAGCCGAGCCACGAGGTAGGCAAGACGATCGATGCCCCAGTACCACTCGCCTCCGTACTCGAGCATGGCCCCCATGTAGTGGCCGGCCTTGCGCAGGGCGCGGTAGTTGGCCTCGAGAGCTGGCCGTACCGACTGACCGGAGACCGTCCCGTGCTGCCGCACCATCGCCGCGAGCGCATCCCCGTCGTCGCGCCACAGTGCGCCGCCGAGCTGCGCAGCGACCTCGATCCACTCGCTGACCGGACGCTCTCTCAGCAGCACGGCGTTGACGCGCCGCACTCGGTCCGCCGGCGGCGCGGACGCCCCACGGGGAAAATCCACAGTGAGGTGCTCGGAGAGCTCCGCCGCGTCCCGGAGAGCGAACGCGAGCCTCTTGTCCGGCTCGGGGTCGGCGTCGGCCGCCGGAGGTGGCACGAGCACCGGGCGCAGCCGGATGTCGCAGCGCGCGACGACCGGGCGCAGCGCCTGCACGAGCAGATGGGAGTACGGATCGTCGACCTGATGGTAGAACGTGACCACCCGCGGGCCGCGGGTCACGGCCCGCCGGAAGCGATGCCATTGGCGCGCCACCCGTGGTCCTCGGTCGAGGTACGCCGCGATGGCCGCTCCTCGTATCTTCGCCGCGACCCCCATCCCTGCGCCCTCGCGCTCAGGCGCCCGCAGCCTCGTACACGTGCGCGACGGCCTGGGCGAGCTTGCTCGGGTCCGAACCCCCTGCCTGCGCGAAGTCCGGTCGCCCACCGCCGCCGCCGCCCACGATCTTGGCGGCTCCCTTGACGATGTCCCCCGCACGGAACCTCTTGGTTACGTCCTTCGACACGGAACAAACGAGGATCGCTTTGTTCCCATCGGTGCTCGTCGTGCCAAGGAGCACCACCGCGGGCGCCATCTTGTCGCGCAGCTGGTCGGCCATCTCGCGCAGGACGTTCGCGTCCACGCTCGGCACCGTGGCACCGAGGACGCGGACTCCGTCCACCGTGCGAGCATCGGCCGTCAGGTCCTTGCCGCTGCCGCCGCTGAGCAGCTCCTTCTGCAGCCGTTCGATCTCCTTGTGCAGCTCCCGCTGCTGCGCCAGCAGCTTCTCGACGCGACGTGGCAGATCTTGGGGCGTCGCTTTGAGCACCGACGCCGCCTCGCGCAACGTCGCGCGGGTCTCGCGCAGGTGCCGCAGCGCGTTCGTGCCCGTGGCCGCTTCGATGCGACGGACCCCCGCCGCCAAGTTGCTGTCGCTGAGGATCGCGAGGAGCCCAATGTCGCCCGTGCGCGACGCGTGGGTCCCTCCGCACAGCTCCAGGCTCGGGCCGATCCTCAGCACGCGCACCACATCGCCGTACTTCTCCTCGAAGATCCCGATGGCGCCGCGCTCCTTGGCCTCGTCCATGGGCAAGACATCGGTCACCACCGGCGTGTTCTCCAGGATCGCCGCGTTGACTCGATCCTCGACCTGCGCGAGCTCCTCTGTCGTCGGCGCCCGGTGCGTCGCGTAGTCGAAACGCAAGCGGTCGGGCGCCACGAGCGATCCCTTCTGTGTCACTGCGTCGCCGAGCACTTCCCGGAGCGCCCAGTGCAGAAGGTGCGTGGCGCTGTGGTTGCGCCGGGTCGCGCTGCGCAACTCATGATCGACGGTCAAATCCACCGTGTCGCCGGTCTCGAAGCTGCCGTCGCACACGACGCCGAGGTGCGCCACCACCCCCTCGACGGGGATCTGGGTGTCGCGCACCTCGAAGCGGGCGCCGTCCTTGACGATGACGCCGCGGTCCCCGACCTGGCCACCCTTCTCGCCGTAGAAGGGTGTTCGACGGGTGACGATCACGACCTCGTCTCTCGCACGAGCACGGTCGACGCGCCTCAGCTCACCGTCGCCCCTGCGGAGGATCGCCCCGATCTCACTCGACGCCTGCTCCTGGTCGTACCCAACGAACTCGACCTCCCCGCCCAGCTCCTCACGGATGTCGTAGAAGACCTTCGCCGTCGTCTGCGCGTTCGTGATGGGTCCGTCGGTCCGGCTTCGGGCGCGGGCCTGCTCCATGGCCGCTTCGAAGCCCTCGTGATCGACCACGAAGCCCTCTTCCTCGCCGATCACGTCCTGCAGATCGACGGGGAATCCATAGGTATCGTAGAGCTTGAAAGCGACGGGTCCCGGCAACACCCGCCGCCCGTGGGCCGACCCCCACTGCTCGTTCGAATGGATGAGATCAATGCCGCTTTGGAGGGTCCGCCGAAACTGCTCCTCCTCACGGCGCGCGACATCCTCGATGAGCGCGCGCTGCTCGACGAGCTGCGGGTAATCCTCGCCCATCAGGTCGACTACGCGAAGCGCGCAGTGGTGCAGGAAGGGCTCGGCGATGCCCAGCCGGTAGCCGTGGCGGATCGCCCGGCGCATCACCCGGCGCAACACATACTCGCGGCCCCCTTTGCCGGGGTTGATCCCCTCGCTGACGGCGAACGCGGTCAGCCGCGCGTGGTCGGCGATCACGCGCATCGACACGTCGTCTTCTTCCTGCGTGCCCGCGTAGCGCTTGCCCGAAATCTCGGCGGCGAGGTCCACGAGGGGTCGGAGCAGGTCCGTGTCGTAGTTGCTGAGGACCTCCTGCAGAACGACCGCCGCGCGCTCCAGACCCGCACCGGTGTCCACGCTGGGCGCAGGCAGCTCCACGAGTTCGCCGCTCGGCTGACGGTCGAACTGCATGAAAACCAGGTTCCAAAGCTCGAACCAGCCCCGGCCTTCGGGGGTGGGCTCTTCGCCGAAAGTCCGCGGATCGACCGGGTCGACACCGAGGCAATAGTGGATCTCCGTGCAGGGACCGCAGGGGCCCGTGTCGCCCATCTGCCAGAAGTTCTCCTTGGCGTTGCAGCGCTTGATGCGCTCCGGTCCACAGCCGGTGATCTCCATCCAGAGCTTCGCCGACTCTTCATCGGCCGGCCCGAAGCCTTCTTCACCGGCGAAGACGGTGAAGACCATGCGGTTCGGATCCAGCTTCAGCACCTCTCTGTAGAAGCGCCACGCGAGCTCGATCGCCTCCCGCTTGAAGTAGTCACCGAAGGAGAAGTTCCCCAGCATCTCGAAGAAAGTGTGGTGGCGAGCCGTCCTTCCGACGTTCTCGAGGTCGTTGTGCTTGCCGCTGATCCGGATGCACTTCTGGGACGAGGTCGCTCGGGTGTAGCTCCGCTTCTCCTTGCCGGTGAAGACATCCTTGAACGGCACCATGCCCGCGTTGGTGAACATGAGCGTCGGGTCGTTGGGCGGGACGAGCGGCCCGGACGGAACGAGGGTGTGGCCGTTCGCCTCGAAGAACGACAGGAACGCCCGGCGGATCTCGCGTGAGGACTTCATGGAAGCGCTGGCTTACCGCCGGGACCCGGGAGGGTCAACGAGCTGCCGAACCAGCTCGGGCGAGCGCCGGCCTGCTCAGCGCCGGGCGTGCGCGAGCATCTCCGCGGCGGCCGCCCGGGTGCGATCGGTGATCGTCAGGCCTCCGACCATCCGCGCGATCTCCTCGAGGCGCTCGTCATCGCCCAGGCGCGCGATCTCGCTGTGGGTCCGCTCGCCACGGACGCTCTTGCTCACGCGGAAGTGCGCGTCCCCGAAGACCGCGATCTGCGCCAGATGCGTGATGCAGATCACCTGATGATGGCGGGCCACATCCGCGAGCTTGCGACCGATCACCTCCGCGACGCCCCCGCCGACGCCGCTGTCGACCTCGTCGAAGACGTAGGTCCCGACGGGCCCGAGGCCCGCCAGCGTACGCTTGATCGCCAGCATCGCCCGCGAGAGCTCGCCGCCGGACGCCACCTTCGCGAGGGGCCGTGCCTGCTCGCCCTTGTTGGGCGCGATGAGGAACTCGGCGCGGTCGATGCCCGAAGGCGAGAGCCGCGCGCCGTCGATCTCGAGGCCGCCCTGGCCTTCGAGGGGCGCAAGATCGACCACGACCCGCGCGCCGCCCATCCCCAGCGCTCTCAGCTCGGCGCTGATCTTCCGCCCAAGCTTGCCGGAAACCTTGCGACGGCGGGCGCTGAGCTCACGCGCCACCCGAGCCGCTCGCGCCCGGGCTTCGTCGACGGCAGCGCGCGCCTCGGCAAGGTGTTCCTCGTGCCGCTCGTAACGGTCGAGCTCGGCCGCGGCGCGCTCGCGATGCGCCAGGACGTCCTCGATCGTCGCCCCGAACTTCCTCATCAGGCGGCCGAGGCGGTGCAGACGCTCCTCGACCTCCGCCAGGCGCTCAGGGTCGTTGCGAAGCTCCCGCCCGTAGCGCCCGAGATCCCCGGCAACGTCTTCGAGCTGCACTCGGGCCTCTTCGATGCGCTGGGCCGCTTCGTCCAGCGAAGGGTCGATCGTGGCTGCGGCACGCACGTCGGCAGCGATGCGAGCCAACCTCTCGGCGATCGCCCCATCGCAGGCATAGAGCTCCTCCTCTGCCCCTCCGGCCGCCCTCGCCAGCCGGTCGGCGTGGCGTAGGCGCGCCGCCTCTTCCTCCAGCTCCTCGAGCTCCCCCGGCGTCGGCGCCAGATCGTCGATCTCCTTGATTTGAAAGCGGAGGAGGTCTTCGCGGTCGGTCCGCGCCCGGAACGCCTCCTCGAGCTCCGCGAGCTGCGCGCTCGCCGCCGACAGGGCCGCGTAGGCCTTGGCGACCTCGGCACGTTGACCCTCGAGCGCACCGAAGGCGTCGAGATAGTGCAGGTGCGTCTTCGGGTCGACGAGGCTGTGGTGCTCATGCTGCGAAGAGATGTCCGCGAGACCGCGGGCGAGACCCACGAGCTGCGCCTGCGTCGCCAACCGCCCATTGATGAACGCCCGCGTCCGCCCGTTGGGCCGCACCACCCGCCGCACGAGCAGCTCGTCGCCCGCGGCCAGCCCGGCGGCGTCGAGGCGCGCCCGCATCGCCGAGTCGTCGGGGAGCTCGAAGAGGGCCTCGACCTCGGCATTCTTCGCACCAGTTCGCACCATCTCGGCCCGCCCCCGAGCCCCCAGCACGAGCTGCAGCGCCGTGACCAGGATCGACTTGCCGGCTCCCGTCTCGCCCGTGACGACGTTCAGACCGGGGCCGAACTCTACCTCCAGGGTATCGATGATGGCGAGATTGCGGACGCGGAGAAGGCTGAGCATGGGCGGCTTCCTGCAACTGAGGTCGTAGCACGAGGGGCTGACACGGACCCGTCATCGACCGCCGGCGACCGCAGTCCCGAGACGAAGGGGCCGCCGCGCTCCGAAGGGCGAAGGACGATCCGCACTCCCCCTTCTTGGGGTATGGTGGGGGCGCCGCATGACCCGCCCGGGCACGTTCTTGTTGGCGCTCGCGCTCTGTGCTGCTGGTGCCGCCGCGCCAGCCCATGCGCAGTCTCCCCAGATCGCCGTCGAGCGCATTCGAGGACCTCAAGGAGGCCGGCTGCGGACCCTCCTGGTGCGCAATCTGGAGAACCACGGGCTGGTGGTCGTCGATCGGAGCCGCGTCGAAGAGGCGGCGCGTGGAGCCACCGGCCGCCGCCGACTGAACGACGACGACGACTACGCCATCGTCGCGCGGGAGCTGAACCTCAAAGCTTTCATCGAAGGCCGCGTGGCCCGCGTCCGCCGCAACTGGACCCTCCGGCTGACGATCCGGAACGGCGCCGACGGTCTGCGACTTGGCACCGTGCGCTGGACCGGCCGCACCTTGGGCGCGCTCCGAAGCGTTGGCCGCAACGCCCACCGACGACTCCGCGAGCTCCTCGCGCTCGCGACCGCGCCGGCGCCCCCGGCGCCACGGCCCATCGAGCCCGCCCCCGGCGAGACGCCCTGGTATCGCCGCGGCACCGCCCAGCAACCCGAGGCGGCGGCCTCCGGGGACGAGGACGAGGAAGAAAGCACCGACGCGGCGACCCCTCCCCGCTGGAGCGGGCTGCGGATCGGGCTCCTGGCCGGCACCCTCCGGCGCTCGATGAGCGCCGAGGCGTTCGTCGACCCGACGTTTCGAACCCCCTTCACGCCGGGCGCGCCCGCACGGGAGACCCGCGAGTACAGGAGCGCCGGGCTCGGGCACCTCGAGCTCGGCTTCCACGCCGCGCTCTTCCCCGGCGCGCTTCTCCCGGACCCGGTGGTCCCGTGGCTTGGGCTGCTCGTTCGTTTTCGGCATTCGGCCGGCCTCTCCTCGGAAGGTCCCTCGTGCCTGCCCGCCCAGGAGCCACGGGGCGCCGAAGGACGCTGCCCCACCGTCGACGTCGTGCCGATCGAGACGTCCCAGCAGGACCTCTTCCTCGGCGCGCGGGTGGACGGCAACCTCGGCGACGATCGGCGGGGGCCCTGGGTGACCGCAGACCTGGGCTGGGGCCGCTTCTCCTTCGAGCTCGCCCCCCGTGACCTCGCGCTCCTCGACCGCACGTTCATCGTGCCTCCGCTTCGCTACGACTACGTGCACGTCGGCGCCGGCGCCCGCTACGGCGTGCACGAGCTGGTGCAGCTAGGGGCGAGGGCTGCCTACCGCATCGGCCTGGGCCTGGGCACCGAGGCGAAGAGTATCTGGGGTGAGGACTCGACCTTCACCGGTGGGTTCCAGGTGGGGCTCGACCTCGTCCACTACCTCTCCTACCTGACCGATGGGCTCTTCGCGACGCTGTCGTTCGAGTTTTTCCGCTTCACGACGAAGTTTCGGGGACGAACTCAGTGCCGCACGCCGGGCCCCGACAACCTCTGCGATCCCTACGAGCTCTGGGAACCATGGCCCGAAACGGACGGCGAAATCACCGGCGGGATCCCCGATCCCGTCAAGGACGACTACCTACGCCTCAGCCTGACGGTCGGCTACGAGCTTCCCTGAGGCACCAGCGGTCCCACGGCATCCGGCCCCGCCGAGCCGCCGTGTTCCAGGCGGACCGCCGGTGCATCTCGGCCTGGCAGCGTCGCCGTTTTCGCTCAACGGGCTTGTCTCTGGGCTCGGTTCCAAGCCACGATGAGCGCCATGAATGAGGAGCGCCTGGCCGAAATCGACCGCGCGATCGAAGCCCTCGGGCAGCCCGCCTCGCCGGTGCGCGTGCAGGGAGGCCTCGATCTCGGAGAGGTCGATCGGCTCCTCGCCGAGCTGAGCGAAGGCGTCCCGCTCCCACCCCCGGGGGACACGAACATCGCCGATCCATCCCCCGCCACAGCGGACGAGCGCCCAGCGACGCCCCGTGCGGGTTCCGATGCGGAGCCGGCGGGTCTCGACGCCAACGCCCTCTTCGGCGACATCCCGGGCAGCGATGCGGCGACGCCTGTGGAGCTCGGCGAGGCACCCGCCGGAGCCGAAAGCCCCCAGGGGAGCGCCGGGCTCACCCTCGACCTCGAGGGAGCCCTTGAAGGGGACGAAGAGGAGACGACCGGCCTTTTCTCTGCGGAGGACATCGAGGCGATCCGCTCGTCGGCTCCGCCGCCCCCGGGCGCCGAGCCCTTCGAGGACGAGATTGGGCTCGGCGCGCTCCCCTCAGCACCGCCGCTCCCCTCAGCACCGCCGCCCCCCTCGGCGCCGCCGCCACCGCCGGCAGCCCTGGCCCCGCCCGGACAGCACGCAACGGCCTCAGACACAGCTGCCGCGCTGAGCGAGGACCTCGACGCGCTCATGGACGAGGACTTCGAGCTGATGATCGACGAGGAGCTCGAGGGAGAGTCCGCGGACGGCGACGAGGAGGACGACCCCACCTTCATCGGGAGCGTGGCCGACTTCCAGGCCGAGCTCGCCCGAGAGGAAGCCGCCGCCGGCGCTAGCGAGACCGAGGAGAACGAGCTCGCCTCCTCCGACGAGGAGGTCCCAGCGGAGGCGGACGAAGACCCAGGCGACGGGAGCGGCGATGACAAGAAGGGCTTCTTCAAGAAGCTCTTTGGCTGAACGCGGCGCAGGAAACTCGCACACGAGGACGCCCCTGGAACCGGGGTGCGACCCGCCGGTCCAGGGGCGTCGTGGAAACCGGGCGGCTCCCTGCGTCCCTCGCGCGTCCGAAGTCGCGCGTTGCAAGCTCGCCCCAATGCCTCTCCACGCGCCTGGCGGTCGACACTGGGGCGGCCTGTTAGAAGTAGAGGTGACCGCCGATGCTGGCAACACCCCCACCGGACAGGTTCGTCGAGCGCCCGGTCGCCCGGTCGTAGAACTCGGGGCGCCCGTCGTCATCGACGCGCGCTCGGAGGAAGCCGCGCAGCTCCATGCTCAGTGCGAAGCGCGGCGCCACACGCCACTCGAACCCTGCGCCCAGCTGTCCGCCCACGTAGCGAAGGTTCCGCGACATGTACTCCTCGTAACCGCTGTGAACTCCGTCGACGGCAGCGAACGAGGTCCCCACCCCAGCCAGGAGATAGAACTGGAAGCGCGTCTCCCGTGGCAAGAACACCATCAGGTTGGCCATGAGCGGGATCTCGACCCGCGACATGTCGTTGTAGTCCGTGCCTCCGTAAGCCCCCACGGCCAGCTCCATGCCGAAGATCCGGGAAGGGCGGAAGCGGAGCCCCAGCTCGAAGCCGCCCAGGCGCAGGTTCTCACCGATCATGCCCGCGGCCCGGGCGTTCAGTGAGAGCTTGCGGTGGCGTCGCGCGGGCACCACACGAAGCTGCGGCTCTTCCTGCTGCTGCTCGATGACCACCACCGTCTGCGGCGGGGGCGGCGGCGCCTGCCGGACGACCACCCGAGGCGGAGGAGGAGGCGGCGCGGGTCGAACCACCACCACACGCGGCGGAGGCGGAGGCGCCGGCTG
>Ga0256832_1002150_pt1 | contig 13456 bp, 17 predicted proteins | sample 134614metaG_FD_190534 | JGI IMG/M metagenome (GOLD analysis project Ga0256832, IMG submission 190534) | Hydrothermal vent microbial communities from Lau Basin, Pacific Ocean - 134-614 | ecosystem: Environmental > Aquatic > Marine > Hydrothermal vents | place: Pacific Ocean: Lau Basin | collected... | reverse complement strand
ATGCAAAAGGTGGAGACATTGATATTTATATAGAAACAGATGATTTAACAAATTTAATCGATAAGAAAATAAAATATTTATCAAAGTTGAAACTTCAAATTGGAGATCAAAAAATAGATTTAATAATAAAACCTATAGACTGTAAAGAAGAAATATGTATTGAAGCAAAGAAAACAGGAGTACAAATAGTTTGAATGAAAATTTAAAATACAGAAAAAATTATGAAGAAACGGATAAACATTTACGAAGATTAAAAAAAGCATTTGAAATATTGAAGTCAAAAAATCTTTTGCCTTTAAACAATGAAAAGATTTCAAGTATCCTTAATGATGAATATCTAACTGCCATTTTAGATCAAATAGTTTATAGATATTCGAAACTTCAAGATTCTTTATCTAAATTAATCAGAAGCTATCTTTACTCTAAGGGAGAAAATGTAGAAAACTTAACTATGATCGATGTATTAAACAAAGCTGAAAAATTTGGAATTGGAATAAATAAAGAAAAATGGTTTGAGTTGAGGGAATTAAGAAATATACTCGTTCATGAATATGAGGATGAAAAATTAAAAATAGCCCAAGCTTTAAATAAAATTTATGAAGAGATTAGATACTTAGAAAATCTTTTGAAGAAACTAAAAGGATAATTTAGTTATTACTTAGAAAAAGAATATAAGAACTTAAAATTTGAAAAAATAAAATATAAGATGATATTTAATAAAAACAGTTAATTTATAAAATAGGGGACTGTGATGGGAACGACAAAAGACAAAGAGCTGATAGATTTGATAGAAAATTTACCTGATGATTTGAAAAAAGAAGTTAAGGATTTTGCTGTATATTTACTAATGAAATCAAAAAAGAAAAAAAGACTATCTTTAAACTGGAAAGGAAAATTAAGTAAATATAAAAATAAATTTAATTCGGTAGAATTACAGAAAAAAGCTGTAGAGTGGAGAATATCTTCCCAATGAGATATTTGATAGATACTAATATATGGCTGGAGATTTTACTTGATCAGGAAAAAAGTGAAGAAGCTTCCGAATTTTTAAGCAATATTGATAGTAATTTATTAGCGATATCAGATTTTTCTTTGCATTCTATAATCTTGATACTTACTAAATTAAAAGAATACAAAACAGCTAAGATGTTTTTAAATGATATTAACAATTCAGGAGTAAATATTCTTACTATAAAATACAAAAATTTAGATAAAGTTATTGATATAATCAATCAGTTTAATATTGATTTTGATGATGCCTATCAATACTATCTATCAAAAGAATATAAATTGATTTTGATAAGTTTTGATAAAGATTTTGACAAAACAGATATAAAAAGGAAAACTCCAACAGACTTTATTAAGTGAAGAAAAAATAGGGAATTTAAAAAAAGAGGAAATTCTTAATGTTTTCTTTCTTCCAAATAATCTTGAACAGATTGAAAAGCCATTGTTCCAAAAACTATTAAAACTATAAGCATAGTTATAAAAAGTAAAATCTCTAACATTTCAAAGCTCCTTTAACTTTTTTCTAATAGATAACCATAAACTTAGTGCAAAAATCGTTGTAAGTCCAATAACAAATAATAGAAAAGCATAAATATAAATATCTTGTTTGTTTCCAAAAATTTTAAATGTTAAGGTTCCAACTCCTGCCGCAGCAGTTAAAATTATAATTATCAAAGTTCTAAAAAGACCTTCTTTAATCTTTAATCTTTAATTTTTCGATTTCTAATTTCTTAAGTTCTATTTCTTTCTGTTCCTTTTCCATAGAAAGTTTCCCATCAAAAATTTATTCAAGTTTCATTATAAAATAAAATCTATTAAAATATACCTATAATGAATAAATTAAAAGTTCGGCTTTCTGAAGAAGAAATTGAGATTATAAAAAATGCGATAAGAAAGTATGATCCAGATGCAGAAATTATTATTTTTGGAAGTAGAGCAGATTTATCTAAAAAGGGTGGGGATATAGATATTTTAGTGGTATCTAAAAAGATAGATTATAGAATAAGAAGGAAGATTCGTGTGGATTTATTGTTGAGATTAGGAGATAGAAAGATAGATTTGATAATTACAGATGACCCAGAAAAGACAGAGTTTACAAAAGTTGCGTATAAATATGGAGTTAGAATTTGAGCAGGGAAGAAGCTAAAAAAATTTTTTGCGAGAATTTAGTACTTTTAAATAAAAGTACTAAATGGCTTCAAAAATCTAAAAATGGAAGATTTTAATAAAGAATTAATAAACTTGATTATTTTTCTAAATAATGTATAAGATGTATCATGTTATTAGATAAATAAGAAGGAAAAAGATGTCAAAAAAATTTATAAAATTTGAAATAAAAGGGGATGAAAGGGGATCATTAATATCCCTCGAGAGCAAAAGGAATATACCATTTGAGATTAAAAGGATTTATTACATCTTTGATACAAAAGAAGGGGTTGTGCGAGGAAAGCATGCTCATAAAGATTTAGAGCAAATTTTAATTTGTGTAAAAGGAAGTTGTAAAATTTTATTAAATGACGGAGTAAATGAAGAAATATTTTTATTAGATAAACCAGATAAAGGGTTATATATAGATTCTTTAGTGTGGAGAGAAATGTTTGAGTTTAGTCCTGATTGTGTTCTTATGGTTTTGGCTAATAAATATTATGATGAAGAAGATTACATAAGAGATTATGATGAGTTTTTGAAAGCAGTAAAAAAGCAATGATTAAAACACATCCTACTTCCGATATCCAAACTAATGCAATAGGAGATAATACGAAAATATGGCAATTTTGTGTTATTTTACCTAACACAAAAATTGGGGATAACTGTAATATTTGTTCACATGTATATATAGAAAACAATGTTCTAATTGGTTCAAATGTAACAATAAAAAATGGAGCTTTAATATACGAAGGCGTTATAATTGAAGATAACGTATTTATAGGACCAAATGTTACTTTTACAAATGATATTAATCCAAGATCAAGAAATATATCTTTTCAATTAAAAAAAACTATTATAAAAAAAGGTGCTTCAATTGGTGCAAATTCAACAATTTTAGCAGGAATTGAAATAGGAGAATATGCAATGATTGGGGCAGGAAGTGTTTTAACTAAGAATGTTGGGACTCAAGAGTTATGGTATGGAAACCCAGCAAAATTTAGAGGTTATGTTTGTAAATGTGGAAAAAGTTGTGATGAATCTTTAATTTGTGAAAAATGTAAAAGGAAGAGCTATAAATGATACCTTTTTTAGATTTAAAAAAAATTAATCAACAATATGAAGATGAATTGTTAGAAGCTTGTAAAAAAGTAATAGAAAGTGGATGGTACATATTAGGAGAGGAAGTAGAAAATTTTGAAAAAGAATTTGCAAACTACTGTGGAACGAATTACTGTATAGGGGTTAATTCAGGATTAGATGCATTAAGTCTTATTATAAGAGGATATAAAGAGTTAGGTGTTTTTGAGAAAGGAGATGAAATTGTAGTTCCAGCAAATACATATATAGCTTCGATCTTAGCAATTACAGAAAATAGATTAAAACCTGTTTTAGTTGAACCAGATATAAGAACTTATTTAATTGATTCGAAAGAAATTGAGGAAAAAATTACCGAAAAGACAAAAGCTATCATGGTTGTTCATCTATACGGACAAACTTGTGAAATGGAACCCATTTGGGAAATAGCCCAAAAATATAATTTAAAAATAATAGAAGATTCTGCCCAGGCTCATGGTGCTTTTTATAAAGATAAAAAAGCTGGAAATTTAGGAGATGCAAGCGGATTTAGTTTTTATCCTGGTAAAAATTTGGGAGCTTTGGGAGATGGTGGAGCCGTAACTACAAATGATAAAAAACTTGCAGAAGTGATAAGGGCACTTAAAAATTATGGAAGTCAAAAGAAATACGAAAATATATATAAAGGAGTAAACAGCAGACTTGATGAAATTCAAGCAGCTATGTTAAGGGTAAAACTAAAGTATCTCGATAAAGAGATAGAAAAAAGAAGAAAAATAGCTGAATATTACATTGAACATATAAAAAACCCAGATATAATACTTCCATTTATGAGAAAAAAAGAAGAACATGTATGGCATTTGTTTGTTATAAGAACGGAAAATAGAAATAAACTTCAAAATTACCTTTTTGAAAAAGGAATACAAACAATGATACATTATCCAATTCCACCGCATAAACAAAAAGCATATAAAGAGTGGAATAATTTATCCTTTCCTATTACTGAAAAAATTCATAGAGAAGTTATAAGTTTGCCTATTAGTGGTGTGCAAACTTTAGAAGATACCAAAATAATTGTAGAAGCAATAAATAATTTTAGTCAGGTTTAAGTTGACCTTAATAAAAACTTCAATTCTATCGTCTATTTCAACAATAATTAGAGTATTAACTGGATTTGTGGTTGTTAAAGTTGTATCTGTATATGTAGGTCCGACTGGATTAGCTCTGGTAGCACAGGTTCAGAATTTTGTAAACATGGCAAGTGCTGTTGCGAGTGGTGGAATAATGACAGGAATTGTAAAATATACTGCTGAATATAAGGAAAATGTTGAGTATAAGAAAAAGCTCTGGAGTACTTCCTTAAAATCTTCTTTATTTCTTTCAATAATTACTGCAATTTTAGTTGCTGTTTTATCTGGTTTTTTATCTCAAAAAATTCTTGGTTCTTCCGAATATAGATATGTTTTTTTATTATTTTCGGCAACGGTTGTCTTATTTGTTCTTAATGGAATTTTAAGTGCAATACTAAACGGACAGGGAGAAATAAAAAAGCTTACAGCATTAAGCATAACAGGTTCGATCCTTTCCTTAATTGTATCTGTAATACTTGTAATCAATTTCCATTTAAAAGGTGCTTTAATTTATCTTATTGTTACACAGTCAATTGTGTTTTTCTTATCCATTTTATTTGTTGTAAAAAGTAATTGGTTTAAATTTGAGATGTTTTTAGAAAATATAGATAAAAAAAACATTATAAACCTGCTGAAATTTTCACTTATGACACTAACAGCCACAATCTCAAATATGAGTGCATTAATTTTTTTAAGGAATTATATTGGAACAAATTTAGGATGGGATGCAGCTGGATACTGGCAGGGAGTATGGAGAATAAGTGAAACATATATTATGCTAATTACAACAACTTTAGGAGTTTATTATCTTCCAAAATTATCCTCTATTCAGGATAAGAACGAATTAAAGAAAGAAATATTTTATGGATATAAAATATTAATGCCTTTGGTTATTTTTATGGCTTTATTTATATATCTTTTTCGTGACCTAATAATAAGGATTATCTTCACAGAAGAATTTTCTCCGATGTCAGATTTGTTTTTATTCCAATTAATAGGAGATGTTTTTAAAATTGCAAGCTGGTTGTTAGGTTATATAATGGTTGCAAAAGCAATGACAAAATTATTTGTTTACACAGAAATAATATTTGTAATTAGTTTTGTATTGATTTCTATTGGTTTACTAAATTTTTGGGGATTAATTGGTATAACTATAAGTTTTATGATAAGTTATTTTTTATATTTTATAGGATTGTTAATTTTAACTAAGTATAAAATTAAAATTTTTTAAAATGGAATTTAAATTGTTCATAATAATAATAATTGGCTCAGGTTTTGCAGTAAATATAATAGCAAAAAGAATAGCAAATGTTCTAAACAAATTTGAAACTAAAGAATATTCTAAAGAATATAAAGAAGGAGATATACTACATTATCCAGTCTTTACACCTGAAAATAGACAAAAGTTTAAAAAAACTTGCAAATAAGTTTGAGAATCTAATATCATTAGGTAGGCTTGCTGATTATAGATACTATGATATGGATGATGTTGTTAAAAGAGCTCTGAAAGTCTTTGGGGAGAAAGTTAAATGAGTATTCAAACTTATAAAAATACAAAGATTTATGTTATAGCTCCTGCCAATACAAAAAGTGGTGGACCAGAATTATTACATCAGCTTGTTTATCATTTAAGAAATGATCTGAATTTAGACGCTTATATTTATTATATTCCATCTGAGCATCCCAATCCAGTTCATAATGAATTCAAACAATACAACGTACCATTTGTTAGGGAAATTGAAGATAAAAAGGAAAATTTACTAATAGCTCCAGAAGTAATAAATAGAATAAACGAATTAAAGACTTATTCAACACTTAGAAAGATAATATGGTGGTTGAGTGTTGATAATTTTTATATTTCTTACTTTATAAAGTATAATAAAATTTTTTATGCACAACATATATTTAATATTTTCATTAAAAGACTTTTTGGTAAACCTTTATTTAATGCTGAAAATTTAATTTATAAGTATTTATCCTATAAAAAAAATAGACTTGATATAAGAAATATTTTTAATAATATAGATTTTCATTTAGTACAATCAACATATGCTGCTAAACATCTAAATAAAATTGGAATTCCAAAAGAAAAAATACTCTACTTATCAGACTATTTAAGCAAAGAATTCTTAAAATCTCAATTTGAAATAAAAGATAAAAAAGATATTATTGTTTATAATCCAAATAAAGGTTTTCATTTTACGAAAAAAATCATAAAAAAAGCTCCACATTTAAACTTCATTCCTTTGATTAATATGTCTAAAGAACAAATTATAAATACATTAAAATTGGCAAAAGTTTATATAGATTTCGGAAATCATCCCGGTAAAGATAGATTACCGAGAGAAGCAGCTATTTTAGGATGTTGTATAATTACTGGAAAAAGAGGATCTGCAAAATACTTTGAAGATCTTCCTATTCCGAAAGAATTTAAATTTAGCGACAAAAAAGAAAATATTCCACACATAATAAGCAAAATAGAAGAATGTTTTGAAAATTATGAACAAAAAATTAAAGAATTTGAATATTATCGAAATTACATAAAAAAGGAACCCACTAAATTTATAAATGATTTAAAGAAAATTTTCACAAACAAATAAAAAGGAAAAAATGATGGCATTGAAAGTAAGCGTGTTAATTTCTTCTTATAACCACGAAAATTACATAAGAGAATGTATTGAAAGTATCTGGGAGCAAAATTATCCAAACATAGAAATATTAATAATAGATGATAATTCAAAAGATAGAACTTATGAAATTTTAAAAGAACTTAAAAAACAATCTCCATATCCAATGGAAGTATTTAGAAATAAAAAGAATAAAGGGATATCAAAAAACTTAAACTTTCTGGCAAAAAAAGCAAAAGGATCATTTATTTCTTTTATGTCCTCAGATGATAGATATTTTGGAAAAGATGCTATAGGAAGTAATTTAGAAATTTTATTAAAAAATACAAATTGTAAAGCTGTTTATTCCGAATGCTTGACGTGGGATGGGAAAAATTATTTTGAGAAATATCAAGGTAAATATGAAAAAGAAGCTATAAAAGAAAAAAAATATAAAGAATTATTAGACTATATGCTTACTAATGTTCCTACTTTATTAATACAAAGTATGGTAATCCGTAAGGAATTTTTTGAAGAAATCGGAGGATTCGACGAAGATGTCCGTGCTGATGACTGGATTTTAAATATAAAAATATTACAGAATATAATAAAAAATAAGTATAAAATATGCTTCAATAATAATGTAACTTTCTTATATAGGCAACATGAAAGCAATAGTATTAGAAAAAGAGATTATTTATTAGCTCTTATAGAAGAAGTAATAAATAAATACACTCCTTATGAGAAAAGAAACTATTTTTTGGGAAAAATATATTGGGGACATGGATTATTTTTAATAAAAAATATAAAAACAATAAAAGGAATTAAATATCTTCTAAAGAGTCAAATAATTAATCCAAGTTTGGATAATTTTATACATACTATTAAAAAATTTAAAACTACACAAAAATGAAAATATTTGTTCATCTTAGACATGGTTTTAATGCAAAGACGTGGGAAGATAGATACAGAAAAAAGCTCGTCCCTGATTTATCACCTTATGGTTATCATCATGCAAAGAAATTTGGTTGTGAGATTACCTATTCTACAGATCATGAAGAAACATTTATTAAAAGTATTTTCAGAAGAAGTTTAGCAAAAATTTTAGGTTTTGACTTAATTCATGTTAAAAGAAACTTAAGAAATATGGAGAATGCTGATGTTATTTGGACACATACAGAATATGAATTTTTAGCAATATTATTTTTCCTTAGGAAATTAAAAAAGAAAGAAAAACCAAAAATTATATCTCAAATTATATGGTTAGCTGATAGGTGGAACAATTTTTCATTTTTAAAAAAATTTATGTATCGATCTTTGTTAAAAAAAACTGATATTTTAACATTTCATTCTTTAGATAATTTAAAATTTATAGAAAAAATCCTACCAGAAGTTAAAAAAGAATTGGTACTATTTGGAATATCTTTGGATTCATTTCCTATACAAAGACCAGAGATTAGTGAAATTAGGAAATCTATAAATGTATTATCAGTAGGAAATGATATTCATAGAGATTGGTCAACTTTGTTGGATGCTTTAGGAAATAAAGAAAATATCAAATTAAGAATATTAAATAGAACATTAAGTAAAAAATTAGAAGAGAAATATTCAAATTTAAAAATTATAAAACCAAAGAATTTAGATGAAATTAAAGAAAATTATAAATGGGCAGATCTCGTAGTTGTACCTCTAAAAGAAAATCTTCATGCGTCTGGAATTACAGTTATACTTGAAGCTACAACTTTTGGGAAACCTGTTGTATGTTCAAAAACAGGAGGGTTAGAAGTATATTTTTCTGAAGATGATGTATATTATATTCCTGTTAGAAATAAAAATTTATTATATAAAGCAGTTATAGAATTAAAGGAAAATTTAGATTTGAGAGAGAAGCTTGTAAAGAATGCACAAAAAACATTAATAAAAAAAGATTTAACCACAGAAGGTTTTGCGAAAAGACACTATAAAATAAGTCAAAATTTATTAAGAAAAAAATAATGGATGAAAAAGTTTATATTATTATTCTTAACTATAATAATTGGGTTGATACTATAGAATGTTTAGAAAGTGTTTTTAGAAATGAATATTCGAACTATCAAGTAATAGTTGTTGATAACAATTCAACTGATAATTCAATGGAGTATATCAAATCTTGGACTGAAGGTACGTTAGATATTTGGGTAAATCCAAAACATCCTCTTAGAAATTTATCTTTTCCACCAATTAAAAAACCTATTTCCTATATTTTTTATACAAAAGAAACTGCTGAAAAAAGCGGAGATTCTGAGAAGGAAAAAGAAATAATCAAAAATGTTCCAAATAATACTACCTCAAATCATCCTTTGGTTCTAATTCAGGCTATAGAAAATAGAGGTTTCTCTGCTGGTAATAATATAGGAATAAAGTATGCTTCTGCTAAAAATGATTTTGAATATATTTGGTTGTTAAACAATGATACGGTTATAAAAAAGAATACCCTTGTAAACTTAATTAACTGTGCTAATTCAAAAGGAAAAAAATATGGAATGTTTGGAACAACTTTATTATATTATGATAAACCAGATTTGATTCAAGCATTAGGAGGGAAATTTAATAAATATTTTGCAACTGGCAAACATAAGTTTGCTAAGCAAAAATTGAATGAAATTAATGAAAATAACATTCAGAAAGTAGATTATATAATTGGAGCTTCTCTACTAATGAGAAAAGAATTTATAGAAAATATTGGATTATTATCTGAAGATTATTTTATATACTATGAGGAAATTGATTTGGCTTTTAGAGCTCAAAAAAAAGGTTATAAGATGTTTATTTGTAATGAGAGTATTGTTTATCATAAAGAAGGAGCAACTATTAATAAGACTGAATTTTCAGATTTTTATGCTATTAGAAATAGAAAACTCTTAATAAAGAAATATTATCCATTTTATATTCCCTTTATTTACATAGGTTATGTAATAGCAATTTTTAACAGACTAAAAAGAAAAGAGTTTAAAAAAGCTTATAATATTATAAAAATTATATTTGGAAAAAATAAACCATGAATCAAAAGATTTGGGTAGTTCTTTATTTTATTTTTATTATTTTGATTTCTTTTCATACCTTAAAGGCAAATATAGGTTTTGAGATAAGAATAAGTCAAGTTTATCTTTTACTTTTATTTCTTTTTATAAGTTTATATGATTTAAAAAATAAAAACTTTAATATTAAATTGTATTTATTTTTTTTAGTTTCTGGAATTCTAATGACATTAATTAGTCTTAATTCTACTTACGAAAAAATAGGTGAATTTAAATTTATTATAAAATACGTAATTATATTCCCTGCAGCTTTTTATATAGGATATCGGACTTTTTATTTCCTAAAGTTAAAAGATATAATTAGAATTTCAGAATTAGCAATCTTCATGGTAGGAGGATTAGCAGTTTATTTATATTACTTTCCTATAGCTTTTCTAATACATGATAGAGGAGCTTTGACAGGGTTACAAGGTACATTTTGGGAATCTTCAGGTTTATCTATATATTTATCAATCTTCTTTCTTATATCTTTTATATTAAGATTGTACCTAAATAGCATTACACCTAAAAGTATATCTCTCTATTTATTTGCCCTAACTCTTATAATTTTAGCAAAAACAAAAATAGTATATTTAGCTTTTATATTAATTTTTATAATAGCTACTTACTATAAATTAGATTTAATCAAAAAATTATCTTATAAAGAAATAAGATATACACATGCCATTTCAAATTTCATTTCAAAAATAAATGTAAAAAAAATGATATTAATTTTATTTTTATTTTTTATTATTTTAATAATTTACAATTATATAGACCCTTTCATATCAAAAGAAATAATAAAAAATAAGATAGAAAATGAAAGAGGAAGAGCTCTAAAAGTTACATTGGAATTGTTAGAACAAAGTAATTGGTTAGGTTGTTTTGGATGGGGATTTGTTGAAAAATATTTTACTAGCATATATAGAGGAGAAGGTATAATTGGTTTAGGTGAAGGAGTAAATGCCATTTTTAATTCCTTTTTAGATATTTGGATTTCGGTAGGTATTTATGGAGTAATTTTTCAAATAATATTATTAACTTTAGCTTTTAGTAAAAAAAATTTTTTAACTGTTGCTCTCCCTACATTTTTATTTGTAGTAGGTTTAACTGGACCCGTTTTTATTGATTTTAGTTATTATTTCTTTTTAGGATTTTCCTATAGTTTCAAAAAGTTTGTAGAAGTTAAGTGAAAATTTAGAAATGAAAAAATTTAAAATAGCATTTATCGCAACTTCTTTTATTCAAAAACCTGATGGTATATCTGTATATATTGAGAATTTATTAAAAGAATTTATAGAATTATCTATAAAAGAAAATATGCAAATTGATATTTTTATAAAAAAAGAAAATCTCGACTTATTAAAAGAAAGAACAAATTTAGTAAATAACAAATATATCAATTTAAAATCTATAGGAACAAAAAATTTTTTTAAGACAATCTACATTATGAGTAAAGTTTTATGGAAAGGTAACTATGATATTGTTATTTTGCCTAATCCTATGCCATTAATATTACCAGACCAAAAAACTATTAGAGTCATTCACGATTTATCTTTTAAGAGTTTTTCAGAGGAACTTTCCATAATTAAAAAAATTTATTCTAATTTTCTTATTCTTTTGACCTTATATGCAAGCACAACTATAGGTTATATCTCGGAAACTACTAAAAAAAATATTCTTAAATATTTTAAAGTTCCAAAAAATAAAAAGTTTCTTTATCTTCCAAATGGAATTCCTTTAAAAGTTAAAATTCAAGAAAGACCAAGTTTAGAAAAAGTAGAAAATAAATTTTTAAGTAATAATTTAAAAATTATTGTTGTTGGAAGAATAAACCGTCACAAAGGATTTGATAGAGTACTTGAATTTGTGAAATTTGCTGATAAAGCTATGCAGAATGATAAATTTTTTAAAAGTATCGAAATTTACATGGTTGGGAAAAAAACAGAGGAAACAGATATTATTTTAGGAAATTATCAACCTGAAAATGTAAAATTAAACTTTACAGGTTTTCTAACAGATAAAGAGCTAAATAAATTATATAAAGAATCTTATTTTTGTTTTTTTCTTTCAAGAAATGAAGGATATGGATTACCATTGGTAGAAAGTTTATGGCTTAGAACAATACCTGTTTTATCTGATATCTCTATATTTAGGGAAATAATGGGAGATGACTACATCTTTTTCTCTGAAAAAACAGGATATGGGGAAAATATATATAAGTTTGTTAAAAAAGTATTTAAGGATACTGAATATCGTAAAAATATTTTATCTAAAATAGATAATGTAGTAGATAAGGAAAAAAATGGATATAAAATTGCTGCACAGAATTTATTAAAATACATTAAGGATAATTATACTTGAAATGAGAAATAAAATAGATTTTGTAGTAGCTACCTATAATCCAGATAAAGAAGTTTTTTCTGAATGTATCGAGAGCATAAAGAATCAAGTTAATAATATTATAGTTATAGATAATGCTTCTAATTTTGATATTAGCACAATTTTAGATCAAGTAGAAATTGAAAATAAAGAATTCAAAATAATAAAATTAAAAGAAAATAAAGGAATTGCATATGCCCTCAATAGGGGAATTGAACTTTCTCTTGAATCAAATTCAGATTATATTTTAATTTCAGATCAAGATACTATTTATCCTCAAAATTATGTAAATGAGATGTTATCCGTATTTGAAAAATCTACAGATCATAATATAGTTGCTATTGTACCTCTGTTTGCAGATGTAAATAAAAAAAGAGAAAATGAAGGTTTTTATAAAGAAACTTTATTTGGCTATAAAAAATTTTATCCTAAAAAAGGAACTTATTCTGTTTTTCAAGCAATATCCTCTGGAATGATTTTAAAAACAAAAAATCTTAAAAAGATTGGGCTTTTTAATGAAAATTTATTTATAGATTGGGTTGATTTTGAATGGTGTTGGAGAGCAAATAAAAAAGGTTATAAAATACTTGGTAATGCTGATGTTTTAATTACACATTCATTGGGAAATCAAAAAGTAAATTTAAAATATAGAGAAGTCAATTTAAGAAATCCTATCAGGCATTACTATATTACAAGAAATGCTTTTTATTTAGCACTTTATGATAAAAATTTAACATTTTTACAAAAATTCTTTCTGTTTGTTTTATCTTTTAAATATTTAATAGGATATCCTCTTTTATCTAAACCACATATAAAAAATTTATCATATGTTTTTAAAGGTTTCTTTCATGGAATATTGGGTAAACTTGGTAAATTAAAATAAATTTAAAAATGATAAAATTAGTATAATTTTATTTCACCAGCGGGTGGGAAGGTAATTTAATGTATGACGTAACTGCCTCAATAGTGCTATACGAAAATGACCCTAAAGATATTATAAAAGCTATTAACAGCTTTTTAAATACAGATTTAAATGTAAAGCTTTATTTAG
>Ga0256832_1002149_pt1 | contig 13465 bp, 16 predicted proteins | sample 134614metaG_FD_190534 | JGI IMG/M metagenome (GOLD analysis project Ga0256832, IMG submission 190534) | Hydrothermal vent microbial communities from Lau Basin, Pacific Ocean - 134-614 | ecosystem: Environmental > Aquatic > Marine > Hydrothermal vents | place: Pacific Ocean: Lau Basin | collected... | reverse complement strand
GGAACGAGCCTTCTTTTGCGGCGCCTGCACCGGGGACCTCGCCGGCCTGCCGCGAAACCGCACCACCAGTATCACCAACCCTATTACGGCAAGGGTAAAAACTATTTTCGTCAGCATGAACCGCCAATAGCATCCTTTGTTATCATGGTGTCAAAGTAACACCATTCCATGGATATGAAAACAACCATCCCCCTGATTCTGCTGCTGTTCTTTCTTGCCGGTTGCGACAATCCCGAGAAACCCACGATCACCCTGTACCTGGCCATGCAGCGGGGTGATATCGAGCAGATAGAGCGGCACATCGCCTGGGGCACGGACATGAACCAGCTGGACCCGGATGGCTATGCCCCTCTGCACGTGGCCGTGCGCAACGGCCGCATGGCCATCGTCAGGCTGTTGCTGAAGAGAGGGGTGGACGTACGACGCAAGGATGCCCGGGGACATGATGCCCTGTACCACGCCGTACTGGGCGCTCATCTGCGCATTGCCGACCTGTTGCTCAAGGCTGGAGCCGAGCTGGATGCCAACACCCTGCTGCTGGCTGCCGTGGAGCAAGGCGTCAACGAACGCGAGGTCTATCGTTTTCTCAGCAATCAGGGCGCGGACATGAACCTGCGGGACAGAAACGGCGACACCCCCCTGCTGAAAGCCATCCGCATGGGCAACCACAAGCTGGCAAAACACCTGGTAAGCTTCGGTGCTGATGTCACTGTCACCGACGCCAGCGGCAAAACGGCCCTGGCCATTGCAAAATCCCTGGGATTGCGGGATATTGCCCAGCTTTTACAGCGCAACGGCGCAACCTGAGAAGAGACGAACATGGCAAGCACACCTGAAGAAATCACCATCAGCTATTCCGAAGGCGGCCAGGAACTGGTCAAGGAACTGGACAAGCAGGTGCTCACCAAGGGCGCCTGGACCACCATCATTTTCCGTTACCAGGACTGGAACAACGCCAAGCAGGAGTATGGTCCGGACAAGTTCACCATCCGCCGCTACCAGAAGCGCAATGGCGAATACATGGCCAAGTCCAAGTTCAACATATCCAGCAAGGACCAGGCGAAAAAAATCATCGACGCCCTCAATAACTGGATTGACGATTGACACCCACCGAGCAGTCCCTTGAAACCGGCGCCATACTCATGGGCCTGGCCGGCGGCCTGGCCATCTTCCTGTATGGCATGGAACTGCTTACCAACGCCCTGAAGGCCAGCACCGGCAAGCGTCTGAAGACCCTGCTGGCGCGCATGACCACCAACCGCTTCAAGGGCGTGGTGGCCGGCGCCCTGGTCACCGCCATCATCCAGTCCTCATCAGTGACCACGGTGCTGGTGGTAGGCTTCGTCTCCGCGGGACTGATGCACCTGCAGCAGTCGATTCCCATCATCATGGGCGCCAGTATCGGCACCACCATTACCGCCCAGATCATCGCCTTCAAGATCACCCATTTCGCCCTGCTCATCATCGCCCTGGGCTTTGCCATGCAGTTCCTCAGCCGCAACGAAGTGATTCAGCGCACCGGCACCATGATCTTCGGCTTCGGCATGATCTTTTTCGGCATGAGCCTCATGGGCGATGCCACCTCGCCCTTGAGGGAGTATCCGCCTTTCATCCGCTTCCTGCAGGAAATGGAGCACCCCCTCTACGGTATCCTGGCCAGCGCCGCCTTCACTGCCGTGGTGCAGAGTTCCTCCGCCACCACCGGTGTCATCATCGTCCTGGCCACCCAGGGGCTGATTACCCTGGACCAGGGCATCGCCCTGGTATTCGGCGCCAACATCGGCACCTGCGTCACAGCCCTGCTGGCCGCCATCGGCAAGTCCAGGGAGGCCCTGCGCGCAGCCCTGGTACACATTCTGTTCAATACTCTGGGCGTTGTCGTGTGGTTCTGGTTCATTCCCGAGTTTGCCGCCCTGATCAGGGAAATCTCACCCCAGCACACGGAACTGGAGGGAATGAAGCGACTGGCCGCCGAGACTCCCCGCCAGATCGCCAACGCCCACACCCTATTCAATGTCGGCAACACCCTGTTGTTCATCGGATTCACTGCATGGTTCGCCCGCATCGTCACCTGGCTGGTGCCCGTCACCGAAGCGGAAAAGGCCCACAAGGTGACCCCCAAGTACCTGGACAAGACCCTGCTGGACACCCCTTCCCTGGCCTTGGACCGGGTGCGCATGGAAATCGGGCGCATGGCAGAACATTTGCTGCCCATGCTGCGCAAGGGTGTGAAGCTGGCCATGGAAGGCAATGCCCAAGAGCTGTCGGAATTGAACCGCATGGACAGCGAGGTGGGCATGCTGCATGGCCCCATCCTGGACTATCTGCGGGAACTGTCCAAAGGGGATCTGAGTTCCAAGGAAGCGGAACTGGCTCACCATTACCTGGCCATCGCCTCCTATTATGAAAACATTGGAGACAGCCTCAAGCTGCACCTCATCCACGTGGGACGCAAACGGCTGGCAGAAGGCCTGGTGGTGAGCGAGGAAACCCGGCAGCTCATCGAGGAACTGGTGGACACCCTCATCCATCTGCTGGAAAAAGCCACTCAGGCAGTAACCCGCATGGACAGAAAACCGGCCCGCAAGGTGGTCAAGGCAAAGAACCGCATCAATCAGCTCGCCGCCGGCATCGAGCGCCACGTGGTGCGCCGCATGACCGCGGACGCGCCCCAGCGCCGTCTCACCTACCAGACGGAAACCGAGCTGCTGGAAGCCTTGAAGCGGGTGTATTACTTCACCAAGCGCATCGCAAAGGAAGTGCTGCAGGCCGACACCGCAAAGGAAAAGGAAGAACGGAAGGCCGCATAGAGGGCCGCTGGATTCCGCTCGTCAGATATCCCCGTGTTTCTCCTGTTTCCTGGACCTGGGCAGCAGCGCCTGCATCCTGGCCAGCAACCGATCGGACAGACGATCTGTCATACCCGCCCAGGCACTGGCAAAGGTTCCCAATACCCCGAAACGACGGGGCTGGGCTGCCATTCGCCCCCATAGCCAGAGTACCGGAAAGAACCCCAGCACCGCGACGATACCGACCAGATCGGCCGGCCCCGGATGCTCGGGCCAGAGCCGGGCAGCCAGCCATGCGGGGAAGCCTGTTATGACCAGGGCAGGCAGCGCACCTGGCAGGAACAACACCAGGCGGAGCGGCCTCAGCAGCACCAACGCCAGGATCAGGCGAGCAGCTTCAGCGCCCCGGAACTTCACGGCCAGCCGACAAGGCGGGCAGTGCCCGCCCAGACCATCAGGGGTTCCAGTTCTTCAGAGCCATCTGCTTGATGACATACTGGCTTTTCTTGGTATCCACGCCGACAGTGATATGGCCATTCAGGTTATTCTTGTTGATGTAGGCAGGAAATATGGTGGCATAGCGGTTGTCCGTCTGCACCACGACGCGGGCGGGAAGCACGGAAGTATCCGTCTTGTAGATGCTGGTGGCATTGGCCTTGTAGTTGCTGTTGCGAATCCAGTGATCAACGGGAAACCGAACACCCAGCACCTTGTCCCCGGGATAGCGTTTCTTCCAGGCCGAAAGAATCATGGAGCGAAACTTTTCCTTGTCCTCCCCTGCGTAAACATCCTCAGGCGCCGGTTCCGAATCCGCCTTGCCAGCATTGGAAATTTTGTATTTGTCAGGCTTCATCATGCGGCACTTGCGTTCCGCGATGCGGTGATTTCGCTTGTCAGTAATCTCGTCCAGCTTGCTGCAGTCGATATTCTTGTAGTCGAACTTACCGCTGGCTGCACTGGAGACACCAGTAACAGAAAACAGCCCGCCAATACACAAGGCGACGAAAAACAGTCGAGCACAACGTACATTCATGACAATTCCCCCTAGATAACTGAAAAACAGATTGGTCGAAAAAACACCATGACCCTTTCCCGGGTTCCTGTTCCGGTTCTCGAAAAAGGATTCTGCCATGCTCAACGCACCAGATGAACCCCGGTTTACAGCTGGCGAAAAAAAAACGAGACCACATCACATCTCTGGCTAGCCCGGCAACGTACAGCAGCAATGCCGTGCATTACCAGGAGGATGAGATGCAACGCCGGTCCTATAAACCAATTTCCGCAGGCCAATCCAGCAGGGCATCCACGATCTGGCGCTGTTTTGGCGTAAGCCCGGTATCCACCACCAGGCGCGACAGTTCCTTCCGGTAGACATCCAGGGTGATGCTGGAGCCTCCCCCCGGTTCCGTCAGCCGCTGCCGGCGGTATTCTTCCCAGCGCTGTTTCTCCCCCTTGTCCAGGGTTTCCGGCCAGTTACGCGCCCGATAACGGAACAACAGCTCCGTAAGCTTTCTGTCTTCGAAGGCGGGATGAAAGTCGTGCAGCTGTTCCGGGCTCATGCGCAGCACCTGCTCGCACAGACGGCGGTCATGATTGGAGATGAACCCGCCATAGAGATTCTGATCCGGATCGCTCACAGACTCGAAGGGTTGCTCGCTGAACACCTGGCGGATTTTTGCCTCCAGCTCCGGCGCATCCAGCAGCTGCCGCAGGTGGCGCTGCTCCCGCCCTTCTTCCAGATCCCATTCTTCCCGGGCCCTGGGCGTGAGGGTGTTCAGCGGCACTACCACAGGCGCATGGTTGAGGCTGACCATCTTCAGGGGGATGCGCGCTTCACCTTCCGCCAGGTCCTCCGTGCGGGTATAGAGCTTCTCCCGAATCTCATCCGCGCTCAGATCGAACAGGGGCTGGGGATCGATGCGCAGGTCATAGACGATGACGCCATTGCGGTTGACGGGATGCAGGGCCAGGGGCAACACCACGGCGATGCAGCCCAGGCGGGCGGGATACTTGGCTGATACATGCACCACGGGTCGCCGGTCGCGGACATTGAGCTGCTGCCCCAGTGATTTCTTGTCACGGTTGTTGAACACATAGTCGAACAGGCGGGGCTGCCTTTCCTTCACCAGCTTGGCCATGGCAATGGTGGCATGCACATCTACCAGAGCATCATGGGCGCCCTGGTGTTCGATACCATTGGCTGCGGTGAGCAGTTCCAGGCGGAAGCTGGTGACACCCTCCTCATCCACGGGCCACTCGATGCCCTCGGGACGCAGGGCGCGGGTGAGGCGCACCACATCGATGATGTCCCAACGGGAGTTGCCGTTCTGCCATTCCCTGGCATAGGGATCATGGAAATTGCGGTACAGGCCATAGCGGGTGAACTCGTCATCGAAACGGATGCTGTTGTAACCCAGGGCGCAGGTGCCTGGGCGCGACAGCTCGTCATTGATGGCGTTGAAGAAATCCGCCTCACAGACTCCCTCCCTGCGAGCCTGTTGTGGGGTGATGCCCGTGACCAGGCAGGCACCAGGCTGTGGCAGCATGTCGTCGGCGGGCCTGGCATAGATCATGAGGGGACGGCCAATGGGATTGAAATCCAGGTCCGTGCGCAGACCAGCGAACTGCACCGCCCGATCCTTGCGGGGGTCCGTGCCCCAGGTTTCATAGTCGTGCCAATAGAAGCTGGTGGTCATGTCGTTTTCTCCCGGTCTTGCCAGACGACTATGATGCGGCCTTGGTTCCAGACACGCAAAAGCCGCCGCACTCTGGAGAGAGCACGGCGGCTTCGCGGAAAAAACCGAACAGGACGATCAGTTGAGCTTTTCGCGGATACGAGCCGCCTTGCCGGTACGACCACGCAGGTAGTACAGCTTGGCGCGGCGCACGTCGCCACGGCGCTTGACCTCGATGCTGTCGATGAGGGGGCTGTAGGTCTGGAAGGCACGCTCTACGCCTTCGCCGTGAGAGATCTTGCGCACGGTGAAAGCGGAATTCAGGCCACGGTTGCGTTTGGCAATAACCACGCCTTCAAATGCCTGCAGACGCTCGCGGTTGCCTTCCTTTACCCGTACCCTGACAACGACGGTATCACCGGGACCGAAGTCCGGGATGTCCTTGTTCATCTGTTCTGCTTCGAGTTCCTGGATGATGTTGCTCATCGTTGTTGCTCCTCTGTTAACCAGTTATGGCGCCTCACGGCGCGAAAGTTCAAAATCGCTGACAGCCTCTCAGGAGGATGCCGACGCCCCCTGGTGGGTGCGTATGAATTCTTCCAGCAGGCGCTGTTCCTCATCGGACAGTTCCCGCTGCTCCAGCAGGTCGGGCCGGCGCAGCCAGGTGCGCCCCAGGGCCTGCATGAGCCGCCACTGCTCGATGGCGGCATGGTTGCCGGACAGCAGCACTTCCGGCACCTCCCGGCCTTCCAGCCGGTCGGGACGGGTGTACTGGGGAAAGTCCAGCAACCCGTTCATGTAGGAATCCTGCTGCGCAGACTCCTCATGACCCAGCACCCCGGGCAGCAACCGGGTCACGGCATCCATGATTACCATGGCCGCCAGCTCACCGCCGGAGAGCACATAATCACCAATGGACCATTCCTCGTCCACGCAGCAATCGACCAGGCGCTCGTCTATGCCCTCGTAGCGGCCCGCCAGCAGGATCATGCCTTCCCGGCCCGCCATTTCCCGGGCGGCCTTCTGGTCAAAACGCTGCCCCTGGGGGGTGAGATAGATCACCCGGCTCTCCGGCGCCGCGGCTTTTGCGTCTTCCAGGGCAGCCTTGAGGGGCTCCACCATCATCACCATGCCGGGACCGCCTCCGTAAGGGCGGTCGTCCACGGTGCGGTGATTGTCATCCGTGTAGTCCCGTGGGTTCCATAAATGCAGACTGGCTTTTCCCGTTTCCAGCGCCTTGCCGGTCACCCCCAGCCTGGCGGCCTGAAACATGTCCGGAAACAGCGTTATCACGTCAAAACGCATCAGAACTCCGGATCCCAGTCCACGGTGATCTGTCCCTGTTCCAGGTCCACATCACGAATCACCTGTTCCCAAATCCAGGGCAGCAGCCTTTCCCGCTCGCCCCGCACCACCAGCACGTCGTTGGCGCCGGTCTCCATGAGATGACTGACCCTGCCCAGCGCCACGCCCTCCAGGGTCACGACCTGGAGTCCCTCCAGGTCAGTCCAGTAGTATTCGTCTTCCGCCAGGCTTTCCTGCAGCTGGGAACGACGCACCGCGATGGTGGCGCCCATGAGCTCCCTGGCGGCTTCCCTGTCATTGCAGCCACGCAGTTTGGCAAGAACCAGCTTGCCCTGACGGCGGCCATGCTCAAGAGGGACTTCTTCCCATTCCCGGCCACGCTGCAAATACCAGGGAGAATAATTCAATATATTCTCCCGCGGGCGGGTGTCGGAATATACCTTCAACCACCCTTGCACACCATGCAGCCCGGAAATACGACCGAGGGTGACCAGCCTGTCCGGCCCGTCACCCTCGGATTCCTGTCTATTAACCCGGCTACCGGTCATAGCTCAGGCTGCTGGCGCTGACGCGCCGAATCAGGCGGCTTCGCTCTGGCCCTGCTTGCGGTACTGCTTGACCAGTGCCGCAGCGCGCTCGGTCAGCTGGGCACCCTTGGCAACCCAGGCGTCAACGAGTTCCAGATCGATGCGCAGTTCCTCTTCACCGCCCGTGGCGACAGGATTGAAGAATCCCAGGCGCTCGATGTAGCGGCCATCGCGAGGGCTGCGGGAATCCGTGGCAACGATGTGGTAGAAAGGGCGCTTCTTGGCGCCGGTTCTGGCAAGACGAATTGTAACCATATTGACTAAAAGCCTTATAAATTCAGTGTAATCCAGAGATTCGGCAACAGGCCGAACCAAGGTAAACGCGGCATTTTACTCGATTTTTGCTGAATGTGAAGCACCGAAAGCACTTTTTTTTGCCCAACGCGGAAAAGAACCTGGGCCTGGGACGGGTCTGTATCAGCAGGCACCACGGGAGCAAGCCATGAATACGCACAAAATCATGATATTTTTCAGCATGCTGGTGCTGTTTTCTGCGGTACAGGCTGAAGATCGCATCTACACCGGGCTGTTCAGTAACAAGGCCCTGGAGGGCTACGATCCGGTAGCCTATTTTACCCTGGGCCGTCCGATGAAGGGGAAGAAACAGTTCCAGCTGGAATACCAGGGAGCCAAATGGTATTTCAGCAGCGAAGAACACCGCCGGCTGTTTCAGGCCGACCCCGAAAAATATGCCCCTCAATACGGCGGCTACTGCGCCTGGGCCGTGGCTCATGGCACCACGGCCCGGGGAGATCCCCGCCAGTGGACCATCCGCCAGAACAAGCTCTATCTCAATTACGACGCCGACATCCAGAAGGACTGGCTGACCGATCCCCAACGCTGGATACGTGAGGCCGACAATAACTGGCCGGCGGTCCTGGAATGACAGGAATGCCACCCGCCTTCGGCAGACAGCCACACCAAGGAACACACATGACCATGAACAAATACATTACACCCGTCATCAGCTGGATCCTGGCCCTGTGGGCCAGCCGGGTCTTTCTCGCCTCCCTGCCCTACAAGTTCAGCGGGCATCCCGACACCCAGCATATCTTCGGCACCATCGGCGGCTGGCTGGGAGGAATCCTCGGTGCCACCCCGGGAGAGCTGTTCACGCGCTATGGTGCGGTGGCGGTAGGCAGCTTCGAACTCCTGACATCCCTGGTCCTGCTTTCACCGGCAGTATTCTGGCTGTTACACAAGGCGTCGCCCGGTCTGCGCCTGCCGTCCCGCCGTATCATGCACCTTTTCGGCGGCATCATGGCCAGCACCGTCATGGCCGGCGCGGTGTTCTTTCATCTGGTGTCCCCTCTCGGCGTGGAAGTGCTGCACGAAGGCAAGGGAGATGGCGGCTCACTGTTCTACGCCGCGGTTTCCATCCTGGTCTCTGGTATCATTCTGTTTCTGATCAATCGCAAAACGGCTTCCACACCAGAATAACCACAATGAACGACCAAGCCATATTCCAGCGCCTGCTGGCCCTGGTGGAGCAGTATCACGCCCGGCGCAAGGAGGGAAAGTTCCTGGAATACCTGGAACCCCAGGCGCTGGCCAGGGAGCTGGAGCTGGAACGGGAGGCTCCCGGCGACTGGCAGCAACTCTTTCGCTGGATGGAAAAATACCTGCGACACTCGGTGAAGACCGGCCACCCCGGCTTCCTCAACCGCATGTGGTCGGGCGCCAACCTGCCTTCCATCATGGGCGAGATCATCACCGCGGTGACCAACACCTCCGCCTGCACCTACGAAGCCGCGCCCGTCTCCACCCTCATGGAACACTACATGTTGGAGCAGATGCTGGAACTGGTGGGCTTCGAAGAAGGCGAAGGGCAGATGACCACGGGATCGAGCAACGGCAACATGATCGCCATGCTCGCCGCCCGCAACCAGGCGGTGGACGGCATCAAGGAAAAGGGACTTTCCGGCAAGCCGCCTCTGGTAGCTTTTGTTTCCGCCGACGCCCATTATTCCCTGGACAAGGCCGCCAACATCCTCGGCCTGGGCACGGACAGTCTGATCAAGGTGCCCGTGGACGATCACGGCCGCCTGCGCGCCGATGCCCTGGCCGGGCTGCTGGCCGAACAGCAGTCCGGGGGCAGACAGCCCTTCTTCGTCTGCGCCACCCTGGGCACCACAGTGCGCGGCGCCTATGATCCGCTGCCCCCCCTCCTCGAGCTGCGCGAGGAATACGGCTTCTGGCTCCACGGCGACGGCGCCTGGGGCGGTGCTGCCCTGCTGGATGAGGAGCTACGCCAACGCTATCTCAGGGGCGTAGAACAGCTGGACTCCTTCACCTGGGACTTTCACAAGATGCCCGGCAGCAACCTCATGTGCAACCTGCTGCTGTTCAACCACCACAAGGGCACTCTGCGCTGCGCCTGTTCTGCCGGCGAGCACAGCTATTTGTTCCGCGAGGAACACGAGGACGCGGAACTGGACACGGGCACGGCCTCTCTGCAGTGCGGCCGCCGGGTGGACAGCCTGAAATGGTTCCTGGACTGGAAATACTTCGGCAAGCAAGGCCTGGGCCAACGCATCCGCCACTACCTGAGCCTGGCGGAATATGCCGAAAACCAAATCAAGGGGCATCCCGACCTGGAGATGACCGCGCCCAGGGAATCCTTCAATGTTTGCTTCCGCTTCCTGCCCCCGGCAGGCATGGACGCCAACGACTTCAACCTGAAACTGCGCCACCGCCTGTTCGAGGAAGGCGTGAGCCTGGTGGGCGTGGCTTACATCGGCGACAGGCTGACCCTGCGCCTGCTCATTACCCACCCGGATTTCACCACCACGGACGTGGACGGCTTTCTTCAGTCCGTGGTGGACATGGGGAAGCGCCTCGCGAATGAATGACTGTAAAGCAACAACCTGGCCCCCGCCTCCGGAACCGCCCCGACAGAAGGAACTGCTGCAGGATCTTCTGTTCAGCCTGGACGACGAACAACGGCTGCTGAACCTGGCCGCCCGCTTCCAACCCGCCGAGGATTATCCCCTGGCGCCGCATTGCTACTCCCGCTGCCTGCTGCTGCGAAATCCCGACGGAAGGGAAGTCATGGTGGCCCGTTGGGATCAGGGCGCCGCCACCCCCATTCATGGCCATCCCAGGTACGCCTTCGTTTACGTGCTGCGGGGCCGTTTGCAGAACGAGACATTCCAGCACACAGACCAGGGACTGATCCCGGGGGAACGCCGGATATGCGGGCCCGGCGACCACATCTACGCCGCCGGTCGTAAAGGCCGTTTCGACAACGCCATCCACCGGGTAACCGCCCTGGCGCCCAGCCTCAGCCTGCACGTCTATTCCGACGATGCCCTCAAGGGCATTTCCTGGGACTGATGCTGCGGGTTCGCCTGGTACTCGCCTACATGAGCTGGTGCCTGCGCCTGGGCGCACGGCCCTGGCGCTACTTTCAGCTCAACGCCCCCTGGTTCAACGAACAGCGCCGCCTGTTCTCCAAGCTGGACATGGACAGGCTGATACCCGACAGATGGCGCCTGCCACAGCAGCCCCTGGCAGATTTGAAGATGCCGGATGACTGGCCCGTGTTCCTCAAGCCAGAATGGGGACAGAACGCCCGGGGTATCCGCCTGGCCCGCAATCCGCGGGAATACCAGGCCCTGCGGGAGCAGCTGCTGGCCGGCGGCACTGTTCCCCACCTGGTGCAAGCCGCCGCGCCGGGTCGGCGGGAGTTCGAGGTATTCTGGATACGCGACGCCACAGACGCGGGCCGGGCCGCCGTTTTTTCCGTCACTGAAACCCTCAATGCGTCAGGCCGGGACTGGCCGGTGAACAGCATTAACAACCCGCACACAGGCCACCGCAGCCTGTCCCTGTCGCCGGAACAGCAAGGGCGGCTTTGGCAGTGGATGCGCGAGCTGCCGCCCTTTCGCATCGCCCGGGCCGGCCTGCGCGCCGACAACTTCGAAGCCGTGCTGAACGGCGACTTCCACATCATTGAAATCAACCTGTTCGTGCCCATGCCCCTGACCCTGCTGGATCAAGACCTGCCCCTGAAGCAGCGCCATGCCTTCATCAGCCCGGCCATGAGGGCCCTGGCGGCCCTGACCCGCGCCCTGCCGAAGGAACAGACGCCAAAGCGGATTTTCTGGCCCATGTTCTTCCTCAACTACCGGACAGGCAGATGAAGGCCCTGAAGAAGTTTCTTTACCGCTGGATAGACAGGCTGTTCCTCCACGGCTGCAGCAGTTACAACCCCCTGGAGGTGCGCAAGAGCTGCCGTTCCAAGGAACAGGCCCGGCAAGTGTTCGCGGCCCACGGCATACCCCATGCCCGGGGGGATATCTTCTTCAGCCCCCTGCGTGCTCACCGCTTCGCCCGCCGCCATGGTTTTCCCCTGGTCATCAAGCCAAATGTCTCGGGCTTTTCCCGGGGCAGTCACTTTCCCATCGAAAATTTCCGCCAGCTGTGGAAGGCGGCCCTGGCGGTGAAGATCTGGTGGCCCCGCTCAGTGGTGGAGGAATACCTGCACGGCCGCAACTACCGGGTGCTGGTGGGTAACGGGCAAATCATCTCCGTGATCCGCCGCTACCCCCCTTTCGTCACGGGAGACGGCCACTCCACCATCAGCGAGCTCATCGACACGGAAAACCAGTTGCGTGAAAACATGGGCCTCTACCCGGTGATTCATCCCATTCCGAAAAACCGCGCCATTCGCCGCTATCTGCGCCGGAAGGGTCTCAAGCTGGACAGCGTTCCCGGTGACGGTGAGGAAATCGTGCTGTTCAACCGCATCTCCCTGGCGCCCGGCGGCGTAGTGGAAACCATCACACTGGACAGCATCCCGGCAGTCAACCAGGCTCTGTTCCGCCGGATACTCGAGCTGTTCAACGCCAATATCCTGGGCATAGACGTCATCATGGAAACCGGCATCGAGCAGCCCTGGAACCAACAGCGCTGCATTTTCCTGGAAGTAAACTCCCGCCCCTACACCGCCATGCACGACTACCCCCGCTTTGGTCCCCGCCAGGATCTGAGCGGCCATTTCGCCCGCCTGGACGCCCTGCACATCGAAAACCGGGACATATTCTGAATGGCCATGCCCCGCGCCAGCCGCCTGTTCTACCGCTTCCTGGGCCTGCATTCCTTTCTCATCGGCCTGTTTCCCTTTTTCATTCCCGTATTCCTGTGGAAACAGGGCTACAGCCTGGTGGAACTCAGTGGCTTCATCGCCTTTACCGGCGCCAGCTTTGTACTTAGCCTTTGGATCTGGGACCGGCTGCACAAGAGCCTGTCCCTGAACAGCCTCGTTGCCGCCTCCTTCCTGGTGGAAAGTCTCCTGATAACCATAATCTTTTACCAGGGACAGCCCGGCTTCCTGTTCCTGTTCGCCCTGCTCAACGGCGCCTACAACTGTTTCTTCTGGATCACCCAGCGCGCCCTTTTCTTCGAAACCCTGGGCGAAACGGACAGTGGCCGCCGCTTCGGCAACTTCCAAGTGGTGGTAGCCGTCATCATCAAGATGGGCGTCCTGTTCGGCGGCCTGCTGCTGGACAAGGCTGGCTACCTGTCCGTAGCGCTGCTCTCGGTACTCATCGGTCTGCTGGGCAGCCTGTCCTTCTTCCTGATGAAAGACCCCTTGGAGCTCCCCGCCACGCTGCGGGCCGACTCTCCCCTGGGACCGGGAGAGATTCTCGGCTTTCATGACAGCCATGGCTCCCGGCCGGCATTTCTTCTCGATGGCCCTTTCCTGTTCCTGGAAAGTTACTTCTGGGTCATTTCCCTGTTCCTGTTGGCCCACGAAAGTTTCTGGAAACTCGGCGCCCTGGTGATCCTGCTGGGCGCGGGCTTCAGCGCTCTGTTCTATCTCATCAAGAACCGTATCGACCAGATGCCGGGACAACGCATCTACGTCATTGCCGTGGCGGGTTATGTCCTGTCCTGGCTGATGCGGGCCACGGTCAACCAGGATCTGAATCTGGCCTGGCTGTTCGCTGTCCTGCTGTTCATTACCTTCTGTACATCCTTCTTCCGCCTAGCCTTCAACAAGCGCTTCTTCGACCTGGCGAGAACCACCTCGGCCCACCGCTACCTGTTTCTGAAAAGCTATCATTCCCAGTTCAGCATCGCCCTGGGCTTTGCCCTGGCGGCC
>Ga0256832_1002148_pt1 | contig 13468 bp, 13 predicted proteins | sample 134614metaG_FD_190534 | JGI IMG/M metagenome (GOLD analysis project Ga0256832, IMG submission 190534) | Hydrothermal vent microbial communities from Lau Basin, Pacific Ocean - 134-614 | ecosystem: Environmental > Aquatic > Marine > Hydrothermal vents | place: Pacific Ocean: Lau Basin | collected... | reverse complement strand
GCTTCGGGGGCCTCAAGGCGCGCCAGAAGCCCCTGGCGCAGCTCCTCCTCGAACCATTGCCGCGCCTGGCGGGCCCGATGCGCAGCCCAATGGCCTTCGCGCCTGCGCCAGTCGGCCAGGGCCTGCATCTCCCGCCACGCCTCATCCAGCCCCGCGCCCGTCAGCGCCGATACCTGAAGCACCTTCGGAAAGCCCTCGGGATCCTGCGGGCGGCGGCGCAGCAGGCCGAGCGCGCCCGCATAATCCGCAACCGTGCGCGCCGCCGCCGGCTTCAGCTCGCCATCGGCCTTGTTCACCAGGATGAGATCGGCCATCTCCATGATGCCCCGCTTCACCCCCTGAAGCTCGTCCCCCCCCGCCGGCGCCAGCAAGAGCACGAAGAGATCCGCCATCTGTGCCACCATGGTCTCCGATTGCCCGACGCCGACCGTCTCGATCAGGATCACGTCAAAGCCGGCGGCTTCCAGCAGCATGACGGCCTCGCGGGTGCGCCGCGCCACGCCGCCAAGGGCGCTGCGGCTCGGGGAGGGGCGGATATAGGCATTCGGGTGGCGGGCGAGGCGGGGCATGCGCGTCTTGTCGCCGAGGATCGAGCCCCCGGTGCGCGCCGAACTTGGATCAACCGCCAGCACCGCCACCTTCAGTCCGCTCTCGGCAAGCATGGAGCCGAAAGCCTCGATGAAGGTGGATTTGCCCACGCCGGGCGTGCCCGAAAGCCCGATCCTGAGGGCTTCGCTGCGGCTCTCCGCCAGCGCCTCGAGAAGGGCCTCCGCCGCAGCGCGGTGATCGGGGCGGCTGCTTTCTACAAGTGTGATCGCGCGCGCCAGCGCCCTGCGTTCGCCCTGCCTGATGCGCCGCGCCAGATCCCCCATATCCGCCATTTTCGCCACGCTTCGCCCCTTGCCTGCCTGTTTCCCGCGCAGTCTAGAAAAAGCACGGCACCTTCGAAAGAGGAAAACACCGGCGCATCAAAGGCTGGCCATGCGCCGGGCCTTCGCGGATAAAGGCGCCATGAAGAAAACGGATCTGCCCATCGAGCCCATCCTGCCGGACCTCATGGAGGCCCTGCGCGCGAATGGCCGCGCCGTTCTGCAGGCGCCCCCCGGCGCGGGCAAGACGACCCGCGTGCCGCTGGCCATGCTCGAAGCCGGGCTCTGCGGGGAGGGGAAGATCCTCATGCTCGAGCCCCGCCGCCTCGCCGCGCGCGCCGCCGCCGAGCGCATGGCCGAGAGCCTCGGCGAACGGCCAGGCCGGCGCGTGGGATACCGGATGCGCGGCGAGAGCCGGAGCGGGCCGCAAACGCGCATCGAGGTGGTGACGGAAGGCATCCTCACCCGCATGATCCAGGCCGATCCCGCGCTCGAGGGGATCGGCGCCATCCTGTTTGACGAATTTCACGAACGTTCCCTCAATGCCGATCTCGGCCTCGCGCTGGCGCTCGAGGCGCGCGCGGCGCTGCGTGAGGATCTGATGATCCTCGTGATGTCGGCCACGCTCGACGCGGCGCCGGTGGCCGGGCTGATGGGCGGCGCGCCGGTGATCACCGCCGAAGGGCGCAGCTACCCGGTCGAAACCCGCTGGCTCCCCCGCCCCATGGGGCGCGAAACCCGCTTCGAGGCGGCGATGGCGGGGCTGATCAGCGAAGCGCTCGCAGAAAGCGAGGGCGATCTTCTGGCCTTTCTGCCCGGCGAGGGCGAGATAAGGCGCGTTGCGGCCCTGCTCGGCGATCTGCCGGATGAAATCGCGCTGCATTCGCTCTATGGCGCCCTCCCCTTCAAGGCCCAGCGCGCCGCGATCGCGCCCGCGCGCACCGGCCGCAAGGTGGTGCTTGCGACAGCGATCGCGGAAACCTCGCTCACCATCGAGGGCGTGCGGGTGGTGGTGGATGGCGGGCTGGCGCGCCGGGCGCGCTTCGATCCGGGCTCCGGCATGGCCCGGCTGGTGACGGAGCGTGTCAGCCGGGCCGAAGCCGAGCAGCGGCGCGGGCGTGCGGGGCGGGTCGCGCCCGGAATTTGCTACCGGCTCTGGGCAAAGGCCGAGGAAGGCGCTCTGCGCGCCTACCCTCCCGCCGAGATCGAGGTGGCGGATCTGACGGGTTTTGCGCTTGAAATGGCGCTCTGGGGGGCGCGGGAGGCGAGCGATCTGGCGCTTCTGACGCCCCCCAACCCGGGTGCGCTCGAAGCCGCGCGCGCCCTGCTGCGCGATCTCGGCGCGCTCGATGAGGGAGGCGCAATCACCCCCCACGGCAAGGCCCTCGCCCGCCTGCCGCTGCACCCGCGCCTCGGTCACATGCTGGCAGAGGCCGGCGAAAAGGCCGCGCCGCTTGCCGCCCTTCTGGCCGAGCGCGATCCCCTCAAGGGAGCGCCCGCCGATCTTTCCCTGCGCCTCGAAGCCCTGCGCGATCCAGCCGCCTTTCGCGCCCGCCGCCCCCATGATGTGCGGGAAAGCACATTGAAGCGCATCCGCGCCGAGGCCGGCCGCCTTGCGCGCCTCGCGCCCGCCGATCCGCCCCACGGCGATCTTTCTCCCGGCGCCATGGCCGCGCTCGCCTACCCCGATCGCATCGGCCTGCACCGCAAGGGCGATCAGCCCCGCTTCGTGCTTTCCGGCGGAAAGGGGGCGCATCTGCCGCCCGATGATCCTCTTGCCGGCCAGCGCCTGCTCGTGGCCACGGATCTCGATGGCGATCAGCGCGAGGCGCGCATCCGCCTCGCCGCACCGCTTCGCGAAAGCGAGCTTCGCGCGCTCTTCGGCGAAAGCATCCGCTGGGTGGAGGCCTGCGAATGGTCGCGGCGCGAGCGCAGGGTTGTGGCGCGCCGCCAGGAGCGTTTCGGCGCGCTGGTGCTTGATGATCGCATCTGGCGCGAGGCTCCACCGGAGGCGATCGCCCGGGCCATGCTCGATGGCGTGCGCGATCTCGGCCTGCCGTGGAGCAGGCCCGCCCGCAGGCTTCAGGCGCGTGTGGAAGCAGCGCGCGCCGGTGGCAGCGATCTGCCGGATTTCTCCGAGGAAGCGCTGATGGAGCGGCTCGAGGAATGGCTCCTTCCGCATCTGGGAGGGATCCGCAGCGCAAGCGATCTCAAGCACCTTGATCTCTCCGCCGCGCTTCTCCAGACGCTCAGCTGGGAAGAGCGCCAGCGCCTCGACAGCCTCGCGCCCTCCCATTTCACGACCCCGCTCGGCGGGCGCATCCCGATCGATTATTCCGCCGGGCAGCCGGCCATAGAGGTGCGGCTTCAGGAGATGTTCGGCCTGCGCGCGCATCCCTCTATCGCCGGGCAGCCGCTCAGGATCACGCTCCTTTCTCCCGCCGGCCGCCCGGTGCAGACAACGACCGACCTCCCCGGCTTCTGGGCCAGCTCCTACAGCGACGTGCGAAAGGACATGCGCGGGCGCTACCCGAAGCACCCCTGGCCCGAGAACCCGGCCGAGGCGACGCCCACGCGGCGTGCAAAGCCGCGCCGCTGAGCGCCGGCACGCCCCCGCGCGAAAGAGTTTCATGCCTCCGGCGGGGATATTTACCGGACCAGTGATTGGATGGGCAGAAGCCTCAGGCGGAGAGGCCGTGGCTTGCGAAGAGTTCCTTCAGATCCGCTTCCGGGCGTGCGCCAAGGTGACTTATGACCTCGCTTGCCGCGATGCAGCCCATGCGCCCGCTGGTTTCGAGATCATGGCCATTGGTGATGCCCCAGAGGAAGGCCCCGGCGAAGAGATCCCCAGCGCCGGTGGCATCGACGATTTCCGTCGGGACGGCGGGCACATGCCAGCGCTGGCCGTTTGAAAGGATATGAGCGCCGTTTTCGCTGTCGGTGCAGGCGACGATCTCCACTTCCTCCGCGGCCCGGGCCAGGGCGGCTTCGAGATCAGCCGTCTGATACATGGAGATCATCTCGGCGCGGTTGCAGAACAGCAGATCCACATCCTCGCGGATCATGCGCGCGAAGGCCTCGCGGTGGCGATCTATGCAGAAAGGATCGGAGAGCGTGATCGCCACCTTGCCGCCGGCGGATTTCGCGGCGCGGATGGCGCGGGCGAAGGCTTCGTGGCTGTCGGGGCCGTCGAAGCGGTAGCCCTCGAGATAGATCCATTCCGCATCGCGCATCATCTCTTCATCGATATCCGAAGGCGAAAGGTGCTCCGTGACGCCGAGATAGGTGTTCATCGAGCGCTCGCCGTCAGGCGTGACGATGACGACGCAGCGCCCGGTTTCATGCTCGCCGCCATCGGGCGCGGGGGTAGTTTCGTAAACCGCGCCCTGGGCGCGCAGGTCATGGGCGAAGATCTCTCCCAGCTGATCGTCGCAGACCTTGCCAACATAGGCGCAGGTGCCGCCGAGCCTGGCCACCCCGGCGATCGTGTTGGCCGCCGAGCCGCCGGACACCTCGATCGCCGGGCCGATCTTGGCATAGAGATCGCGGGCGCGCTCCCTGTCGATCAGCTGCATCACGCCCTTGCCGATGCCCTCTTCATGGAGGAAATCGTCGTCCATGTGGGTGAGCACATCAACAAGCGCGTTGCCGATGCCGACGACCTGGTATTTCTTCTTCATAGGTTCTTTTCCTCGTATTCGCAGAGATCGCGGATGATGCAGGTGGCGCATTGGGGCTTGCGCGCCTTGCAGATGTAGCGGCCGTGCAGGATCAGCCAGTGGTGGGCATGGAGCATGTAGCGCGCGGGCACGTTGTCGAGGAGCTTCTGCTCCACCGCCAGCACATCCTTGCCCGGCGCGATGCCGGTGCGGTTGGAAACGCGGAACACATGCGTATCGACAGCCATCGTCGGCTGGTGGAACCACACATTGAGCACCACGTTTGCCGTCTTGCGGCCCACGCCCGGGAGCGCCACGAGCGCGGCGCGGGAATCGGGCACCTCGCCGCCGTAGCACTTCACCAGGATCTCGCTCATGGCGATCACGTTCTTCGCCTTCTGGCGATAAAGGCCGATGGTGCGCACGTGTTCGATCAGGCCGTCGAGCCCGAGGGCCAGCATCTTCTCCGGCGTATCGGCGATGGGGAAGAGATCGCGCGTGGCCTTGTTGACCCCGGCATCGGTGGCCTGCGCGCTCAGCAGAACCGCCACCAGAAGCGTGTAGGCATTGGTGTAGTGAAGCTCGCTCTTTGGCTCCGGGTTCGCTTCATGGAAGCGGCGGAATATCTCGAGAAGCGTATTGTATCCAAGCTGATCGGCCATGCAGGCGGTATGCCCCGAGCCGGCGCCAAGGGCAAGGCCCGGGATTTGGCGCATGTTTCGGATTGGGTGGCGGGGCGTTCGCCCCTAAGATGCCTATTGCGACAGAGCGGAGAGCGGGAAATGGCGGAAACGGAAAAGGCGGGGAGCGAGGGCGGCGATGGCTATCATTTCCAAGTGATCCGCCGTGCGATCGAACTGATCGACGCCGCCCGCGCCGAGGGGCGGGGAGTGCTCGCACTTGATGTTCTGGCGCGCGAGATGGGCATGAGCCCGGCGCATTTTCAGCGCGTTTTCAGCAGATGGGCCGGGGTTTCGCCGAAGCGATACCAACAGTATCTGGCGCTCGATCACGCGCGCCGCCTGCTGCGCGAACGTTTCACCACCTTGGAGGCCGCCCATCATGCGGGGCTCTCGGGCCAGGGGCGCCTGCATGATCTCTTTCTCAGGTGGGAAGCGATGAGCCCTGGGGAATACGCCCGCCGGGGAGAAGGGCTCGAAATATGCTACGGGTGGTTCGAAAGCCCCTTCGGAGAGGTTCTTGCGATGGGCACGGCAAAGGGGCTTTGCGGCATGGCCTTTGCGGCTGAGCTGGGGCGCGACGTGGCTTTTGCGGACATGGCGGCGCGTTGGCCCAAGGCGCGTTTTCGCGAGGATGAGGCGCGGATCAGGCCCTGGGTGGAAGCTGCCTTCGGGCAGGGCGGCGCGGCGCGGCTGCATCTGATCGGCGCGCCTTTCCAGATCAAGGTCTGGGAGGCGCTGCTGGCGATCCCCTCGGGCCATGTGACAACCTACGGCGAAATCGCGCGCGCCATCGGCAATCCCCGCGCGGTGCGCGCCGTGGGCACGGCGGTGGGGCGCAATCCGGTGAGCTGGCTCATTCCCTGCCATCGCGCCCTCAGAAAAAGCGGCGCGCTTGGCGGCTATCACTGGGGCCTTCCGGTGAAGCGGTCAATGCTGGCCTGGGAGGCGGCACGCGCCGAGGCCGACACCGGCCCCTGATCTGCCCCCTTACCCCGATCGGCGGAATGCCGCCGCCTCGCAACCTTGCTTTTTCCCCTCCCCGACCACAATATCATGGGTGAGGAACACCAACAGGCCCGAGCAGGGCCAGGTAACGAGGCAAATGACATGAAGAAACCACTGATATTGCTGACAGCGAGCGCCTTCGCGCTCACCGCCTGCATGGACAATACCCAGATGGGCCCCAAGACCCAGCAGGGCGCCACCATCGGCGGGCTGATCGGCGCGGCCGTGGGCACCGCCGCCAGCAGGGATGACAAGCTCAAGGGCGCCATCATCGGCGGCGCCGTGGGCGCGGCCGTGGGCGGCATCATCGGCGCCAAGCTCGATCAGCAGGCCAGGGAACTGCGCCGCGATATCGGCAGCGATGACGTCACCATCGTCAACACCGGGCGCGAACTGGTCGTGACCATGCCGCAGGACATTCTGTTTGCGGTGGATTCCACCTATGTGCGCCCCGATCTGCGCCGTGATCTCCTGAAGCTCGCCGAGAGCCTTAAGAAATACCCAGATACGACGGTGGACGTGATCGGCCATACCGACAATACCGGCCCCGCAAGCTACAACCAGCGCCTTTCGACCGAGCGCGCCCGTGCCGTGGCCGACATCCTGATCAATGCCGGTGTGGACCCGAGCCGCATCCGCGCCATCGGGCGGGGGGAATATGAGCCCATCGCCACCAACCTCACACCGGAAGGGCGAGCGCGCAATCGCCGGGTGGAAATCATCATCCGCCCGATGACCTGAAGATCGCGGCCCGTCCGCATCAGCCCGGAAGGCCCGGCCATCAGGCGCGGGCCTTTCTTTCGGGCTTTTCCGTTCATTCCCCCATGCTATGATCCGGGGCCTGAAGGAGAGAGCCCATGCCTTTCGAGCCGATCCGTGCTCAAAAGCTTTCGGATGCCGTCGCGCGCCAGATCGAGCAGCTGATCCTGCGCGGCATCCTGAAGCCTGGCGAACGCCTGCCCGGCGAGCGGGAGCTTGCGCAGAAGCTCGCCGTTTCCCGCCCCAGCCTGCGGGAGGCGCTTTCCAGCCTGCAGGAGCGTGGATTGCTCGAAGCCCGCCAGGGGGCCGGGGTGTTCGTGGCGGAGGTGCTCGGATCGGCCTTCTCACCGGCGCTGATCGATCTTTTCTCGCGCCATGACGAAGCCGTATTCGATTATCTTTCCTTCCGCCGCGATCTCGAAGGGCTCGCCGCACATAGGGCGGCGCGGCTGGGAAGCGAGAGCGATCTCGCCCTCATCGGGCATGTGTTTGCCCGCATGGAGGAGGCGCATGAGAGGCGGGCCAGCGAGGAGGAGGCCCTTCTGGATGCCCGCTTTCACATGGCTATCATCGAAGCCTCGAACAACGTGGTGATGCTGCACATGATGCGCTCGATGTTCGATCTGCTGCGGCAGGGGGTATTTTACAACCGCCGCCAGATGTTTGACCAGAACACCACCCGCGGGGCACTTCTCGATCAGCACCGGGCGATCAACAGCGCCATCCGGGCCCGCGATCCGGAGGCGGCGCGGGCGGCTGTCGAGGCGCATATGGATTACATCCGGGGCGCGCTCGAAGAGCGCCTGCGCGCCGAGGAAAAGGAGATGATCGCGCGCCGCCGCCTGAGCCGGATCAAACAGGCCGGAAAATGAAAACCCGCCCGAAAAGGGCGGGTTGACGTGATCTTCCGTGCGGCAGGAGATCAGTGCAGCTTGGCCGCTGCTTCCTTGATGCCTTCTTCGATCAGCTTGTTGGCCTTGGTGGCGTCGATCTGTTTCGCGAGCACGTCGCGCGCCGCTTGCACGGCCACCGTGGCGGCCTGATCGCGCACCTCGCGCACCGCGGAGGCGCGGGCCGAGGCGATCTGCTCCTCTGCCGCCTGCATCCGCCGGGCGATGGTTTCCTTCAGCGCCTCCTTGGCCTCTTTCGCCGCCAGCTCCGCCTCTTCCTGGGCCGATTCGATGATCTTCGCGGCCTGATCCTTCACTTCCTTCAGCTTGCGCTCGTAGGAAGCCAGGATGGATTGCGCCTCCTCGCGCAGCTTGCGCGCCTCCTCGAGCTCGGCCCGGATGCTTTCGGCACGCTTGTCGAGAAGTTTGGCGACAATGCCGGGGATCCTGAAATAGAGCAGCACCCCGACAAAGATCAGAAAGCCGAGCGCGACGACGAATTCCGGGTTCTTCAGCGAGAGGAATGCTCCCTCGCCGGCGATGGCAGGCGATGCGAGAGCGAAGGCGGGAATGGCGGCAAGGATTTTCCGCATGGCAGGTTTCATGGCCGTTTCTCCCCCTTGAGATGCGCCTTCACGGCGGCGGTGATCGAGCGCGCATCGGGCTTGCCGCCCAGCAGAGCCACGATCTCGCGCGCCACGTCCTTTGCCACCTCCTGCACGCTTTCCAGCGCATGGGCGCGGATTTCCGCGATCGCCTTCTGCGCCTCTGCGGTTTTGGCGGCGATCTCGGCATCCGCCTTCGCGATCGCCTTGTCGAGATCGGCCTTGATCGCAGCGCGGGTTTCATTGGCGATGCGCTGCGCCTCGACACGGGCCTCGGCAAGCGCCTTGTTATAGGCTTCTTCCGCCTCCTGTGCCTTCAGCTTCAGCTCCTCGGCCGCGGCCAGATCGTTGGTGATCGTGCCCTGACGCTCGGCCAGAACCGAAGAGATGCGGGGAAGCGCGAATTTCGTCAGGATCAGATAGACCACAACCAGCGTGACCAGAAGCCAGAAGATCTGGTTCGGGTAGGTGCTGAAATCGAGCTGGGGCATCCCCCCCTTCTCGGCGGCCTCGGCGGCATGGCCGGCGGCCATTGCGGCTTCTGTAGCTTCCGTTGTCATGTCATTCTCCTGAAAGCGCCTTCAACCTTCACACCGGGCGGCGCCTTGATGGCGCGCGCCCGGCCGCAAGGATGGCTCTCTGATATCAGACGGCGAACATCAGCAGAAGGGCAACGAGGAACGAGAAGATCCCGAAGGCTTCCGAAAACGCGATGCCGATGAAGAGCATCGCCGTCTGGCTCTGCGCCGCGGAGGGATTGCGCAGGGCGCCGGAGAGGTAATTGCCCACGATGGAGCCCACGCCCACGGCAGCGCCGCCCATGCCCATACAGGCCAGACCGGCACCGATATATGCGCCCATTTGTACGATATCGCCTTCCATTGAGATTCTCCTTACGTTGGAATTGGCTATTGCGGATTACGGTTCCCGATCAGTGCGCCGGATGCAGCGCATCCTTGAGATACACACAGGTCAGGATGGTGAAGACATAGGCCTGAACGAAGGCCACGAGCATGTCCATGCCATACATCGCGACGATGCCGAGCATGGAAAGGGGGGCGATGGCGAGGATCGCGGCAAAGGCGGCGAACACCTCGATCACCGCGTGGCCGGCCATGATGTTGCCGGCAAGACGGATGGAGTGGCTGACGGGGCGCACGAAATAGGAGATCACCTCGATGATCGCCAGCACCGGCCGCAGGGCCAGCGGCGCCGAAGAAACCCAGAACAGCTTGAGAAAGCCGATGCCGTGCTTCACGAAGCCGAGGATGGTGACGCCCACGAACACCATGAGCGCCATCACCACGGTGACGGCAATATGCGAGGTGGTGGAAAAGCTCGTCGGAATGAGGCCAAGGAAATTGGCCACCACGATGAACATGAAGAGCGTCATCACATAGGGGAAATATTTCACCCCCTCCTTGCCGGCCACATCCTCCACCATCTTGTAGACGAAGCCATAGGCAAGCTCGCCGATCGACTGGATGCGGCTCGGCACGAGCGCCCGGCGCGACGTGCCAACGACCAGCAGCAGGAAGATCACCAGCACCGCGATGCCCATCCAGAGCGTCTGGTTGGTGATCGTGTACCAGTGGATCGGGCCCTCGCCGAACAGGGGCTCGATCTTGAATTGCTCCATCGGGTGGAAAACCAGGCCCGTTTCGCTCTCAGCCTCTGCAGCCACGTTCAATCCCTCTCATCTTCTGCGGCGGCGCCTTCGCCCGCCGGCTCTTCCTGCGTTCCGGCGGGCCGCCCCGCCTGATTTCCCTGCAGCTCGGCGGCCGTGCGGAGCATCACCCTCACACCGGCCGCGAAGCCCAGCAATATGAACAGCACCAGAAACAGGGGCATCGTGCCAAACACGCTATCCAGCCCGTATCCGATGCCGAAACCGATCAGCAGACCGGTCACCAGCTCCGTCACCATCCGCCAGACATGCTGCGCCTGCGAATAGCCCTTTTCCTGATGAGGCCTTTCCTCCTCGCCGCCGCGCAGCGCCGCTATCCGCTCTTCAAGCGCCTTCAGCCGCTCTGGATCCGGCTCGTCTGTCATCTGGCGGGTTCCTCTGGCAGGGCCCTCATCCGGTCGGGCGGACCCTAGAAAGAGGGGGGCTGGGAGTCAAGCGGCACGTGAGCAGCGAAAGACCCTCCTAACCATTTGATATAAAACGATATATATCCATGCGCCGGAATGCCGCTGCGGCGCATCGCCATTTCCGTGCCTCAGCGCATGTTCAACCACATGGTTGACGATCCGGCCAGCGCCCTTCATATCGCGGGACATGAAATCCGATCTCGACGCCATCTTCTCCGCCCTCGCCGATCCGACCCGGCGCGCCATCCTCACCATGCTTCTCGAAGACGACATGGCGGTGACGGACGTGGCCGAGCCCTTCGAGATTTCGCTCGCCGCGATTTCCAAGCATCTCTCGATCCTGACCCGCGCCGGGCTGATCAGTCAGGAAAAACGGGGGCGGGTGAAATGGTGCAGGCTCGAACCGGAAGCGATGCGCGAAGCGAGCGTGTGGATGCAGGGCTTCGGGCAGTTCGATCCGGTGGATCTCGATCACTTCGAGCGTTTTCTCGAACGCGAGCTTGGCGGATAATGCCGGGCGCTGCGCCGCAAGGCCTGCGCCAGTGGCACAGACAGGAGCCTCCGGCGGGGATATTTTCCGGGCCAGTGATAGGGGCAGAAGCGCCCGGAATCTCAGACCTTGATCAGGCCGAGGCTTTCGAGCTTCAGGATCACCTGATGCGCGCAGTGATCGACCTCCACCCCTTCGGTATCGAGCCGCAGTTCCGGGTTTTCGGGCACTTCATAGGGATCGGAGATGCCGGTGAATTCCTTGATCTTGCCCTCGCGCGCGAGCTTGTAGAGCCCCTTGCGGTCACGCCGCTCGCACTCCTCGAGGGAAGTGGCTACATGCACTTCCACGAATGCGCCGAACTGCTCGATCTCCTCGCGCACGGCGCGGCGCGTGGCGGCATAGGGTGCGATCGGGGCGCAGATGGCGATGCCGCCGTTCTTGGTGATCTCGCCGGCGACGAAACCGATACGGCGGATGTTGAGATCGCGATGCTCCTTGGAAAATCCAAGCTCTGACGAAAGATTCTTGCGCACAACGTCACCATCCAGAAGCGTGACCGGGCGCCCGCCCATCTCCATCAGCTTTACCATCAGCGCATTGGCGATGGTGGATTTGCCCGAGCCCGAAAGCCCGGTGAAAAACACGGTAAATCCCTGCTTGTGACGCGGCGGACGGGTGCGGCGCAGCTCTTCAACCACCTCCGGGAAGGAAAACCACTCGGGGATCTCGAGCCCCTCATTGAGGCGGCGGCGCAGCTCCGTGCCGGAGATGTTGAGCACGGTCGAGCCCTCGGGCACTTCGTCCACCGGGTAATACTGGGCCTTTTCCTGCACATAGACCATGTGCTTGAAGGGCACCATTTCGATGCCGATTTCCTTCTCGTGCTCGCGGAAAAGCTCCTGGGCATCATATGGGCCGTAGAAGGGCTCGCCGGCGGAATTCTTGCCCGGTCCGGCGTGATCGCGGCCGACGATGAAATGGGTGCAGCCGTGATTGGCGCGGATCAGCCCGTGCCAGAGCGCTTCGCGCGGGCCGCCCATCCGCATGGCGAGATTGAGGAGGCTCAGCGCGGTGGTGGTGGAGGGGTAGTGATCGAGCACCGCCTGATAGCAGCGCACGCGGGTGAAGTGATCGATATCGCCCGGCTTCGTCATGCCGACAACGGGATGGATCAGGAGATTGGCCTGAGCCTCCTTCGCCGCGCGGAAGGTAAGCTCCTGGTGGGCGCGGTGCAGGGGGTTGCGGGTCTGGAAGGCCACCACCCGGCGCCAGCCGAGCTTGCGGAAGCGCGCGCGCAGCTCGTTTGGCGTATCGCGCAGGGCCTTGAAATCGTAATGCACCGGGGGCTGGATGCCGGTGACGGGGCCGCCGAGATACACCCGCCCGGCGGTATTGTGCAGGTAATTCACGGCCGGGTGCGCGAGATCATCGGCGCCAAACACCTTCTCGGCCTCGCGCGCCTTGTCGGGCACCCATTTGTCGGTGACGGAAAGGGTGGCGAGAATCACTCCCTCCTGATCGCGCAGGGCGATATCCTGGCCGGGTTCGATGGTGGCGGCGAAATCCTCGCTTACATCGAGCGTGATCGGCATTGGCCAGAGCGTGCCATCGGCAAGGCGCATGGTTTCGACCACGCTTTCGTAATCCGCCTGCCCGAGAAAGCCCTTCAGGGGATTGAAGCCGCCGTTCATCAGAAGCTCAAGATCGCAGATCTGGCGCGGCGTCAGATCCCAGCCCGGCAGGCTTGCGGCCTCGCGCTTCAGCTTCTGCGCGCTTTCATGGGAAACGTAAAGCTCGGGGATCGGGGCGAGATTGTCTTGGGGCATGGGGGCACTCATTTCCGGCTGATCGGGTTGCTTGCGCGCTGCTACACCCCAACGCACCCCGAGTTCAAGCCTGCGCAGCGCGGCGCCCGCAAAATGCGGCAGAAATCACGCGCCCGCCCGTCTGGCAAGAACATCTTCCTTCATCTTGGCCGAAATACTCCGGGGAGCGCGAGGGGCAGCGCCCCTCGCCCCTTCCCCTTCGGGCCCTCATTCCTGCCCGGAGAGGAAATGCTCCGCATCAAGCGCCGCCATGCAGCCCATCCCGGCGCTGGTCACCGCCTGGCGGTATTTCCAGTCCGTCAGGTCACCGGCCGCAAACACCCCGGGCACCGAGGTTTCGGTGCTGCCGGGCTTCGTCACCACATAGCCGCCCATGTGGGTTTCCACCTGATCCTTCACCAGCTCGCTTGCGGGCGCATGGCCAATGGCGATGAACACCCCCTTGCAGGGGATCTCCTTTTCCTCGCCCGTCTTCACATGCTTCACCCGCACGCCCGTCACCCCCTTGGGATCTTCTGTGCCGAGGATCTCCACCACCTCGTGGAACCACAGCGGCTCGATCTTCGGGTTGCGCAGGAGCCGCTC
>Ga0256832_1002147_pt1 | contig 13469 bp, 9 predicted proteins | sample 134614metaG_FD_190534 | JGI IMG/M metagenome (GOLD analysis project Ga0256832, IMG submission 190534) | Hydrothermal vent microbial communities from Lau Basin, Pacific Ocean - 134-614 | ecosystem: Environmental > Aquatic > Marine > Hydrothermal vents | place: Pacific Ocean: Lau Basin | collected... | reverse complement strand
CGCAAGGCGCACCCGGGGCTGGCCACCACCGCCTGGAGCGTGCGCGCGGGCCTGTGGCTCGACCAGGGCCGCGCCGGGGCCGCGCGGGCGGCGCTGGACCAGGCGGAGCAGCACCTGGACCACGCCCGCACCCCCGACGAGCGCGCCCGCATCCACGCCATCCGCATGCGCTTCCTCATCGAGACCGGCCGGCTGGCCGAGGCCGTCGCCCTGGGCGAGGAAGTCTACCGCGCCGAACCCCACCCCTGGCTGGCCGCCAACCTGGCCCTGGCCTACGCCCTGCGCGGAGGACGGCGCGGCGAGCGGCGTTTCCGCGAGCTGCAGCGCCGCCACGCCGCCGAGGCCACGCCCCCGGGCCGGCTCCTCTTCGCGCTCTCCGAGGCGCTGCGCACCTGGCGCAACGGCGGCGACCCGGTGCCGATCCTCAAGGCCGCGCGCAAGGAAGCCCGCGCCAGCGGGCCCTACCTGCACTACCTGACCCTGATCCTCTGGGGCCTCTACCTGATGCAGCGCCACCCCCAAAGGGCGCTGGCCCTGGCCCGCCACCTGCAACGGCGCGCCAGCGCCGGAGGCTTCGTCGTCGTCGGCGAGACCGCGCGGTTGCTGCGCGCGGAGGTGGCGCTGGCCCGCGGCGAACCCATCGAGCACCTGCTGCGCTTCGAGGCCTCGCTGGCGGCGCAGGAGACCTGGCGACGCTCCCTCCTGCTGCAGCTGGAATCGCCCGCCCCCGGACCCGCCCGCGGACTGGGCGGCTACGGTATCCTGGGGGCGTGGGCGCGCCTGCGCTGGCGCGAAGCCCGAACCCGCGGAACCCATGGATCCTCGCGAAGAAATCCGTAGCCGCCTCGACTTCAAGGCCGTCGTCGAGCGCTACGTGCCCTTGAAGCCGGCGGGCAAGGGCCGCTGGAAGGGGCTCTGCCCTTTCCACAACGAGAAGACCCCCTCCTTTTACGTCGACGAGCAGAAGGGGATGTTCTACTGCTTCGGCTGCAAGGCCGGCGGCGACGCCTTCAAGTTCGTGCAGATGATCGAGGGCGTGGACTTCCGCGAAGCCCTGGAAAAGCTGGCGCAGGAGACGGGGGTGGAGCTGCCCGAGCGCGGGCCGGCGCACCGGCCCAGCAAGGACCTGATCGAGGTCAACCGGCTGGCGCTCAGCTACTTCCGCAACCACCTCGAGGGCCCGCCCCTGGCGTACCTGCAGCGGCGCGGCCTCGACGACGCGACGATCGAGCGCTACGCGCTGGGCTTTGCGCCAAAGCGCTGGGACGGCCTGGTGAACTTCCTGAAGCGGCACGACGTCCCCCTCAAGCTCGGCCTGGAGGCGGGCGTGCTCGCCGAAAAGGACGGACGCGTCTACGACCGCCTGCGCGCGCGGGTGGTCTTCCCCATCCGCGACCCCATGGGCCGCGTCGTCGCCTTCACCGGGCGGGCGCTCGCGGACGAGGACGCCCCCAAGTACCTGAACACCCCCGAGAGCGACGTCTTCAAGAAGAACCGCCTGCTCTACGGCTACCCGGAAGCGCGCAAGAGCATCCGGGAACGCAAGCGCGCCATCGTGGTCGAGGGGCTGTTCGACGTCCTCGCGCTGGCTCAGATGGGCTGGACCGAGACGGTGGCCGTGCTGGGCTCCGCGCTCTCGCCCGAGCAGGCCAAGCTCCTGGAACGCGCGGAGGCCGGGCGCCTCTACCTGGCCTTCGACGCCGACGAGGCCGGTCGGCGGGCGACCCTCGCGGGGCTCGACATCGGGGTGGCCCGGCGCTTCCTCACCTTCGCGGTGCTGCTGCCCGAAGGCCGCGACCCCGGCGATCTGCTCACCGAGGCGGGGGGAAAGGCGGCCTTCGCACGGGCGCTCGACGACGCCCTGCCGGAGGTGGAGTTCCGCTTCGCCGCGGCCGCCGAGGGCGTCGACCTGAACACCGCCGAAGGCAAGCGGCGGGTGCTCGAGCAGCTGCTGCCGCGCCTGACCGACGCCGAGCCCTTCGACCCGGTGGCCGAGGCCCTCAAGGCGGTGATCGTGGACCGCCTGGGGCTCGATCCGCGCGCGCTCGAAGACCTGGTCCAAAGCCAGCGGCGGCGCCGGCGCCCGGTCGTGGAGCGGGCCCAGGTGGAGGCGGCGACCCAGGACCCGGGCGACCGCCTGCTCCTCCTCGAGCTGGACGTGATCGCCCAGCTGCTCGCGGTCGAGCCGGACCAGCTGGCGGACTGGGTGCGCTACGTGGAAGACCACACCTGGCCGCCGGACGACGCCTTCCTGGCCGAGTTCATCCGCGTGGCCGAAGAAGAGGGGTACAAGCCCCGGCGCATCCTCGACCGCTTCGCCGGCCGCGGAGAGGGCGGGCGGCTCTTCGAACGGCTGATGCTCTCGGGGAGCGAACACCCCGCCGAGCACAAGGAGCACCTCGACAAGAGCCTCGCCCGGCTGCGCGAGGGTTACCTGCGACGCAAGCGCGCGCGGCTCACCGCGGCCTTGAAGGAAGACCCCGAGCACGCGCTCGAGATCCTCAAAGAGATCCAGGAACTCGATCACGCCATCGAGGCCGAGCGCCGCCTCTACCGGGCGAACAACGGCGGCGGCTGAACCCGGGATCACCCCTTCCTGACGACCCCGACCTCTGTTTTCGTCCACCCGTACGGGGTCGCCGTATCCGGCCGCGATCCGGGCCGCGCAGGAAGCCGCCGCCGGCCGTCCCGCCCTGATCCCGCACCGCGCACGCCGTACCGCTTACCACGCACCACGCACCACGTACCACGTACTAGAACCACGAACCGGCCTCACACGATCAGCATCGCGTCGCCCAGGCTGAAGAAGCGGTATTCGCGGTCCAGCGCCTCGCGGTAGGCGGCCATCGTGACCTCGTAGCCCGCGAAGGCGGCCACCAGCATCAGCAGGGTGCTGCGCGGCAGGTGAAAGTTGGTCACCAGCCCGCCAACGACCCGGAAGCGGTAGGGCGGGCGAACGAAGAGCCGCGTCTCCCCCGCCCCCGCGCGCACCCCCTCGCCGGGCGCGAAGGCCGACTCGAGCGTGCGCACCACCGTGGTCCCCACGGCGACGACCCGCCGCCCCTCGGCCAGCGCGCGGTTCACCTGCGCCGCCGCCTCTGCGGGCACCTCGTAGCGCTCGGCGTGCATGCGGTGCTCCTCGATCGCCCCCTTCACCGGCTGAAAGGTGCCCGGCCCCACGTGCAGCACCACCCGCGCCTGCTCGACGCCCATGGCCGCGAGCTCCCCCAGCAGCCGCGGGGTGAAGTGGAGGCCTGCGGTGGGCGCGGCCACCGAACCCTCCCGCCGGGCGTAGACGGTCTGGTAGCGCGCCGGGTCCACCGGGCGGTGCAGGTAGGGCGGCAGGGGCGTCGCGCCCAGGCGCTCCAGGCGCGGCCGCACCGCCCCCGAAAAGACCAGCAGGCGCAGCCCTTCGTCGTCCACCGCCGCCACCTCGGCGGCCAGCTCCCCGAAACGCACCCGCGCCCCGGGGCGCAGCCGGCGGCCGGGGCGGACCATCGCCCACCAGCGATCGGGGGCCTCCTCCCGCACCAGCAGCGCCTCGACGCGCGCGCCCCCCTCCTTCACGCCCGCAAGCCGGGCGGGAATGACCTTCGTCTCGTTGAAGACGAGCAGGTCACCGGCGCGCAAGAAGCGCGGCAGCTCGAAGAAGCGGGCGTGCGCCCGCACGCCGCGGCCCCGCTCGACGACCATCAGGCGGCTGTGGTCGCGCGGCTCGACCCCTTCCTGGGCGATGCGCTCCTCGGGCAGGGGGTAGTCGTAGTCTTCGACGCGCCGTCCGGGCTCGCTCACTTGGTGCCGGGGTAGTTCTTCTCGCGCTGGGGCATGAAGGGCTCGTCGATCTCGGGCAGATGGGTGAACTGGTCCACCGCGTCGATGAGCTTCTGCGCCGTGGTCTCCTTGAAGGCGATCACCTCGACGCGGATGCCCTTTTCCATGAGCACCTCGAGGATGTCCACGAAGTCGCCGTCGCCGGAACCCAGCACCACCACGTCGAGCGAATCCATGAGCCGCACCATGTCCGCGGCGATGCCCATGTCCCAGTTGCCCTCGTAGATGGGCTTGCCCTCGTCGGTGGTGTGGTGCACGCTCAGGTTCATGCGCCGCACCCGGTAGCCCATGGTGGAGAGCTTGTAGATGAAGGGCCAGGCGGAGGTGTCGTTCTCGCGCTCGACCACGTAGGCGGTGGCGCGGACCAGCTGCCGCCCCTGCACCGCACGCTTCAGCAGGCTTTCGAAGTTGACGGTGCGTTCGTAGTAGTCGCGCGCGGAGTGGTAGAGGTTCTGCGTGTCCACGAACAGGCCCACGCGCTGCATGGCGTTCCAGCCCATCGGGTGCTTCATGCCGGCGTCCTCCGTTTCAGGGGGTGGTGCAGGGTGTCCTCGCTGCCGTCGTAGTACTTGTGGCGCACCGTGATGGCCTCGTCCGTCAGGTCGATGACGGCGAAGCTGGGGCGCCCCTTCCCGCGCAGACGGTTGGTGGTGGCGGTACCGGCGTTGACGATCAGCATCTCCTCGAAGCGCCAGACCCAGGGCACGTGCTTGTGGCCGTTGAGCACGAGCTCGACCCCGTGGTCGACGAGGACCTTCAGCAGGTCGCCGGCGTCCTGCAGGATGTTGCGCTCGCGGCCGGCGCCAGGCACCGGGAGCAGGTGGTGGTGGGTGACGAAGACCTTGAGGTCCCCCGGGGCGGCCGAGCTCAGGGCTTCGTGCAGCCAGGGGTAGAGGCTGCGGCCGATCCGCCCTTCGTCGAGGTCGGGCTCGCTGGAGTCGGCGGCCACGATGTGCACGCCCGGCAGGCGCACGACGCGGTAACGCGAGCCGTAGAGCTCCTCGAAGTGCACGTAGCCGACGTTGCGCGAATCGTGGTTCCCGGGCGTGACCAGCATGGGGACCTCGAAGCGCGCGGTCCAGCGCGCGGCCTCCTCGTACTCGTACGCCAGCCCGCGATCGGTGAGGTCTCCCGAGATCACCAGCAGGTCGGGGCGCTCGCGGTTGACCTCGTCCACGAGCTGCTCCATCAGCTGCGGCTGGAAGTACTTGGAGGCCACGTGGATGTCGGAGATGTGGTAGAGGCGCGTCATGGCTACGGGACCATTCTACCCGGCCGCCCTAGCCGGTATTGCGCATCCCCGCGGCGATGCCCAGGATGGTCGAGAGCAGCGCCCGCGTCGTCGATTCGCGGTCCGGGCTCTCGGGCGGGAGGCGGCGGTAGCGGTAGAGCAGCTCGATCTGCAGGTGGTTGATCGGATCGAGGTAGGGGTTGCGCAGCTCCAGGCTGCGGGCGAGCGCCGGGGCGCCGGCGAGCAGGGGACGGCCGCGCGCCTTCTCGAGCATGGAAAGGGCGGCGTCGTGGGCCCGTTCGATCGCCGGGAAGAAGCGTCCGGCCAGCGGCGGCTCGACGAGGCGGAGGTAGCCGCGGGTCACCTCCAGGTCGGTCTTCGCCAGCGAGAGCTCGGCGCCCTCGAGGACGCTGCGGAAGAAGGGCCAGCCGTCGTGCATCTCGCCGAGGAGCGCCGGGTCGATGGCGGACAGCCCCTCGCCCAGGCCGTACCATCCGGGAAGGTTGGCGCGCACCTGGGTCCAGGCCATGACCCAGGGGATGGCCCGCAGGTCGCGGATTTCCTGGATGCGGCCGTGGCGGTAGACCGGGCGCGAGGCGATCTTGAGCGCGGCGATCTCGCGGATGGGGGTGAGCTGCTCGAAGAAGGCGAGGAAGCCGTCCGAGGCCAGCAACTCGCGGTAGACCCGCGCCGAGCGGGCGGCGGCGGCCTCGATGGCCGCAACCCAGGCTGGCTCGGGTGCAAAGGCGGCCTCGGGGCCGTAGCCGGCGTCGCGGGCCGCGGCGAGCCAGAGGTGCGCGATCGTCTCCTCCAGGCTGCGCAGGGCCAGGTCGGGGTGGGCGTACTTGTCGGCCAGCGCCTCCCCCTGCTCGGTGATGCGGATCTCGCGCCCCACCGTGCCCACCGGCAGCGCCGCGATGGCGCGCCCCGCCGGGCCGCCGCCGCGCGCGGTCGAGGTGCCGCGGCCGTGGAAGAAGCGGACGCCGACGCCGGCGGCGCGCGCGGCCGCGGCGATGCGCTCCTGGGCGGTGTAGAGCGCCCAGTTGGCCGCCAGGTAGCCGGCGTCCTTGTTGGAGTCGGAGTAGCCGATCATGACCTCGAGCGCCCCCCGGGCCTCGACCTGGCGGCGGAAGACCGGGTTGGCCAGCAGCCGCTCGACGGTGCGGCCCGCGGCGTCGAGGTCGGCCAGGGTCTCGAAGAGGGGCACCACGTCGAAGGGGGCGCCGCGGTCGGGATGGTAGCGGCCGGCCTCCCGCGCCAGCAGCAGCACCTCGAGCAGGTCGGCGGGGCTCTTGGTCATGCTCACCACGTAGGCGCCGCGGCCGTCCCAGACCGCGAGCGCCCCCAGCGCGCGCTCTAGCGCCCGGCCTCGGGGGCGGTACCCCACGGGGGCGAGGGGGCGCGCCGAGGCGAGCTCCCCGGTGAGCCAGGCCTCGCGGCGGTCGTCGGCCCAGTCGCCGTAGTCGTCCCCCAGGCCGGCCGCGGCGACGAGCTCGGCCACCGCCTGGCGGTGCTCGCCCGACTCCTCGCGCAGGTCCAGGTCCGCGAAGCTGAGTCCGAAGGTGCGCGCCGCCTCCTCGAGCGGACGCACGCCGCGCGCGGCGAAGGCGGTGAACCCCATCGCCTCGAGCGTCCGCCGCAGCCGCTCGAGGTCGCCGGCGAGCTCGCCGGCGTCGCCGTAGGCCCCGGGCCCCGAGCCCAGGGTGTGCTCCAGCCGGTAGTAGACGCCCATCAGGTAGCGCCGCAGCGGCTCGCCCTCGAAGCGGGGCGCGCGCTCGATCAGCGCCAGCGCCCGCTCGGCCGCCTCGCGCAGCTCGCGCGGCACCGGCAACCGGCGCTCGGAGACCGAGAGGTCGCGGACCAGCTCGTCGAGCTCGCGGCAGAAGTGCTCCACGTAGAGGCGGCGGGCGTGGTCCTGCGCCCAGGCGGTGACCTCGGGGGTGACGGCCGGGTTGCCGTCCCGGTCGCCGCCGATCCAGCTGCGGGTGCGCACCGGGCTCGCCGCCTGGAAGCGGCGCCCGAAGGCCCGCTCGAGCGCGTCCTCGATCCGCTCCACCAGGCGCGCCTGCGCCGACCAGAGGCTTTGGGGCAGGTAGTAGAGCGCGCCCTTGACCTCGTCTTCCACGGTGGGCTGGGTGCGGCGCAGCTCCTCGGTGGCCCAAAGCAGCTTGACCCGCTCGCGCACCGCCTCCCCGTCGCCGCGCGCGAGCGCGTCGCGCAGGCGCTCGAGGTGGTGGCGCACCGTGCGCCGCCGCGCCTCGGTGGGGTGGGCGGTGAAGGTCAGCCACAGCCGCATCGAGCGCGCCAGGCGCGCGGCCTCCTCGGGCGGCACCCCCCAGGACGCCAGCGTGCCGGCCGCGCGGGCGAACTCGCCTTCGGCGTCGGCGGCCGCGTGCACCCGGTGGTAGGACTCGGCCAGGTTGGCCAGGTAGAAGAAGCTGGTGAACGCCCGCGTCAACCCCTCGGCGCGGTGCAGGTCGAGGCCGCCGACCAGGGCGACCAGCGCTTCGCGTTCGGCGTCGTCGGGCTGCTGCCGCAGCCGCTTGGTGCGCGCGCGCACCTCCTCGACCAGCCGGTAGAGGCGCTCGCCGCTGACCTCGCGGATCGCTTCGCCGAGCGCCCGGCCCAAACGGTCCACGTCGCGCCGGAGCGCCTCCGGCAGCGTCACGGCTCCTCCCAGCGGTAGGGGCTGATCGCCTGCACCCGGGGACCGTCGAAGACGAGCTCGGTGGCCACGAAGAGCGCCGGACCCTCGGCGCTGCGGAAGGGCTGCGGCCGGGCGGTGAGGAAGCGGTCGAGGAAGGTCTTCACCTCGCCGCCGATGATCGAGCGGTAGGTTCCGGTCATGCCCACGTCGGCCTGGAAGGCGGTGCCCCCGGGCAGGAAGCCGGCGTCGAGGGTGGGCACGTGGGTGTGGGTGCCCAGCACCGCGGCCACCCGGCCGTCGAGGTAGAAGCCCAGCGCGTACTTCTCGCTCGTCGCCTCGGCGTGGATCTCCACGATCGCGGCGTCGTGCGGCACCTCCTCGAGGACGCGGTCGACGGTGCGGAAAGGGTCGTCGAGGGCGTCCATGAAGACGCGGCCCATCACCTGGACCACCAGCAGCCGGAAACCGCCGCGCTCGAGCACCCACCACCCCCGCCCGGGCGTTCGGGGGGGGTAGTTGGCCGCGCGCACGATCGGCTCGCGCTCGATCAGGTCGTAGACGTCCTTCTTGTCCCAGGCGTGGTTGCCCAGGGTGATCAGGTCGGCCCCGGCCTCGCGCAGGATGCGGTAGCTCTTCTTGTCCAGCCCCTTGCCGCCGGCGGCGTTCTCGCCGTTGACGATGACCCAGTCGTAGCGGTCGCGCACGTCGGGCAGGTGCATGGCCACGGCCCGCAGCCCGGGCCGCGCCACCACGTCACCGACGAAGAGTACGCGCATCTAACGCTCAAACCGCCGCTTCCAGACCGGCCATCAGCAGGCCGATCTGTTCTTCGGTGACCTCGTCCGGACGCACCTCGCCGACGATCCGGCCCTCGTACATCACCAGGATGCGGTCGGAGAGGCTCATCACCTCGTTGAGGTCGGCCGAGACGAGGAGGACCGCCATGCCTTGGTCGCGGGCCTCGATGATGTTCTGGTGGATGAACTCGATGGCGCCGATGTCGACGCCGCGCGTCGGCTGCGCCGCCACCAGCAGCTTGGGGTTGCGCGCCAGCTCGCGCCCCACGATGATCTTCTGAGCGTTGCCGCCCGAGTAGCGGCGGCCGATCAGGTGGATGCTGCGCGGCCGCACGTCGAAGCGCTCGACGACCTGCTCGGCGTAAGCGTTGATCACCCCGTCGTTGAAGAAGCCCAGGAAGCCGGCGTAGGGTTCGCGGTAGTGGTCGCCGAGGATGATGTTGTAGCGGGTGGGGAACTCGAGGATCAGGCCGCGGTCGTTGCGCTCCTCGGGGATGTGGCTCACGCCCCACTCGCGCACCTTGCGGGCGCTGGGGTGCACGGCCTCGCCGTTGTAGCGCAGCGTGCCCTTGAAGGGACGCAGGCCGGTGATCACCTCGACCAGCTCGGTCTGGCCGTTGCCCTCCACGCCGGCGATCCCCACCACCTCGCCGGCGTGCACCTGGAAGGAGACCCCGTCCAGGCGCGGGCGGTGGCCCGCCCCCTCGACCCGCAGGTCTTCGGCCTCGAGCACCACCTCCCCGGGCTCGGCGGGTTTCTTCTGCACGGTGAGGATGACCTCGCGCCCCACCATCATGCGCGCCAGCTCGGCCACGCTGGTCTCGGGGGTGTTCACCGTACCCACCACCTTGCCGTCGCGGATCACGGTCACCCGGTCGGAGACCTGCATCACCTCGTCGAGCTTGTGGGTGATGAGGATGATCGCGTGGCCCTTCTCGGCGAACTCGCGCAGGAACTTGAACAGCTCCTCCACCTCCTGCGGGGTCAGCACCGCGGTGGGCTCGTCGAGGATGAGGATCTTGGCGTCGCGGTAGAGGGTCTTGAGGATCTCGACGCGCTGCTGCGCGCCCACCGGCAGGTCTTCGATGATCGCGTCGGGGTCGAGGTCGAAGCCGAGCTCCTCGATCAGCTCGACCACGCGCTTGCGGGCGGCGGCGTAGTCGATGGCGGGGCCGGCCTTGGGCTCCATGCCCAGGATGACGTTGTCGAGTACGGAGAGCGTGTCCACGAGCATGAAGTGCTGGTGCACCATGCCGATCCCCAGGGCGATGGCGTCCGCAGGGTCGTGGATCTCGACGCGCCGCCCGTTGACGAAGATCTCGCCCTCGTCGGGGCGGACCAGCCCGTAGACGATCTTCATCAGCGTGGACTTGCCCGCGCCGTTCTCGCCCACGAGCGCCAGCACCTCGCCCCACTTGACCCCGAGGCTGATGTGGTCGTTGGCCAGCACCAGCGGGTAGCGCTTGGTGATGTTGTTCAGCTCCAACGCGAATTCGCTCACGCACGCAGTATACCAACCGAAGGGGCCGCCCCCGAGGGAGCGGCCCGCGTGGCTTCGCTAAGACTTTAGCGCGAGGAAGGAACCTTGATCTCGCCGCTGAGGATCTTGCGCTTGATGATCTCGAGACGGGTCACCACCGCCTGCGGGATCAGGGCCTTGTTGTACTCGTCGAGGGCGTAGCCCACGCCGTTGTTCTCGAGCCCGAACTCGTGGATGCCGCCGCTGAAGGTGCCGTCCACGACGCTCTTGATGGTGTCGTAGGTGGCCACGTCCACGCGCTTCATCATCGAGGTGAGGACGAAGTTGAGGGTGGCGGGGTTGTTGTCGGTGTCGCCCAGGTAGTTCTGGTTGGCGTCGACGCCGATGAGGAAGATCGGGCGCTGGTCCTCACCGCAGGGGTTGCCGGGCACGTTGCGGAAGGGGTCGCGGATGAACTGCTTGCCGCTGATGCACTGGGTCTGCTTGATGTAGTCGAGCACGCCCAGGCCCGAGCCGCCGGCCGCCGCGTAGATGATGTCGGCGCCCTGCGAGACCTGCGCCTGCGCGATCTCCTTGGCCTTGGCCGGGTCGTTCCAGGCGGTGGGGGTGTTGCCCACGTAGTTGATGATGACGTTGCAGTCGATGCCGTCCTCGGCGCAGGCGTACTCGACGCCGGCCTTGTAGCCCTGCTCGAACTTGTGGATCAGCGGGATGTCCATGCCGCCCACGAAGCCGACGGTGCCGGTCTGGGTGAGCTTACCGGCGATGTAGCCGACCAGGAACGAACCCTCGTGCTCACGGAAGACCAGGCTGGCCACGTTGGGAAGGTCGACCACCGAGTCGATGATCGCGAAGTTGATGTCGGGGAACTCCTTGGCCACCGCTTCGATCGCGCCCTGGTTGGCGAAACCGACGGCGATGATCAGGTCGAAGTCCTCCTCCGCGAAGTTGCGGATGCCCTGGATCACCTGGCTGGGATCGGAGGGCTCGAAGTCGAACAGCTCGATGCCCAGGTCCTTGGCGGCCTTCTGCGCGCCTTCCCAGGCCGACTGGTTGAAGCTGCGGTCGTTCTTACCGCCCGCGTCGAACGCGATACCCACACGAACCTGCGCCATCGCCAGGCCCATGAAGGCCGCCAATACCATGCCCAACACTGCCCATCGTTTCATACTCGACCTCCTTCAAGGTTTGCGTTCCTATGGCTCATCGCCAGCGCCATTATATGCCAGGGATGCGTGAAGGTCATGTAGGCGGACGGCGCGGCGGCCTCATCCGGGTGCCAAGCGGCTTCCTATACTGGAAACCGTGACGAGGGAAGAAGCCGCACGGCGCGTGGCCGAGCTGACCTGGGCCATCCGGCGCCACAACCACCTCTACTACGTCCTCGACCGGCCCGAGATCTCCGACGCCGAGTACGACGCGCTGGTGCGCGAGCTGGCCGAGCTGGAGGCCGCCTTTCCGGAGCTGCGCTCGCCCGCCTCCCCCACGAACCAGGTGGGGGCGGGGGTGCTGGGCGCCAGCTTCGAGCCGGTTACCCACCCGACCCCGCTCTACTCGCTGGACAACGCCTTCGGCCCCGAGGAGATCGCCGCCTTCGAGGAGCGCGCCGCCCGGGCGCTGGGCAGCGAGCCGCCGCTGGAGTACGCGCTCGAGTACAAGATCGACGGGCTTTCGATCAACCTCCTCTACGAGGACGGCCGCCTCGTCTGGGGCGCCACCCGCGGCAACGGGCGGGTGGGCGAGGAGGTGACCCAGAACCTGCTCACCGTGCAGAGCGTCCCCTCGCGGCTCGCAGGCGCGCCGCCGCGGCTGGAGGTGCGCGGCGAGGTCTACATGCCCCGGGAGGTCTTCCTGGAGCTCAACCGCGCGCGCGAGGAGGCCGGGGAACTGCCCTTCAAGAACCCCCGCAACGCCGCCGCCGGCGCGGTGCGGCAGAAGGACCCGCGCATCGCCGCGGAGCGGCGGCTCGCGGCCTACTTCTACGGCGTGGGCGAGGGGGCGGCCGAGCTGGGCGCGCGCACCCAGCTCGAGCTGCTGGACCGCCTGGAGGCGCTGGGCCTGCCGGTGGAGCCCCACCGCGGCCGCGCGCTGGGCGCCGCCGGGGTCGAGGAGCGCTACCACGAGATGCTCGCCCGCCGGGCCGAGCTGCCCTTCGAAGCCGACGGGGTCACGGTCAAGCTGAACGACCTGGAGGGACAGCGCCGCCTGGGCCATACTGCCAAGTCGCCGCGCTGGGCGATCGCCTACAAGTTCCCCGCCGAAGAGAAGGAAACCCGCATCGAGAGCGTGGACTTCCAGGTGGGGCGCACCGGCCGCATCACCCCGGTGGCCAACCTGACGCCGGTCCAGCTCGACGGCACCACCGTCAGCCGCGTCACCCTGCACAACAAGGCCTTCATCGAAGAGCTGGACGCCCGCGTGGGCGACGTGGTGCGGCTGCACAAGTCGGGCGGCATCATCCCGGAAATCCTGAGGGTCGTGAAGGAAAAGCGGACCGGCGAGGAAGCGCCGATCGTCTTTCCCAACCGTTGTCCCGAATGCAAGGCCGAGCTGGTGGAGGACGGCAAGATCCACCGCTGCCCCAACCCCCTCTGCCCCGCCAAGGCCTTCCAGCAGCTGCGCCACTGGGCGAGCCGCCGCGCCATGGACGTTCAGGGCCTGGGCGACAAGCTGATCGAGCAGCTGCTGGAGAAGGGCCTGGTGAAGGACGCCGCCGACCTCTACCGGCTGGGCAAGGAGGACCTGGCCGGGCTGGAGCGGATGGGCGAGAAGAGCGCCGAGAACCTGCTGGCCCAGCTCGAGGCGAGCAAGGGCCGGGGGCTGGAGCGCGCCCTCTACGGCCTCGGCATCCCCCAGGTGGGCGAGGCGCTGGCGCGCACCCTGGCCCGCCGCTTCGGAACGATCGAGAAGCTGATGGAAGCCGGCGAGGAAGAGCTGGAGGCGGTGCCCGACGTGGGCCCGATCACCGCGGCCGAGATCCGCCGGGCGCTCGCGGACGAGCGGATGCGCGACCTGATCCGGCGGCTGCAGGCGGCCGGGGTCAGCTTCGAAGCCAGGCAGGCCCAGGCGGCCGAGCAGCCGCTTGCGGGGCTGACCTTCGTCCTCACCGGCGAGCTGAGCCGCCCGCGGGCCGTGGTGAAGGAGGAGCTCGAGACGCTCGGGGCCAAGGTGGCCGGCTCGGTGAGCCGCAAGACCAGCTACGTCGTCGCCGGCCCCAGCGCCGGCAGCAAGCTCGCGAAGGCCCGGCAGCTGGGCGTGCCCGTGCTCGACGAAGCGGGTCTGGCCGCCCTGCTCGCCGAACGGGGCGCGGCCGGGTAGACTGGGGCGCGATGCAGCGGAACCTGATTCTCGTCCTTCTGCTCCTCGCCGCCCTGGGCGCCGCCTGGGCGCTCTGGCCGCGCACGCCGCCGCTCCAGCTCTCGGGTACCGTCCTCAAGAACCCCAGACCCGCCCCCGAGTTCCGCCTCGAGAGCGCCTCGGGGC
>Ga0256832_1002146_pt1 | contig 13470 bp, 11 predicted proteins | sample 134614metaG_FD_190534 | JGI IMG/M metagenome (GOLD analysis project Ga0256832, IMG submission 190534) | Hydrothermal vent microbial communities from Lau Basin, Pacific Ocean - 134-614 | ecosystem: Environmental > Aquatic > Marine > Hydrothermal vents | place: Pacific Ocean: Lau Basin | collected... | reverse complement strand
GCGGTGATCCGGACGAGGGGAGACGCGCTCGAGTGGGTCGGCTCGCTGCCTCTCGGCGAGTCCTTCTTCGTTCGCGTCACGCCCCGCTCCAGCAAGGTCTGGCGCTGGCGGCACTACGTGCGTGTCCCCGGGGCGCACCGCATCGCGCTGCGCCCTGGCCTCGCTTACGGCGCGCGCTTCGACCGAACCAACGGCGAGCTCTCCGACATCGAGCCCTTCGTGGAGATCGAAGGGTTCCGCGAGGGGGAGAAAATCCGGCCCGGGTCTCCCGGGGTCTACCGCTGGGTGGTTGGCGGGCGGCGCTTCGTCCGCGAGTCCGCCCCGGAGGACGGCTGAGCCAGAACGCCAGCGGAGCCAGAACGCCAGCGGAGCCAGAACGCCAGCGGAGCCAGAACGCCAGCGGAGCCAGAACGCCAGCGGAGCCAGAACGCCAGCGGAGCCAGCGACCGAGCGAGCCTCAACGCAAAACGCCCGCTTCGGCGGGCGTTTCGGTCGGGACTGACGGTCTTTGCGCGGCGAAGCTCAGAGGTCCGCGAGCTTGCGAGCGGCGTCGGTGCGCAGCGTCAAGAAGATGAAGTTACGGACGTCGAAGAGGTCCTTCGGTGCCAGATTGGCGTTCTTCAGGTCGCGGAAGATGCGCAGGGACATACCGAGCATCGCGTCGTAGCTCTCGAGGGTGGCCTCGCTCGAGATCTTGAGCGTCGGCATGAGGATCTTCGCTTGGCGCTTGAACACGCTCGGCCGGACCGCCACGTGCTGCTCAGGAGCGGAGAGCGCGACCGGCGCCGTCACCAGGCCCCAACTCGGCGCGAGCCCCGCATCCTGGAGCGTTTCGAGCCACACGGTGAAGCGGCGGTCGATGTCGGCCCCGAGCATCGCCAAGAAACCCTGCGCGACAGTCGCCACGGCCTTGCCGGACAACCCGTCGAGGGCCTTGCGTTCGGTGGCCGAGAGCAGGTCGCTCTTTCCGAGCACGTGGGCGAGCGCGTCGACGACCTTCTTGGCGGTGGCGGGCGTCTCCGGATCGGGCAGCGCGTCGAGGTTCCACTGCTCTTCGACCAGCGCGAGCACTGGTTCGATCTGGCTCTTCAGTTTCGACTTCCCGGAGCGGTAGCGGTGGGTGTAGGTGGGGTTGGCGAAGCCCTCGGGCCACACTTCCTTGACGATGGACAGCTGGTCTTCAAGGTTGCCTTCGCTGGCGACCGGCGACGACTTCATGGCGACGTCGGTGCCTTTCACGAGCAGCCGCAGGCGTCGGACCGCCCGCTGAAGCTGCTCGGCATCCTCCACAGGCTTCATCAGCTTCCAGTAGGCCTGAGCGATGACGCGGGCCTGCCCGTCTTCGAACTGATACACCCGCCGGGTAGGCTGCTCGCTGGCGACCATGGCAAGACCCCACTCGGGGCGATTGACGTGCTGGAAGAGTTGCTGCTCCAAAGGGGTCCTCCGATGGGGTGAAGACGAGCGGAATTCTTGGACAACGGCTTACCACGGAAGCGTGAGGCCGGCAAAAGTACGCGATTGTTCAGGAAATGAGCGAGCGCCGGGTCGGGGCGAGGTCGGCGAAGTCGTTGGGCTTTTCGTCGATGCGGGGGCATCCGTGGACACCTTTGGGGGACGAAGTGGGCGCCTGGCGCACAACCCCGTTCAGAGGCGCCGGACACGGAGGTTCCGCAGGCGAGCCCCAGCGGGGGCCCGAAACCCCAATCCCACCCGCTCGGTGAGCCCCTCCACGACGCAGCGGCGGCGGCCGCCTCCGCCGTCGACGAGGAGCTCGTCGCCTGCCCGTTGGATCGTGACCGGCGCGCCGGTGAGCCAGGGCGCTTCGCACAGCGGTGGACCCACCGTACCTTCCGTCGCGCTGCCAACCGGACCCCGCAGGACGACCCGGATCGGCGCGGCGAGCCGCGGGCGTAGCAGCACCTCGACGCCCCGGCCGGGGCTGTCGACCTCGAGCCGGATCTCCAGGTCCGCGAAGCGCAGCGTCGGCACGTCGAGGCGGGCGTCGTCGGCCTCGGCCACCAGGGTTCCGGCCCGCACGGACCAGCGCCCGGGGCCGTCGCGGACGAGGTCGTCGACCGTGAAGGTTGCCGGGGGGTTGTGGAGATAGGTGTGCAGCGGCCCCGCGCGCCGGAGCGAGCTCCCGGACGCGGCCAGCTCGGCGACGAGTCCGTCGGTGAGCGTCTGCAGGTGCTCGGGCACCCGGGAGGCATCGAGGGGCTGCCCAGCGATGCGCCCGTCGAGGTTGGACTCGCCGAGATCGAAGGCGAACGCGCGCGGGTCCCCCCTCGCGTCGCGCCCGGTGACCAGCACGCGCCCGTCATCGAGCTCGGTGACGCGCACGGAGCTCAGGTCCGGGATGTCGAGGTCGAGCTCGGTGACCGAGTAGCTCGCGAAGGACGGGGGGATGTGTTCGACGAGGCGCGCCTGCCGCGTGTGGTTGCCGCCGAAGGTGCTGCCTACGAGGAGCGCGCGGCCTCCTTCGAGCGGGGTAACGTCGTAACCCAGGACCCAGACGCCGAGGGGCGGCTGGTCGACGAGCTGCACGAAGGCCTCGGTGTCCGGGTCCCAGGCCCACAGCCAGGGGAGGGTCCCGCCGTCGTCGGCGGTTTGGCCGCCGAAGAGGATCACGCTGCCGTCGTCGAGGGTCAGAAGGCGAGCCGCGAACTGGGCGACGTCGAGGTCGGGTCGGGGTTCGCTCTCCCCGGTTCGCGGATCGAGGACCTCGACGGACGCCAGGGGCTCCCCTTCGACGAAGAGCTTGCCCCCGGCGACCACGACCCTTCCGTCCGGCAGCCGCGTCGCCGCCGGGTGCACGCGCGCCGTGGTCAGCCGGCCCCCTTCGTCGACGAAGCGGCCGGCGGCGATGTCGTAGGTCTCCCAGCGGTCGTCGGCGGGTCCTGAGGCTGTCGCGCCGGCGCCCCCGATGGCGAGCACGCGATCGTCGAGCGTGACGAGGCGGTGGCCCCAACGCCGGGTGTCGAGGGCGTCGTCGACGCTCAGGACGACGCTCATGCGTTCGCCGGGATCGAGGCGTGCCACGCGTCGGCTCGCCAGCGGGCCTTCTTCGCCTCCCACCACGAGGAGGCCCCCGCCGGGAAGCGCCGCCACCTCGGCGCCGGGCGGCACCTGTCCGAAGTCTGCGAGGGGGCAGGAGCGCCCTTCGGGGACGAGCAGCAGCGGGCCAACGGTGTCATCTTCGCCGAGCGCACGGACTCCGAGGCCGACCCAGTCGCTCGAAGAGGCGCGGATCGCGAGGAGACGGGTCTGGGGCGGGAAGCGATCGATGACCCGGACCCCCTCGCTGGGGCGGAGCACGTCGATGGTGTTCTCGTCACTTGGAGGGAAATCGCCGAGGGCCTGCACGAGGACCTGCGTGACCTCCGTGTGCGGCCGGCAGTCTTCGACGCGCGGGAGCTTCAGCTGCAGCTCGACCACCCGAAGCTCGGGTTGGGGGCCGCCGCAAGCCAGGCACAAGGAAAGCATCATCAGCGCGGGCCGCACGCGCTATCCTTTCTCGGATGCCCCTGCCGAGGCAAACCCCGCGTACGGTCACGCCCTTCGGCAACTACCTCCTCGACGAGCTCATCGCCGAGGGGGGTATGGCGCGCGTGTACCGGGCGCGCCTGCGCGGGGTGGGAGGGTTCGAAAAGCCCCTCGTCGTCAAGCAGGTGCGGCCGGAGCTCGCCAAGGACCCGCGCTTCGTCGCCATGTTCGTCGAGGAGGCCAAGACCCTAGTCAAGCTGAGCCACCCGCACATCGTGCCGATCTACGAGCTCGGCGTCGTGGACGGGACCTACTTCCTGGCGATGGACCTGGTGGACGGTGCCACCCTCTCGGCCATTTTGCGCGACGGACCGCTGCCGCCGGAGGCCGTCGCGCGGCTCGGCTGGCAGGTCTGCGATGCGCTCCATCACGCCCACGACCGCTTCGGCCTCGTGCATCGGGACGTGACCCCGCGCAACATCCTGGTGGATCGGGATGGTCAGGTGCGGCTGGTGGACTTCGGCATCGCGACGCCGGCGGCGGGGGTGGCCGGCGACGTCTTCGGGTCGCCGGGGTACATGTCTCCCGAGCAGCTGCGGGGGGAGCCCCTCGACGGTCGCAGCGATCTGTTCACCTTGGGCGCGGTGCTCTTCGAGTGTCTGACGGGGCAGCCGGCGTTTCTCAGGCGAGAACGCGACGCCTCGCGGGAGGCGATCCTCCACGGAGAGCATCCGCCGCTGCCCGCGGCCGTGCCGCCGGAGCTCGCGCGGAGCGTCACTCAGATGCTGGCGGCGACGCCCTCCGCACGGCCGGCGAGCGCGGCGGAGGTCGGCCGACGCCTTCGTACGTGGCTGGCGACCCACCACCCGGAGGGTGCCGGGCCCGAGCTCGGAGCACGGGCGGCGCAGGCGATGACATCCCGGGAACCCCCGGGCGATGGGCCTGTGACGGTGACCTCGCGAAAGGCGGACCAGCGCGTGCAGACCCTGGCGACGAGCGCCGTTCTCGACGAGGCGCGGCGGCCGCGGGCGAGCTTCGCGCCGCAGAGCTCGTCTTCGGATTCAGGTCCGGCGACGCAGCCGATCGAAGGTCGTCGTCGTCGCGCCGACACCCCGCGGACCGTCGGGCTGCCGCGCCCGCCCGAGGCTTCCGTCCGCGACTCGTCCGCGGCGAGCGCTGCGCGCGCTCGCCTCATGCAGACCGCGGCGCCGTTGTTGCTGCTCGCCGTCCTCGGCGGCGGGCTCTGGTGGGCTCAGCGCTCGGCGCCTCCGGTCGACACGCGCCCCCGCGCCGTCCCGCCGAAACCCTCGCCGGCGGTGGAGGAACCCCCCGTGGTGCCGACCGCGGCGGCGGAGGCCCCGCAGCTCGCGCCGGAGACCCCAGCGCCCACCGCCATGGAGGCACAGGCCCCGGCGGTGCGCCGCGCGACTCTCCAGGTCGGCGCGGTCCCCTTCGCCACCGTGACCCTCGATCGTCGTCGGGTCGGCGACACGCCCTTGCGGGCCCTGCGGGTGCCCCCAGGGCATCACCTGCTCGTGCTCGATCACGAGCTCGGTCAGCTCCGCGTCCCCTTGGACGTCGGTCCCGGCGAGCGGGTGCAGGTCAACGCGAACTTCTACGCGACCCCACCGAGCTATCGCGTGCGCCGCCGCTGACGGCGCAGCGACCACTGCGTTCCCCCAGATGTCCGTTTCGACGCGCGAGGCGAACGTCCAGGCGACTGCCGCGCACGCCCAGGGCGCGTCCGCGAGCGGTCATGCTCCGAAACTCAGTCTTCGGCCGTGTCGTCCTCGTCCGTGGCCTCGTCCGAGGTCTCCCTCATCGAGCTCATCGAGGGGCTTGTGGGGGTGTCGCCGCCGCGAAAGCGTGCGCTTACGTTCTGCGCCTCGCTGAGGGTGACGATGCATGTCTCGTCGGTGCCGACGCAACCACCGGACCAGCCGGCGAAGCGCGCCCCCGGCGCCGGGCGGGCCGTGAGCCGGACCATCGTGGCGAATTCGTACGTGCCGCTGCAGTCCTCCGGGCAGTCGATGCCGGGAGGGTCGGACTCCACCGTGCCCTGGCCGTTCACGGCGACCTCGAGATCGAAGGTCCGGATGCGGATGCGACCGTCGCGTTTGGCCTGTTCGACCAGCCGGGTGACGTAGAGCCGGAGCGCTTCGTCACGCTTGGCGCGCAGCAGCCCTTCGCGCAGGCGTTGGCGGACTTCGTCCGTGAATTCCTCGCGTGTCGCTTCGTCGCGTTCGGTGAGCTCGTAGACGATGAAGTCGTTGCCCAGCACGATGGGCTCGTCCGGTCGCGGGTCGTCCATGCTGCGGCTGAACACGTCGCGCACGAGCGGGCCGGAGTCGAAGGGGCCGCGGATCGGGTTGTCGGTCCGCCCGAAGCGCATCGTCTCGCGGACCGTCGGCGCGAGAGGGTTGCGTTCGGTCTCGTCGGTCGCCTCTTCGTTCTCTTCCGCCGCGCCCTCGTCGTCCGCCGCGTTCGCTTCGGTGCCTTGTGCTTCCGGTTCCCCCGCTTCGCGTCGATCGATCCAGTCTTGCAAGTCGTCGAGCGTGACGCCCTCTTCGAGCGCGTGCAGGGCGGCGACGGCGGCTTCGCGGGCCATGGCCTCGGCTCGATCGTCGCGGAACAACCGCTCGGCGAGCTCGCGCTTGGCTTCGTCTTCGGGGACGTCGCCCTCGCGCTTGCCCGTGACCTTGATGATGTGGAAGCCGAACGTCGTCTCGACGATGTCGCTGACCTCGCCGATGTCGAGGGCGAACTGCGCCTCGTCGAACTCGGCGACCATCCGACCGCGCGGGTTGTAGCCGAGGTCGCCGCCCCGGCGGGCACTTCCGGTATCTTCGCTGTACCGGCGGGCAAGCTCGGAGAAGTCCGCTCCCGCACGGATTTGGCGCAGGAGGTCCTCGGCGCGCTCTCGGGCGGCGGCGCGCACGTCCTCTGCGGCGTCGCGGCTCGCCTTGATCAGGATGTGCTGCGCGCGCACCTGGGGCTCGAGGCCCGTGTAGCGGTGCCGATTTTGTTCGTACTCCCGGTTCACTTCGTCGGGATGCTCGGCGATCCAAGCGTCCAACTCGGCTTCGCTGGGTTCGAGCTTCTCCCGGTAGTACGCGACGCTGAAGCGCACGTACTTGATCCGAGCGCGGTCGCGCTCACGTACGTAGGCATCCCAGACCTCTTGCTCGCTCACCTCGACGGGTGTGGTGATCATGTCGCGCATGCGCTGCGCGAGCTCTTCCTCGACCTGAGCTTCCGTGAACTCGCCGACGGATCGCTGCAGCGAGTACTGGATGAAGCTCCGTGCCCGCTCCGGATCGAAGTTGCCGTCCTGGTCGGTCACCGAGGCACGGATGTTGACTTCGCCGCCCGGGTAGGGCGCGTCGATGCCGAGGGAGACGCGCATCGTCCCCTCCTTGGCGAGGCGCAGCATCACCTCGTCCTCGTCGACCTCGAAGCCGAGCTCCCGCGCTTCGTGAGCGAGCAGTGTGCGCTCGATGAGCCCGTCGAGCACGGCCTCCCAGAGCCGCTCGCGTCGCTGCTGCTCGGCCGGCGCGCGGTTGAAGCCCAGAAAAGTGTAGACGGCGCGGTACTCTCCGGCGCTGATGGTTTCGCCGTCGACTTTCGCGGCGTAGGCGGTGCCGCCGGCCGTGCAGCCCTCGGCCTGAGGGCCTCCGAACTGCAGAATGAACACGGCGCTGAGGAGGGTGACCAGCGCCACGAGGACGTAGGTCTGAAGACGGCTGGCGATCTTGTCGAGCATGGGTTTGATGGCCCCGCGGCGGGCGAAGGGCGGCAGACCATAGATGAGGAGTCCGGGGCGAGCAAATCGGGGCGCCGGTGGTACGCTTGGGTCCGTGTCCGTGGGGAAGACGGCCGTCCAGGCGCTTCTGGGGCTCCTGCTCTGGGCGTCGGCGGGCGCGGCGCAGCCCCTCGTGGCTCGCGTCGAGGGCCCCACCGAGCGGGTGGGGCGCTGGCGCCGCGCGGCCGAGAGCCACGGCGCCACCCTCCTGGACGAGGTGGGGCCCGCGCCTCCGACGACCCCCCGCGCTCAGGTGGAGGTCTTCGCCGAGGTCTCGGAGCTGCTGCTGCGGGCCCGCGCCGCGGCCGGCGAGCTTGCGGAGGCAGAGGCGCTTCGGCTGCTCGTGCGCGCCCGCGAGCTCGTCGCGGCGCACGCGCAGGTGCCCGGCGCCAGCCGCTGGCTGGCAGAGGTCGAGACGAGCATCGGCATCGTGGCCCTCCACGCGGGCATGACGCGGCTGGGCAGCGCCGCTCTCGCCCGTGCCGTGAGCCTCGATCCGAGCCGTCGCATTCGCGATGGGGAGGCGTTGCCCGCGGTGGTGGCACGTTCCCGGAGGCTTGCCGCGGAGCAGGCGACCGCCCCGGAGGGACGCTTCGAGGTGAGCGCCGACGCGCCGGACGCCCGCGTGTATCTCGACGATCGGTGGGTGGGCGACGCGCCGGTCACGGTGCGCGCATCGGTGGGGCAGCACGTACTCCGGATCGAAGCGCCCGGTCATCGGGCGTGGGGGCGCCGGATCGACGTGATCGCGGGGCGGCGGCTCCCGATGGAGGTGCGGCTGGTGCCGACCCCTCGGGAGCGTGCTCTGCGCCGGCTCGCCACGACCCCCTCGCTTCGAGAAGCCGCGGAGCTGACCGCTCGGGCCCGAGTGCGCCTGTGGTGGATCCAGGTGGGGGACGGTCCTCGGCAGCGCGCGCTGCTCTACGAGTGCGGGCCCAGCGGTTGCAGCGCGCCGGTGCACCTCGAGGGGGCTTGGCATGAGCCGGGGCCGCCGATTCCCTGGGAGGTCCTGGCGGCGGCGCGCCGGCTGGCCGGGCGGTGGTTGCGGGCGGGGCCCGATGGGGTGGTTGCGCCGCCGCCCCCGCGGCCGCTGCGTCGCCGGTGGCAGCTCTGGCTCCCGCTCGGCCTGGCGACCGCAGCGCTCGCGGCGGGCCTCGGGGTGGCGCTGCGACCTCAGCCCTCGCCGCGCCTGCAGGTGCGCATCGATCCGGCCGAGCTGACTGGCGAGTGACGGAGCTGCTAGGCTCGGGGGCGATGATTCGAAGAGCGCTGCTGTGCGCCCTGTGGGGGCTGGCCTCCTGTGGGCAGACCGCCACGGCGACCTTCCCCGTGGGCGTCGAGGTGGAGCTGAGCGCCGACGAGCTGGGGCTCCCCGCCGAGCTTCGTGCTGCGGACGGCACCGTCGCGGCGCTCCCGTGCGGTCCGATGGGGAGCTGTCCGTCGAGCGCCGAGGCGCCGGTGGTCTGCGCCGCGGACGTGTGCGATCCCTCTCCGCAGGAGATCGCGGTGCCGGTGGGCGACGTCGTGGACATCGACGCGATCGCCAGCGACGTCGAGGCGCTCTTTGCGGAGATCGACCGCGTCGAGATCCTCGCCGTCGATTACCAGATCGACCGCAATTCACTGAGCTTCCCCATCGAGCCGATCGAGATCTTCTGGGGGCCTGCGTCCGTCGAGGTGCTCGACGAGGCCATGGGGGTGCGACTGCTCGGCACGGTCCCGACAATCGCCGCCGGCGCGAGGGGGGAAGGCGCCGTGGCGCTCGACGCCGCGGGCTCGGCGGCGTTGAGCGACCACTTCGAGACGACGGACCACCGCTTCCGCGTGTTCGCGCGCACGCGGGTGGACTTGGAGCCGGGGCAGCCCTGGCCCGAGGGGAGTCTGGCGGTGTCCGTCCGGATGCGGGTGAGGGTTCGTGGCAGCTTGCTCTAACGGTCCGCCCCAGCGCCGACTGTGATGGATCGTGGTCGAGGGGGCTCCTGCGTGATGCAGCGTAACGAGGACATCTTGAAGATTTGCGAGGTGCGATGCGCCGCACAGGTGCGCTCTGGCCCGTGAGGCGCGCGGAGAGGCATGGGGGCCGGCTGCCAAGGCGCAAGCATCCAGGACCCTCGATTCGTCCAGGGTCTGCTAGAGTCGCGCAGCTCGAGGAAGGGGAACATACGTGACTGAGTCCATGCGGCCGCCCACCGGCGGCGGGGGAATGCGCTACGCACTGATTGGCTTGCTGCTCCTGCTCGGGGCGGTGGGGCTCTACTGCATGTCGCAGGAAGAGCCGACCCCGAGTCCTGTCGCCGAGGCCGTTGTGGACGCTGGGGCTCCGCCGCCTCGGCAGATCGCACCGACCTTCGAGATCCCAGAGGAGGAAGACGCTGCCTTGCCCGACGCCGCGCCGCCGCCCGAGACGGCCATGAGGTCCTCGATGATGCGGCGAGCGCCGCGTGAGTGCACCGGCGATATCGACGTCGGTGCCATCCGCGCCGTGGTTCGACGGGCGCAGCCTCAGGTGCGTGCCTGTTACGAACGCCGCCTGAAGGTGAACAACATCCTCCAGGGGACGGTGCAGGTGCGGATGATCGTGGGCCGGGACGGGACCGTCGACCAGGTCGCCGTCGGCGGTTCCCTGCGCGATCCCGAGGTCTTCAGTTGCGTCCGTCGTTTGGCAAACACCTGGCGCTTTCCGAACCCGAGCGGCGGCTGCGCGCAGGTGAACGTGCCCTTCTCGCTGACGCCGCGCCCCTGAACAGGGCGGCGCGTCGCTGATGCGGCGGTTCCTCCTCGGGGCCTCCTTCGCCCTGCTCGTGGGTGCGTACGCCTGGGTCTTGGGTCGCGTGCGCAGCATGGAGGCGGCGGAAGCCGACGAGTGGGGGCACCGGCAACCCCTGGCGGACCTCGAGGTCATCGCTCACCACCAGCTCCTCGCGGTGGGCGTCCGCGAGGGCCAAAGCGTCGTCTTGGAGGTGTGCAGCGACGAGGGGTTCGCCAGCGACGCCTGGGGGTCCGTGGTCTTCGAGGTCTGGTACCTGCCGGACGACGAGCGCGTGATCGCCCGGCCCGCCGGCGAGCTGCGTGCGGCGGTCCGTCGCGACGGAGGTGGGGCCCGGTGCGCGGTCGTGACCCACCGCGACCACTTCGGCGTCGCTGGGGAGCTGGCGCTCGGGGCGTCCTGGGACTCCCTGCCGGAGGCCCTCCGCGAGGTCGAGGTCCAAGGCCATGGGGTCGTCTGGTCGCCGGTCGATGGGGCCGCGAGGGCCGCCCTCGGGCTGATCTTGCTGGCCGCCTGCGGTCTCGTCCTCGGGCTGGCGTGGCCGGCGCCGCGGGACCCGCTGAGGGAGGCACTCGAGGAGCCGGAGGAGCCCGGCCCCGAGCCCCCGGCGTGGCGTGTCCTGGGGCTCGGGCTCGGGGCCCTTGGGCTGGCCCTCGGCGGGCTCGCCTTTGTACGTGGCGGCGCCCCGACGGCGATGGTTCGCGCGCTCCTCCTTGCCACCGTCGAGCTGGCGGCGGCGTGGCTGTTCCTCCGTACCCGAGCGTCCTCCCGCAGCGAGATGCTCGGCTTCGTCCGGCCACGGGGCGGCTGGTGGCTCCTGGCGCTGGCGCCACTCATCGGGGCTCTGTTGCGGGTCGCCGGCGGCCTCCTTGCTCGCCTCCTGCCTTCGACCTCCGCTGCGCCGATCGAGGTTTTCGTCGCCGCTCCGAGCGGCGCCCTCGCCGTCGGCGCCGTTGCGCTCTTCGTCCCGGTCGCCGAGGAGGCCTTCTTCCGAGGTTTCGTCTACGGCGAGGTCGAACGCGCCTGCGGAGCGAACCTCGCGACCCTCGCGTCCGTCCTCGCGTTTGCCTTCGCGCACCTTCCGCAGCAGTGGGGCGCCTGGGGGGCGTTCCTGTCGCTGACGTTCACCGGCCTGGTGCTCACGCTCTTGCGGCGCGCCGCGCGCTCGACCGTCTGGCCCGCGTTCGTTCATCTCGCGCACAACGCGTGGATCACGTTTCTGTCGGTGTAGCCGATGCGAGGAGTCTCACAGGCCCAGGCTCGGCGGGCTCTGGATCCGGCGAGCCATGAGGCCGGCCCCGGGTTCGCCGCTCAGTCCCGCCCGAAACGCCAGAAGAGGATCGCGGCGACCGCCAGCAGGAGCAACAACGTCCACAGGTGATCGACCCAGGTCTTCTTCTTGGACGTCTCGACACCCACGGCGCGCTTGAAGCCGCTCACCATGCCCTGCATGGCGCCGCCGCCGCCGGTCTCGTCCGGACCCGTCCCCTTGGCCGGGCCCTGGTAGCGCTTGTTGCGCTTCTTCTTGCTGCCCGACTTCTTCTGCTTCTTCTGCTTCTTGGCCATGTTCGTGTCCGAGCGATTCGGAGGCCCACGGTGCTCGCCGAGCGCGGCGGACCATGGGCGGCTGTTGGCAGTCCGTTAGAGCACATCTGCGCACTCATAGCCACGCCGTGGGGCCCGCTTTCTCACCCGCCGACGGGCGGAAGCAGCGGCGAAGACCGCGGGGTCAGTCCGCGACGCGGATGACGACCTTGCCGAAGTGGGCTCCGCTTTCGAGGTACCGCAGTGCTGCCGGCGCCTCGTCGAAGCCGAAGACACGGTCGACGACAGGCGTCAGCCGTCGTGTGGCGATCGCCTGGTTCATCTCTTCGAAGCCTTCCCGGGGACCCACCAAGATGCCCTGCACGCGCACCTCGTTCATGAGGATCTTGGTCAGTGCGACCGTTGGGGCGACGCCCCCGAGGACGCCGATCATGGCGATGACGCCGCCCGGACGGACGGCGCGCAGAGACTGGTCGAGGGTGCCGGCGCCTCCGACCTCGACGACGAGGTCCACGCCTTCTTCGGTGTGGGCGGCGGCGGTCTTGCCCCAGTGACGATCTTGCGTGTAGTTGATGGTCACGGCCGCGCCCAGCGTCCGCGCGCGTGCAAGCTTGGCGTCGCTGCTCGAGGTGACGACGGCGCGGGCACCGTGCATGACCGCGAATTGCAGAGCGAAGAGGCTGACGCCGCCGGTGCCTTGCAGCAGGACCGTCTGACCTGCCCGGATCCGCCCGTGGGTCACCAGGGCCGACCAAGCGGTCAGCGCCGCGCAGGGCAGCGTCGCGGCCTGCGTGTCGTCCAGAAAAGGCGGTACCCTGACGACGCCCTCGGCGTCGCAGACGTGCTCGGTCGCCAGCATCCCGGGGAGCGGTCCTCCGCGTGTCGCTCGGATCAGGTCCCGGCGCGGCCGGCCGGCGATCCAGCGCGGCGCGAAACAACCGGCCACGCGGTCGCCGACGGCCACCCGGGTGACCTCTGCGCCGACCTCGACGACCTCCCCGACTCCGTCCGAGAGGGGGATCAGGGGCAGCTGCAGCCGAGGGTCGTATTCGCCCCGGATCATGAGCAGGTCTCGGTAGTTGAGCGCGCAGGCGAGCATCCGCAGGCGGATCTCGCGCGGGCCGAGGGGAGCGCGGTCGACCTCCAGGAGCTCCAATCCTTCGATGCCCAGGCGGGTGAGCTGCCAGGCCTTCATCGCCGCTCGATCCGTTCGTCGACGAGGAACACGGGCACACCCTCGACGATGGGGTACGCCCTGGAACCGTCGTCGGTGACATAAGCGCCCTCGAAGGCCGGCACCGCCTCCCCATCTCGGCGTCGGGCCTCGCCGCGGGCGATGGCCTCGCGTAGCGCTGCGAGCTCATCGGGGGTCGCCAGCCGCAGGGGCTCGTGGGTCTCCGGGTCCACACGCGGGATGTCTTCGCTCATAGGCTGGCGAGCCTAGCCGTGTGGCCCGGCCTCGACCAGCGCCCGAAGAAAGCGGCGGCGCGCTCACGTGTCCGCAGCAATCCGGGTCGATCGGAACCCGCTTCGGGTCTCGAGGTTCGGTCGAGGGGCGCGTCGCCGCGGGGGAAGCCACCGAAGCAGGCGACGATGGCGTTGGGAGCGAAGGCGATGTTTGCGCTCGAAGCTCGGGCGAGCTCTTTCGTCAGCGCCACGCATGGCTCCTGTGCGGCTCCGCCAACCTGCGGGCGCCTTCGGGGGAGCGCCCAGAGTGCGGCGCCGATGTGGGGTACGCTAGGACGATGCTGGACCCTCGCCTGTGCGAACCGATCGATCTCGCTCCGCTGACCTTGCAGGAGGGCGACGCCAACGCGGGGATGCTCGAAGGCGCTGGCCGCTGCTACCCGGTGATCGGCGGGATTCCTTT
>Ga0256832_1002145_pt1 | contig 13476 bp, 10 predicted proteins | sample 134614metaG_FD_190534 | JGI IMG/M metagenome (GOLD analysis project Ga0256832, IMG submission 190534) | Hydrothermal vent microbial communities from Lau Basin, Pacific Ocean - 134-614 | ecosystem: Environmental > Aquatic > Marine > Hydrothermal vents | place: Pacific Ocean: Lau Basin | collected... | reverse complement strand
AGGGCGCTGACGGCCTTTCGGGTGAGAGGGCGCTGACGGCCTTTCGGGCAGGGCGCTGACGGCAGGGCGGCCAGCGCGATTCAGGCGGAGTGGGCAGTGGACGCACGAAGGCTCGCCCAAGCTGACGTATGCTCGGCTACCGGCAGCCTGCACGCTCTGCTGTCAGCCTCCCCAGTAGCTCTCGGCGCGCCTCACGGCGGAGAGCACGACGGATGGCGCCTCAAGATCTTCAAGGTTTCCTCGCCCGCCTGCATCACGCATGGCGCCCTCACAGCCCTGATCCATCATGGTCGATACCGGGGCCGACTGTCATGGAATCCAGGGGTTGTGTGAGACCGTCCACTGCAGGGCACTGAAATCACGGTGAGCGTCTTCCTACGAAAGCTGCCCGGTGTGCTGGGACGGCGCGCCCCCGAGTTCAGGGGAGCGATCCAGTTCACGGGGGCCCGCCCCTCCGTAGGCGATCTGGCCGGATTGGACATAGATGCCCCCGACCCCCCGACGAGCAAGTGGCTATTCCACCGACTTCGGCATCTCGGCATCGCGCAGGTTGACGATTTCTTCGCACGGGTGGAGCCCGAAGAGCCCATGGGCAACCCGTGGAACGCGGCGTACTGGGTCTTGCCGCTGGTGACCGTTCGGAATGGCATGGTGCCGTTCTCTGTCTGGCGAGGTGGCAATCTGGACGGCCTGGGTTTCTCGTTGTGCCACCCTCACGGGCCTCGACCGCGGGCCTACCGCCCCGCTCAGGTCGACGGAATGCTTCATGCGATATCGTGCTTCGTCGATCTGCTCGGACAGCTCAAACAGGGGTACTGCCTGCGGGTCGACGGGAACCCAGTCCAACGTTTTTCCGACCTCGCTCAAACAGTGCGTGAACGATTCTCCGATCACCTGCGTTGATGACGGTGTCGCCGCCCCGAACCGCTGGCGGCTCAGCGAGATCGGGGCACAGCGGAGTGCGAACCTGCCCACGGTAACGCGGCGCCCAATCGTCACCGCAGACGACGGCCCAGCCCGCAGGGTCCAGGTGGTCCAGAGGCGAGGCTACTCTTCGGCGAGCACCGTCTCGACGGCCTGCAAACCAACGGACACCACGAGAGCGTGGGCCCCGGCCATGTCGCGCACTCGCCCCTCTGCTTGCAGCAAGGGGAGCAACGCCGACAAACGCTCTTGAAGCGCCGGCGGCAGATCGGCGGGAGGCGGCGGCGCAGTCACGGGTCGAGCGGGAGCTTTCGGCACGACCGGTGCGCTCGCCTTTCGCGGCGGAGCCGGCCGCCGGCCCCCCGGTATCCGAGCCGAAGGCGGCGGAGGTTTCCAGGGGCGCGACGCGGACCCCGTCGTCGTGGCGGCCGCCACCGGCGGTGGGGCGCTGGGACGAGGCACGGCGACGCCTACCGCGGGCGGCAAAGACGACTCCCTAGAGCCCTCGCCCCTCGAGTCGACGGCGTGTTCGCCGGTGAGGCGCCCGCCCCGTTCGAGGTCCTCACGGACATGCCGCAGGCGCTCGATGAGCAGTTCCCCGGTTGCCTCGAGCTGCAGGTCGCCGATGACCACCCGCGCGCCCTCCTCGTCGCGCCCCTTGCACCGACCCATCCCCTCCAGGAAGACGCTGCCGTCCGAAAGCAGGATCTCGAACGCCACCCAGGTCCCTTCGGGCACCGCATCGGCCGAGGGCAGGGACAAGGACTCTCCGTCGAAATGCAGCGCGAAATGCGCGATCGCCGCGGCGTTGTCCTCGTGCTCGGTGCGGAGCTCGATGCGGTACCCCATACGCACCGAGCGTAACAGGCCTCCGCCCGACCCAATACCCCCTGTCGGTCAGCCCCTCCGACCTTCCGCCTCGATCCAACCTACCGCGAAGGCTAGGAGAACCGCAGCGCGGCGTGCACTTCAGCGCCCGGGCCCACAGCTACGTCGCAGCGCGTCCGCCGCTCGACAGAGGGGAAGAGCAGGCGCCGGCGGCACCGATGAGCAGCAGCCCGCCTTCTTCGAACATCAAGAGTCTCAGCCTCCAGGATGCGCACCGCCCGGGGGCACCCAACGCCGCAACTACGCCCGACGCTCCCATCGAGCCCCCGACCGCACGCTCAAAGCCCGTCGACACCAAGGACACAGGTCGCCAAAGGATCGTCCACGAGCGTCACCGGGCGCACCACGAGCCGCGCGGGCCTGACATCACCGGCGAACACGAGCTTCACCCGCACTTGCCCTCGCGCGGGCACATCGAACGAGCCCCGCCAACCATCGGCGCCCGCCTGAAGCGGCACGAGTGGAGCTCCCCGCGCGCTCTCGATGCGTGCGTTTCCAACAGCAGGCAGGCGTAGAGCACGCGCCGAAGTGTTCTCGAAGAGGAGCGTGATCTCTCGGCCCCCATTGGGCAGCCCGGGTGCCGCCAACACGGCGCGGGTCTCCACCACGGACACCCTCAGCCCGACGCACTGCGCGGCCGGGGCGCCCTGCCCACTCGCCCCGGCGAGCTGTCCGAGAAAGTCATCCACAGTGGCCGCGCCGCCGCTCTTCTGGAAGCCCTCCAGGACCCCCTCGGCCAGGCGCCCCAGGCCCTCTCCGACGACCTCACCCAGCGCTCCCAGGGCCTCGGTCGGGAGCGAACACCGTGGAATCGGCCCCTCGCCGAACTCTCCGGGGTCCTCCCCGACCACGACCAGCAGGCGGGGGTGCGCCCCGCCCGCGGCGACGGCACAGGCGTCCGAGTGCAAGCGCAGCTCGTGACCCCGGTCCAACTCGAAGACGACCTCCACCTCACGGGACTCGACGAGCCGCACCGCCTTCACCTCGCCAACCCTCACGCCGGCCACCTCCACCGGCGCACCCTCGACCAGCCCTGCGGCATCGTCAAGCCGTGCACGCAGCGTAGGCCCCGTGCACGCAGCGAGCACCGAGACGAGCGCGGCGCCCATGAGCGCTGCCGCGCGAGAGCAACCTCCCGACCCCATCGGTCACCTCCACATCCGCGCCCCATGCGGGAACGCGACGGGCTACGCTGGCATGAAACCGTGCACCTGTCACCGCTGCCTCCTCCGGGGCGCCGGGCCCCAGCGGTGCGCCCAGCCTATGCCCCTGCGCACCGCGAGGGACCGCCGCGATGACGGTCTCGGGCTGGCCCCGGGATGTCGAAGGCTCCAAGATCGAGCACCAAGGTCTCGTGCTGGGCCCGGGACGCTGGAGCATTGACAGCCACCGTCTCAACCGCAAAGGTGATGTCCCCTTCGGCCTCCTCCTTGCGCGTTGCCGAGCCGCCCTCGATGGAACGCCGCTCGGAGTGCTGGCGGCAAACCGGCAAACCCTGCGGCCCCAGCGGTCCGACGTCTGAGGAGCCGGCGCTCAAAGCCCGAAACGCTGCGCAATCGCAGCCGCTGGCATCGCGCCGCTGACGCGCTCGACGACGTTCCCGTTGCGGAAGAGCAGCAGCGCAGGGATGCCAGTGATGTCGAAGCGGCGAGCGACCCGCGGCGCCTGGTCCGTGTTCACCTTGGCGACGAGCACCTTCCCCGCCTTCTCCTTGGCGAGCCTGGCCAGCTCCGGGGCCACGGCCCGGCATGGTCCGCACCAAGGCGCCCAGAAGTCGACCAAGACCGGGATCGAGGCCTCCGAAACGAGCGCGTCGAACTCTGCCTCGCCGACCTCCACGGGGGCGTCGAAGACGAGAGGCTCCCCGCAGCGCCCACACTTCGGGTGCTTGTGGAGGCGAGAGGGCGGCACGCGGTTCTTGGCACCGCAGCTCGGGCAGACGCGAATCATGGAGCTAACCTGCACACGACCACGCCGCGGTCAACCTCGACGTGGCGGCGGGGCCGCGCGAGCTCATATTTTGCGGATGCGCCTGGCGCCCCTGTGCGATGCTCGAAGAGAGATGCGCGAGGCTTGGACGCTGTTTTGGATCGCGGCATGCGCCGGCCACGGCTCGCCCGCCGCGCACCCTTCCGAGGGGCGTGGCGAGCAGGCCAGCGGCAGCGACGCACCATCGGTCCCACCCTCCGAAGATTGGGACGAGGCGGGCGAGCTCCGCACCCAGGCCCTGCGCCCCGAAGACGCGATCGGCTTCGCCCGCATGGACCCTACCCTCGACGACTGCCGCCCGGCCGAGGAGCTGGCCATCGAACCGCGTGCCTGGCGAATCGAAGACGTGATGCTCGTGTGGGTGCCCTGCCGAGCTGGCGCGTACCAACCGAGCGGTGCTCTCTTCCTCGTGCGGGACGACGGCACCACCGAACGCCTCGCTCTCCCCTACGCCGGGCCGGACGGAGGGGTCCTCACCGACGAAGCCACCGGCGAGATCCACTTCGACCCATCGGCCCGTGAGCTCGTCGACCTCGTTCGCTTCCGAGGCCTGGGCGACTGCGGCCGGCGGCTACGCTTCCGTGTCGGGCCCGACGGGCTCATGCTCGTCGAGCACCGCGAGCGCGCCTGCAACGACGAAGGACACGAGGGCGGGCCCGAGACCTGGCCCCTGCGCTTTCCCGCGCTGCGCTGAGCTCCTGGTCCTGCCCCTTCCGACATCGTCGTCACGGCCTCGAACCCGCAGACCCGGCAGCCATGCTCAGGGTCAGGGTTCGCAACCCTGGATCTCGCCGTCGCCGTTGCGCTCGGCCATGGCGAGGCAGCTCTGCGCGGCCGCGCGGACGATCTCGTAGGTGGGTAGCTCGCAGCTCCCGTCGCGATTCGTCGCGCTGATCCACTTGATGAGACCGGTGCGCCAAGCCCAAAGCGTGGCCTGCCCGCCATCCCAGCTCGCCATCGAGTAGTCGTCGTTCCAGTTGAAGAAACGCCCGCTCCAGCGGGTTTCGTCGCGGAGCCTCACGAGCTCGTCGGGCGGGTCGGCCATGATCGCCTCGAAGCGGAGCGCGCTGGCGACCATGCAGCGCCGACCGACGTCGGTGCCCGCCGAGAACGAGTACGTCGGGTTCAAGCCGCCGGGCCACTTCTGCCAAAACTCCGTGCCGCCAAGACCGAAGCCCTCGGCGCGAGGATAGGCATAGCTCTCCGGCGCGGGAGTGCCCTCCGGGAAGGTCACGTGTTCGAGGGTCACATCGAGCGCCTCGGCGTAAGGGTCGGCCGGCGGCTCCGGTTCCGGCTCCGGCTCGACGCATCGTCCTTCGGCGGCGTCCACGAGCTGCGAGATGGCGACGGGGCCCACGTAAGGGATATCGTCGATCTCCGCGATGTCGGTGAACACCACGTCGTCCCCTGTACCGAAGATGCCGTCCGCGCCGTCGCGCTCGGCCTCGATGTTGTCGGCGGCCCAGCGATGAACGCCGGCCTCGTGCATCTCGTCGGCGCTCGGCCCCTCGTTGACCCACTCGACGACGGACGCGAGCTGGCACTCCGAATAGCTCACGTCGTCCGTCTTGCCTCCAAGGCTGACCCCAACGTCGTCCGCCCCATCCGGCGGCGGCCCTGCCATGCCTCCGTCCCCACAGGCCATCACCGCAACCAAGCCCCAGATCCCATGACGCATCCGTGCAGTAGAGCACACCTCACCGAGGCCGTCAGCCGCCTGTCCTGAACCAGGACAGCGACCGAGTCTCACATGCCTCTGAACTCGGTCACCGCCCACCCCAAGACCGACCGTGATGAATCGCGGTCGCCACGATGTTCCTGCGCGATGCCGCCGGGCGAGGAGCTCTTGAAGATTCATCAGGCTTGCTGCGCAGCTCAGCGCGGGGCCCGCTCCCGGGCGTGAGGCGCACGGAGAAGTCGTGGGGGCTACGAGGCCGCGCCGGTGGCGCCGAGCTCGGAGGGTCCCCAAGCGAGCGGCGCGGAGATCCCGCGCGCGGTCTCGGGCCAGAGCCGCGCCCCAGGTGTATGGTGGCGGCCGTGCTCGACTGGATTCAGGAGCGATCACCTATCGCGAAGCAAGCGCGAAGGACGGAGCGAAGGACGGAGCGATGAGCCGCAACGCCCTCAGCCTGCGACGCCGGCGGCTGCACGAACGGCGGGCCCGCATGGAGCGGCTGCGGGACGCCGAACCCACGGCGCTCCCGTCTCCGAACCGGACCTCCGACACGGACGCCCCCGTCTCCTGGGTGGACCTACTGCACGCCGAACCGCTCGCGTCCGTCGCCACCGGCCGCCTCCGCGCTGCTCTGCGTTTCGCCTTCGAGTCCGGCGACGCCGGCGGACTGCTCTCCTTGGCCGTGGACGACGCGCCGGTCGCCGCGTCGGATTTCGAACCGTCCGACTTCGCGGGCGGACTCTTTCTCCCCGAGCTGCTGCGGGAGTGCTTCGTCCCGAGCGTCGACGGTCAACGCTACCAGCCGAGCGAACGGCATCTGCTGGCGGTGCTCACCCATCCACCCCGCGACATGGCCGACGTGCGCCTGCGACAGGAAGTGCTGAGAGAGCTGGTCGAGCGCCCGGATCTGCGGGCGGCGCTCGAGCGTGCCTACGCCTCGCTGCACCGCCTGCGCAGTCTCCTCGACGAGCAGCCAATGACCCTCGGCGAGACGGCTCGACGCAAGCTCGAAGTGCTCCAGACCTTGCGGCGCTTCTTCGACGAAGTGTCCGAGGGGCTCTCCGACGCGCGCTCGGCGCTCGGTCGCCTCGCGGAGTTCGCGGCGCAGGCTCGCGCGCAGGACGCCTACCGTCGGCTAACGCAGGTCCTCGACTTCGACGGACACCTCGCCACTCTCCAGGTGCGGCTCGTGCTGGGCTCCGACGGAAAGATCCGTGACGCCGAGCTCCTCAACGTGGAAGAGAACACTGCCAACCCCCTCGTTCGCTCCCCGTGGGCGCGCGCCTGGTCGCGGCTGCGGGCATGGCTCCGCGGCTACCGCTTTGGGGAGGACGAGGTGCTGCTGAAGGTGGTCGACGCGGTCTTCGAGGACCTCGAGCCCTTCGTGCTCCCCTGTTTTCGCCTCATCGGCGATCTGGAAGTCTACCTCTCGGCGCTGGCCTTCCGGGATCGAGCCCGCGCCGCCGGGCTCGAGGTCTGCCTCGCACAACTCGAACCGACTCCCTCCATCGACGCGCCCGCCGGGCCCTTCGCCGTCGAAGGGCTGTTCAACCCGCTGCTCTTCCTCCAGCAGGTCCGACCCATCCCCTGCGACCTGCGTACCGCCGGTCACGACGCGATCGTTCTCATCACGGGCCCCAACTCCGGCGGCAAGACGCGGCTGCTGCAGTCCGTCGCCCTCGCCCAGCTCCTGGGCCAAGGGGGCCTCTTCGTCCCGGCGCGGCGGGCCCACCTCACCCGCGCACCGACGATGTTCGTCTCCCTCGTCGAAGAGGCCACCTCCGATCAGAAGGAGGGGCGCCTGGGCACCGAGCTCCGACGCGTGCGGCGTCTCTTCGAGCACCTGCGCCCCGGCTCACTGGTCATCCTCGACGAGCTCTGCTCCGGCACGAACCCGAGCGAAGGCATCGCGATCTTCGAGCTCGTCGTCTCGCTCCTTCCCCGACTGCGACCTCGAGCGCTGCTCACGACGCACTTCCTCGACGCCGCCCGCAAGCTTCAAGCCGACGGTTCGATCGAACGTCTGACCTTCCTGCAGGTGGAGCTCGACGCCCACGCGAAACCGACCTTCCGCTTCGTTCCGGGGGTGGCCCCGACCTCCCTGGCTCAGCAGGTGGCCTCGCGGCTCGGGGTCACCCGCGAAGAGCTGGAAGCGCTGGTTGAGCGCCAGCTCGAGCGTCACGACGGTAACCGCTGCATGAACCACGACCACGGGGCTCGTGCAGCGGATACTCACGACGGCGGGCCCGGCTGAAGGTGAACCGACCTCCGAAGATGTCTTCGAGACCCCTTTTCCTTGCAGAAACCAGCTCGGACCATGCCCAAGTCTCCTGTCGAAATTTACCTGCCCTGAATCGACGAGAGCCAGCGATCCCTCGTCCTCCTGCGGGCTCTTCTTCCCGGAGGCCCAGACGAACGGGGCGTACACCCATCGACGAGCGCCCCTGAGCGCGTAGTCCGCGCCAGGAAGGGCGTCCATGGTGGTCGCCGTGGACCCAGATCCTGTGGTTCAGATCAGCAGGGTTTGGCAACCGAACTGTACGTCGACACGCCGTACGCCGGAGTCCGCCTCCTGCAACGCGGAGCACGTGGCCGGGCAGAGGACGACCTCGGACGGCGAGGCCTCGTCGTCGTAGGACCATCCGTCTCCCGCACCGCACGCGCCCGCGTCCGGCACCTTGCCGAGGCGACGCTCGCGCCCGGCCTCCGTCGTGACGAGCACGTTCACCCGGTCGCGCTCGAAGATCATACCCGACGGAGGAGGAGGGATCGGAATTCGGCAGTCGATACGGGCCCGACGCTCGACGGCCGTGGCGATCGCGTCGAAGACGCCAGCCCACATCGCGGGCGCGGCACAGATCTGACCGCGGGCACCTCCGGTGCGCGCCACGAGGGTGGTGTAGGTGGGCCCGCTCGAAGGCGGGCGCGATCCGTCCGCGTAGGTGCAGCGCACCGTGGGGTCGCCCGGGTCGCCCCAACCGTAGATGGCGCTGAAGACGTAACCGTCGAAGAGGCCGCCCCAGCGGGGCTCCAGGATCCCCGGGGGCAGCTCGCGGCCGCTGAAGGGGTTCGAACCGCCGGCGAAGTGCTCGAAGTCGTCGGGCGTCAACCGAGAGTTGTCGTCGCTGACGACCACGATCGTCTTGGTCGCGTCGTCCCTGAGCAAGTCACGCCATGGCGCGGAGCCGCGGTCGTCGCTCGCCGTGTAGCCCCGAGTCTGACCGAGGGTACCGAGGAACTGTTCGAGGGGCTGCGTGCTGCGGACATCCACCTCCACCTGGAAGAAGCGTGGACCGTCCCCGCAGTTGGTGTCTCCGGCGAGTGGGGGCGGGATACAGACCCGAAAGCGGCGGCCCCCGCCGACGCTCGCCTCGCCGCGCCCTCGTAGGCTCAGCATGATCACGCGGAAGTCCAGGTCCCGGGCGCTGATGAGGGCCGCGAAGTCGTTGAGCCCTGCCTGCACCTGCTCGATCGCAGGCTGCATGCTCACGGAGTTGTCGACCATCCAGACGATGTCCACCGGGAGCTGCTCCACTTCGGCCGTCACGGACTGCGCGGCGCACGCGGCGTCGGGTCCAAGGGCGCTGTCGCGCGGACCGACATCCCTCGCACCAATATCGGAACGCGCGTCCGCCAAGGCTCCGTCCATCGCCGAATCCGCCGCCCCGTCCCGGTCGGGCTGCGCATCGCCCGCATCGCGGCCCGGAAGCCGCTCCCTGCCCCCGCAGGCGAGCAGAAGAGCCACCGAGCAGAGCCATCGAAGCGAGCGCACGACCTCAGCGTAGCAGGCCTGGCACCAACCCGGGTCGGTTTCATCGGCCGCAGCAGGCGGTCGACGGCCGATCCCCTCACTCGGCAGCGGTGTCCGTCACGGTCTCGCCGCCCCCCTCGCCCGTGGACACGGCCACCGCCGCACGGAGCTTTCGACGACTGATCCCCGCGACGTGGAGCAGCGCCGGCTGGACGATCAACGTGGCGAAGAGACATCCCGTGACCGTCACGGCGATGAGCTCCCCGAAGCGACGCACCGGCACGAAGTTGCTCAGGAGGAGCACGGCAAACCCGGCCATCAGCGTCACGCAACTGACCACGATCGCTCGCCCCGTGCCGCGGGCGGCCCGTATCAACGCAGCGTGGGCACCGAAACCGCGCTCGCTCGTCTCTTCGCGGAAGCGAGCCAGGACATGGATGGTGCCGTCCACCGCGAGCCCGAGGCTGATCGAAAAGGTGATCACCGTCGCGGCGTTCAACGGGATCCCCCGAAGGACCATGTACGCCATCGTAAACACGAGCGGGATGACGTTCGGGGGGATGCTCAGCAGCCCGAGGCGGACGGATCGGAAGAGCGCCACCAGCAACAGGAAGATGATGAGCACCGCCATCAACAGGCTGCCGAGCAGATCGCCAACCACCGCGTCCATGCCGACGGACCCCGTATAGGCTTCCCCCGTGAAGGCGTACTCGATGGGAGTCCCGTCGAGCTCGCGGCCGAGCTCCTCTTCGAGGGCCGCGATGAACGCCATGGTCGCCTGCGCACCGACGTCGCGGATCTTGATCTGCAAGCGCATATGCGAGCGCTCCTCGTCGACCCAACTCCGAAGGGGATCGGCCCCGTCGTCCCGTACCTGCAAGACCTCGCCGAGGGCGCGCACCTCGGCGTCGTTGGTGAAACTCGTAACCTCCGTGTCCCCGGACAGGAGCGAGAGGGCCTGCCCGAGGATGTCGTTCTGACTCATGGTGGCCAGCACCTCGGACCGCTGGCGCGCCCAGGCAGCGACGGCGTCGATCTTCGCGAGCACCTGGGGATCGTAGAAGGTCCCCGGCGGAGCCGTGAGGCTGACCTCCAGGGGGCGCACCCCGTCGAGCTTGGACTCGAGAAGCCGCGTGGTCTGGTAGACCGGATCGTCCTCGTCGAACTGATCGAGCAGCGCGTGGTCGACCCGGAGCATCGTCGCGGTGTAGCCCGCCCCCGCCAGCAGCAAAGCCGTGACGCCGAGGACCTGCCAAGGACGCCGCAGCACCCAGGCGGTCATCCGCATGATGGCTAGCTCGAGCCACCCCCCCGCCCGGCGCACATCCCGGCGCGAGGGAGCCTTGACCCACGTGAGCACGGCCGGCAGGAAGGTGATCGTAACGACGTAGGCCACCATGACGCCGAGCGCGGCGGTCACACCGAAGTGACGGAGCATCACCGTCCGAGACACCACGAGGGAACCGAGCCCGACGCTGGTGGTTGCGGACGTGAGCAGGCAGGCGACGGCCATGGCGCGCACCGTGCGCTCCCCAGCGACGATCTTGTCGTCCTCGCGCAACAGCTCCTCGCGGTACCTGCCGATGATGTGGATCGAATCGCTGATGCCGATGATGATCAACAACGTCGGGATGATGTTGTTGAGGATGTTCATCGGCTCGCCGGCCAGGGCCATGCCTCCCACGACCATCACCGCGGTGATGCCCACCGTGACGATCGGAAGGATCACCCCTGGGAGCCAACGCAGCGCCAGCGCGAGCAGCAGCAAGCAGACGACGAGCGTCAGGGGCACGAGCAGGATCTGATCGGATCGAATGTTCTCGACGATGGCGCTGCGGAGGTAAGGCAAGCCCCCGAGGTGGACCTTCACACCCTCGGGGGGCGGGTGCTCCTCGAGGTACCGGCGGAGCTCGACGACCCGCCGGCGCATCTCCTTCGGATCGATGTCCCGCAAAAAGAGTGCGCTCACGGCCACGCGACGGTCGCGGCTCAGCAGGCGCCCCTCGACGATGGGAGACTGGGCGATGGCGTCGCGCAGCTCCTCGACGTCTTCTTCGGAAACGCGCGCGCCCTCGGCGACGATCGGGTCGGATCGCAGCTCCTGGGCGAGCGTCGGCCCCAGCGCCTGGAAGCCCCCAGGAAAACGTTCGGGGTCCGCCTCGACGAGCGCGACGAGGGCGTCCACCACCGCCGCCTCGAAGTCGTCCTCGCCGGTGTACTCATCGCCGGCGTCGTCGCCAAAGAGCTCATCTTCGAGGCTGTCGAGGCCGCCTTCTCCAGTCGCCTCACCGTCGGGGGGATCGTCGTCGCCCGCCTCGTCCCCGAGCTCCTCTTCGAGGGCATCGAAGCCGCCCGCCTCGGAGGGGGCGCTCTGGACACGCCGCGGCATCGGGGTCCGCGTCAGGCTCACGACGTTCTCGATCCAGTCCTGCTGCTCCAAGTACCGGGTGACGTCGTCCAGGTACTGCAGGGGCTCACGGCGCAGCACGTCGTCGGCTTCGATCAGCAGGACCATGACGCGGTCCGTGTCGCCGAAGGCCTCCTCGAAGCGGTCCCCCGCCGAGGGTCCATCGCCCTCGTAACTCGCGATGAGGTTCTCGACCGATGGGTCGACCTGGATCTTCGGGATCTGAAGGCCCAGACCGACGGTCGTGAGCGCCAAGAGCGCCAATACGAGCGCACGGCGCGTCGTCACCAGAGTCGCGAGCCAGTCGAGCAAGAAGGTATCTCCGGCAGGGAGGGCTCAACCCTCGCCCGCGCCTGCGAGGGTCTAGCCGCGGGGTGAGGGACGGGCAAGCGCAGCCCCGCCCTTGGGGACGGAGACCTCGCCGGGATATTCTTCGGCCGACCAGCCGGAATTGCCCCCGACACAACCTTCATGGTAACTCTTGATAGAGTTACGCGCTTGGGAGGACGTGGCGATGGCAGCTCGTTGGCGTGAACACTTGGAGGCGGTGGCCGCCGATGGGGCGTGGTCGTGGACCGCGGCGGAGCTCTTCGAGGCCCTCGATGCCGAGAGGTGGCGGCAGCTGGGGCACGACCCCTGGGCGCTGCTGCGGGCCCTCGACGACGCCGAGCTCGACGCGGCCGTGGAACGCAACGGCCTCGGAGGGGCGATCGCCGCGGCCAACGACAAGCTCGCGAAGGCCCGATCCAGTGGCGGGGCTTCGGCCGTCTCCGGCGCCCTGGGTCGTCGGCCGGTGGCGTACCTCTCGGCGGAGTTTGGCATCCACGAATCGCTCCCCATCTATTCGGGCGGCCTGGGGGTGCTCGCCGGCGATCACCTCAAGAGCGCCAGCGACCTCGGGCTTCCCCTCGTCGGCGTCGGCCTCTTCTACCGCGAAGGCTACTTCGAGCAGTCCCTGGACCGCACCGGCTGGCAGCGCGAGCACTACCCGGAGCTCTCGCCCGAAGCCAAAGGCCTGCGCCGCGCCCTCGGACCGGATGAGGCGCCGGTCGTCGTGGCCGTGCCCACCGGCGCCGGGGAGCTCCTGGCCCAGGTTTGGGAGCTGCGGCTCGGCCGCGTGCGGGTGCTGCTCCTGGACTGCGACGTCGCGGACAACCCCCCCGAGGCGCGGGCACTGACCCGGCGGCTCTATGGCGGCGACGAGCGCACGCGCGTTCACCAGGAGCTGGTCCTGGGCGTCGGCGGGGTCCGCGCGCTCCATGCGGTGGGGCTCCGGCCTTCGGTCTTTCATCTGAACGAAGGGCACAGCGCCTTGGCCTGCCTGGAGCTGGCGGCCCAGCGGATGGAGCGCGAGGGCTGCGATCGCGAGGAGGCTTTCGCGGAGGTCGGCGAACAGATCGTGTTCACGACGCACACCCCGGTAGCCGCGGGGCACGACCGCTTCCCCGCCTCGCTCGCGGCCGAGGCCCTCGCCTCCTTCGTCCCGCGGCTGGGCTTCGACGAGCCCCAGGAGCTGCTGGCGCTCGGACGCGTCGACGACGATCCCTGCGCGCCCTTCTGCATGACCACGCTGGCGCTTCGCATGGCCCGGCGACGCAACGGGGTCTCCTTTCTCCACGGGCGCGTCAGCCGGAAGATGTGGCGGAGCCTCTGGCCCCAGCGACGCCCCTGGGAGGTGCCCATCGGGCACGTCACCAACGGGGTCCACCTGCCGACCTGGATGGCGCCGCCGATGCAGGACCTCTTCGACGCGAAGCTGCGCCCGGACTGGCGTCGCCATGCCGCCGATCCCGACACCTGGGAACCAGTCTCCGAGCTCGGCGACGGAGAGCTGTGGGATGT
>Ga0256832_1002144_pt1 | contig 13478 bp, 16 predicted proteins | sample 134614metaG_FD_190534 | JGI IMG/M metagenome (GOLD analysis project Ga0256832, IMG submission 190534) | Hydrothermal vent microbial communities from Lau Basin, Pacific Ocean - 134-614 | ecosystem: Environmental > Aquatic > Marine > Hydrothermal vents | place: Pacific Ocean: Lau Basin | collected... | reverse complement strand
TATTTGAGGTTTTCCAGCAGGGCGCGCGCTTTCGCCTGGTCGGCGCGGTCCACCCAGGTGCGCGCCGGGAGCTCCAGCGCTTTTTGCAGCTGCACCCGGGCCGCGTCCGGCTTCTTGAGCCGGATCAGGGCGCCGCCGTATTCGAGGCGGTGCGCGATCACGGTGGGGTTGAGCGCGATCGCTTTCTGGAACAGCGGCTCGACCCGCTTGATGCTCGCCCCGTACATCCAGCCCACGCCCTTCTGGGCGAGCTCGAGGTTCCACAGCGCCAGTGCGACCAGGGCGCTGTCGTGCTTGGGGTCGAGCTCGAGCGCCTTCTTGAGGTTGTCGCGCACCGAGCTGGCCAGGTTCAGGCTGGCGAGGATGCCGCGGTACTGCGAGAGGCGGCCCTGGGCGCGCGCGAGCTCGAAGTAGCCCTCGGGGTAGCCGGGGTCGGCCGCGATGGCCTTCTTGGCCGCCGCCTCGGCCTTCGAGAACCAGGCCTCTTTTTCCTTTCCGGACGTGGCCACGTAACCGGCGTGGTAGCTGGCGGCCTTGGCGGCGAGGGCGAAGGCCGGGGCGGTGCCCAGGGCGAGGGCCTCTTCGTAGGCCTGCTGGAAGCGGCCTTCGTCGATCAGCGCGGCGGGGTTCGCCCAGGCAAGGCCGGCGAGGAGCACGAACAGGGCCAGGAGCTTTTTCATACACACCTCCAAGGGCTATAGCGGCTCTCATTGTACCGCGGCGGTTACCCGGGACCGCGCGGGGCGCGTGCTAGAGTTTAAGTATGCGTTGGTTCTTAGGGCTGGTGGGGTTGCTGTTTACGCTGGGTTGGGCCCAGTTCAACCCCGGGCCGGCGGAATACTACGTGCAGTGCCGCACCCTCTACGAACAGCAGGTGCCCTCGGGAGCCCGGGCGGCCTGCGAACTGGCGCTGGTGGCCGACCCCGACTACGTGCCGGCGCTCAAGCTGCTCGTGCGCGTCCACCTCGACCAGGGTCAACTGGAGGAAGCCTCGGAGCGCCTCGAGCGCCTTAAGAAACTGGCCCCCAACGATCTGGAGACCCGCGCGCTGGAGGCGCGCTACCTGCTGGAGGTCGGTCGTCCCGGGGAGGCGCTCGCGCTCGTGGAGTACAACCCGCTGCCCGAGGCGGTATGGGTCAAGGCGCGCGCGCTGGAGGCCACGGGGCATTTCGAAAAGGCGCTGGCGACCTACCGCGAGGCGGTGCTGCTCGGCCAGGCCAGGGCCCGCGAGGACGCGGCGCGCCTGCTCGAGCGCATGGGACGGCCCGGCGAGGCGCTGGCCGAGCTGGGCGAGGTCGAGGAAACACGCCTCCTCCTGCTGCAGGGCCGCCTCCTCTGGAGCGCCGGCCGCCTTCCCGAGGCCGCCGAGACGCTGGAAGCGGCGCTCGCGGACCTTCCCAGCACCGACCCCAGCTACACCGACGTGCTGGCCGTTCTGGCGCGCGTTTACTACGGCATGGGCGACACCCGCCGCGGCGGGTTGGTGCTGAAGCAGCTTTCGGGGCGGGTCAACCTGCTCGCCTCGGTGTTGCGCGGCGGCTGGCTCTGGTTCCTGGGCCTGGTGCTGCTCGTGGGGCTGCACCTCTACGGCGAGAGCCGCATCGAGCCGATCAGCACCCTCGAGGTGCGGACCGACGAGGTCTGGGGGGTGGGCCGCACGTACGGCGCGCTGCTCCTCGCGTGGATCGTGGCCGCGGGCGTGTCCCTGGCCTCGGGGTGGTACCTCTACCAGAACTGGCTCGCGGCCTTCACCCCGGTGCAGGCCGAGACGGTGCGCCCCGTCTTCTTCCTGGTCGCCGCCGTCGTGGCGCTCCTCTTCGGCTGGGGGGCGCTCCGACCCGCGGACGAGGACGCCCCCTCGCCGCTCGGTCGCAAGGAGAGCTGGATCGAGGGGTTGTGGGTGGGGGTGGTGCTCTTCGCCCTGCTCGTGGGCTACGCCTGGTTGAGCGGACGCGCCGATTGGCTGGGGCCGCTGCCCTTCAATCCGCTCCTGCCCCTGGGCGCGCTCGCGATCGCCGCCCTGGCGCTCACGGAGCCGTTGTTGCGCGTGCGCCTGCCCGCGAGCCTGCGCGCGCGCTACGGCGCGGCGCAGGCCCCGGTGCAGGCGGTGCTGGTCGCGGGGCTCTTCCTGATCGCCCCTGTGCTGCTGTGGTGGGCGGCGGGCGCGGTGCTGCTCGCGGTCTTCGCCCGGTTGCGCGGCTTGCTGCCGGCCATGGTGGGCTGGGTGGTGCTGGCCGCGCTGCTCCTCGGTTCGAGTTACCTGCCCCTCGTCCGGGCGCTCTTCTAGCGATGGCGGTCTACTTCCTCTCGGATTTTGGCACCGCCGACGTCTACGCCGGCGTGGTGCGCGCCGTGCTGCTGCGCCGGGCGCCGGGCGCGACGCTGGTGGACCTGGCGCACGACCTGCCCGCGGGCGACATCCCTCACGCTGCGGTGCAGCTCTACGCCGCGGTGCCGCACCTGGAACCCGGAGGGGTGGTGCTCGCGGTGGTGGACCCCGGGGTGGGGGGCGTGCGCCGGGCGCTGGCGGTGCGCGGAGAGCGGCTTTGGTACGTGCTGCCCGACAACGGCCTGCTCACCCTGGCCTCGGAACTCGACCCTCCCCAGGCCGCCTGGGCGCTCGAGCCCGCGCGCTACACGGACGGCCCCGTGAGCGCGACCTTCCACGGGCGCGACGTCTTCGCCCCCGCGGCCGCGCACCTGGCCCAGGGCATGCCGCCCGAGGCGCTGGGTGAACCGGTGGACCCCGAGGGGCTGGTGCGCCTGTCCCTGTGGACGGCCGAGGGGGACGAGGGCGAGGTGGTCACCTTCGACCGCTTCGGCAACGCCATCACCAACCTGCGCCCGCGCGAGCGTCCCGAGGAGGCCCACGTCGTGGGGCGGCGGCTGCCGTTCCGCGACACCTTCGCCGACGTGGCCGAGGGGGAGGCCGTGGCCTACATCGGCTCCTCGGGGCTGGTGGAGCTGGCGATCCGGGGCGGATCGCTGCGCGAGGCCTTTCGGCTGCTCGAAGGGGCGGCGGTCAACCTGCACGGCCCCGAGGAGGAGCCGCCCCCGCTCGAGATCGGCTGAGCCTACGCGAACGCTTCCCGCAACACGGGCATGAAGTCGTGCGCCGCCAGGTCGAGGCTGATGGGCGTGATCGAGGTGTAGCCCTGGCGCACCGCCCAGAGGTCGGTGCCCGGGTCCTCGCTGCCGGTGGGTTCCCCCGCGATCCAGTAGTAGGGAACGCCGTTCGGGTCCAGCCGCTCGATGACCGAGTCCTCGTAGTGGTGCGTCGAGAGCTCGGTGATGCGCACGCCCTTGGGGGCGCCCACGGGAAAGTTGACGTTCAGAAACACCTTTTCGGGGAGGCCGTGCTCGAGGGCCCAGCGGGCGATGCGCACCGCCTCGGCGGCCCCGGGGGCGAAGTCCATCTCGTTGCGGCTGCTCACGTCGAGGCTGAAGGCGATGGAGGCGATCCCGATCGAGGTGCCCTCGATCGCCCCCGCCACCGTGCCCGAGTGGGTGAGGTCGAGCCCCAGGTTGACCCCGATGTTGATCCCGCTCACCACCAGATCGGGCCGCCCCAGCAGGTGCACCCCCAGCACCACACAGTCCGCCGGGGTGCCGTCCACCCGGTAGGCGGGGATGGGGTCCAGCCCTGCGGCCGCGGTGTGCTTGAAGCGCAGCGGGCGGCGCACGGTGATGCCGTGCCCCACCGCCGACTGCTCGACGTCCGGCGCCACCACGTAGACCTCGCCCAGCGCGCGCATGGCCTTCGCCAGCGCCTTGATGCCCGGTGAGAATATGCCGTCGTCGTTGGTGACGAGGATCTTCATACCCCTAAGCCTACACCCCGGGTTAAGCTTGAAGGTATGTTCCCCCTGGCCGACGTCAACCGGCCGCTGCGCCCGCCCGTCGTGGTCAAGGTGCTGGTGGTGGTGAACGCGCTCGTGTTCCTCGTCGAGCTGCTGGCCAGCCCCGCGGCCCGCGAGGCCATGATCTACACCTACGGTTTCGTACCCCGGCTCTTCTGGGCCGACCCGCTGGGCGAGGGGTACCGGCTCGTGACCAGCCAGTTCCTGCACGGCGGCTTCGCCCACGTGCTCGGGAACCTCTGGTTCCTGTGGGTCTTTGGCGACAACGTGGAGGACCGGCTGGGGCGCGGGCGGTTCCTGCTCTTCTATCTGCTGGGGGGCGTGCTGGCGGCGCTGGCGCAGGGGGTGTTCGACGCCGGCTCGCGCGCGCCCATGATCGGGGCCTCCGGGGCCATCTCGGCGGTCCTGGGCGCGTACTGGGTGATGTTCCCCCGCGCCCAGATCCTGACGATGGTCTGGCTGGTGCTTCCCTTCACCTTTTACCTCTCCGCCGGTTTCTACCTGGGCTACTGGGCGCTGCTCCAGTTCGTCTCCGCCCTGTTCGGCGGGGGAAACGTGGCCTTTTGGGCCCACCTCGGGGGTTTCGCCTGGGGCTGGGCGGCGCTCCGGAGCGGCCTCTTTGCCCCGGCCGCGCCGCCCTGGCGTCGGGGGTAGTCGTCTGGATGACCCGGCGGGGGCAGAATCCGGTGCTAGTCTAAGACCTGCGAGGTGGACGTGGCGACCGGACCGCTCTTCAGGCAGCAACTCATGGAGTACGCGCAGGATCTGGCGCGTGCCTACCGCGAGATCCGGACCTCGCAGGACGACTTTCTGCGTTTGCTGGTCACGCTCGTGGAGCTCAAGGCGCCCGCGGCGCGCGGGCACGCCCGCCGCGTGGCCTTCTGGGCGCTGCGTCTCAACGAGGCGTTGACGCGCCCCCTCGACCCCGCGCCCCTCAAAGCCGCGGCCCTGGCCCACGACGTGGGCAAGCTGGGTCTGCCCGACCGCCTGATCACCTCCTGGGTGGGCGAGGGCGAGGAGGACCGCCGCCTCGTGGAGGCCCACCCCCAGCTCGGCGCTTCGTTGCTCGAGCACGTGAACGCCTTCGCGGGTTGGATCCCCTGGGTGCGGCACCACCACGAGCGATGGGACGGGCGCGGCTACCCCGAGGGCCTGGCGGGGGAGGCCATCCCGCTGGGCGCGCGCATCATCGCCGTGGCCAACGGCTTCGACTACCGGATGCACGGCTACGGCCGCGACCCCGCCCACACCCTCGCGGGCACCGTCACCTGGATGGAGGCGGAGGCGGGGTCCGCCTTCGATCCGTCGCTGGTGGAGGCCTTCGTGACCATGCCGCTCGAGGCCCTCTGGGCCAACCGGTTGTGGCTGGAAGAGGAGGAGCGGGCGTGAACGTCCTGCTCATCGAAGACGAACCCGACATGGTGGCCCTGCTCGAGGCCACCCTGACCCCGGCGGGCTTCGAGGTGCACGCCGAGCGCAGCGGCGACGCCGTCGAGCTTCTCCTGGAGCGGTACGACCCGCAGGTGGTGATCGTGGACGTGATGCTGTTTGGAAGCCGCGTGGACGGGTTCGAGGTGGTGCGGCGGATCCGCAGCGTTTCGCAGCACGCCGACACCCTGGTGGTGGTGCTCACCGCCCTGCAGGGTGAGGCCTACGTACGGCAGGCGCACGAGGCCGGCGCCGACCTCTACCTGAGCAAGCCCTTCAGCCCGCTCGAGCTGCTCGAGCAGCTCGAGCGGGCGGAGCTGCTCACCGACTGAGTTCGCAGGGCAGCTCGAACCAGAAGACCTGCCCCGGCGGCCGGGGCTCCCAGCCCATGCGTCCGCCGTGCTGGCGGACCACCTCGCGCGCCACCGTGAGCCCCAAGCCCTGGCCCTCGCGCCCGCGGTGGCGCGGCAGCCGTATCCAGGGGCGGAAGACCGAGCGCGCCTCCTGATCCGTGAGCGCAGGGCCGCCGTCGTAGACCTCGACGCGCGCAACGCGGCCGGAGCAGGCCAGCCGGAGCCGCACGGGTACGTCTTCGGGGCCGTACTTGGCGGCGTTGCTGAGCAGGTTGAGCAAGGTCGAGAACAGCCGCCCCTCGTCGCCCTTCACCCAGACGGGGCCGCCCTCCACCTCCAGTTCGAAGCGGTCCGGGTGCTGCACCTCCAGCATCTCGACCGCCTCGCGGGCGAGGTCGTCGAGCCGCAGCGGCTTGCGCTTCAGCTCGAGCGCCTTGCCCGACTCGAGCCGGTAGAGGTCGAGGAAGGTCGCAAGGGTCTGCTCGAGCCGCCGGGCGGCGTTCTCGATGCGCATGAGGTGGTCGCGGGTGTCGGCGTGGGGCCGGCGCAGCAGCTCGCTAAACCCCACGATGGTGGCGATCGGGGTGCGCAGCTCGTGGGCCACCGTTCCCAGGATGCGGGTCTTGAACGCGCCTTCGCTTTCCAGGTCGGCGATGCGGCGGTGCTGCGCCAGCGCCCGCTGCGCCTGGCCGTAGAGGTAGGCGAACGCGAAGAGCAGCACGAGCAGGAAACCCATGAAGGTGTCGCGCCGGTAGACGCGCAGCTGCACGAGCAGGTCGGAGCGAACCCGGCTCGAGACCTCGGTGGCCTCGATGACGACCGGGTGCACGCGGTTCGCCCAGGCCTCCAGGCGCTCGCACGACCAGCCCGTGGCGGGCTCGCGCTCGAGACGATCGAGCAGCTGGGTGAGGCTCGAGCGGTTTTCCTGATCGAGCAGCGGGAAGCTGTAGCTCTGGGTGGCCAGCCGCGCGCGCTGCTCCAGGTTGGCCGCGCGCACCGGATCGAGCGCGCCGCGCGTGCAGAGCAGCGCGGCCTTGAGCAGGTCGCGCTCCAGTTGCGAGTACTGGTAGGCCGAGTTGGCGGCCCGGGCGTCACGCACCGCCGACTCGAGCCGCGCCTGTTCGTAGAAGAGCAGCGCGGCGAGCAGCAGCAGGGCCACGACCAACCCCGCGGCCAAGAGGCGGGGGTTCAGTAGTGAAACTCGATCACGCGGACCTGCCACACCCACAGGGCATTGTACCGGGTGGGGTCGGGCTTCAGCCGGTCGTAGGGGAGGATCACCCGCACGGGACCGTAGTGTTCCACGGTCAGCGGCTGGCCGTCCTGAACGAGCGCCAGCACGGGCTCGAGCGGTTTGAGGTCGGCCCAGGGGCGGTCGAGGCGGTAGTCGTCGAGGGCGATGAAGCGCACCACCAGCCCCTCTTCCGCGAGGTCCAGCTCGTCCACGATCTGCTCGAGCAGCACGCCCTCGAAGGTCGCGGGCGGTTCGCTCTCGTGCGGGTGGTGGCGGGTGGTGCGCCGCACCCAGGTGAGGCGCTCGAGCCCGGCGCGGTCGAGGTCGTAGCCGCGTCCGTCGGGGTCGATCAGCGTAAGCAGCACCTCGCCGGTGGGCGCGGGCGGCGCGCCCGCCCAACCGCCCTCGCGCACCACCGCGTAGCTGGGGGATTCCCGGCAGCCGGCGAGCCAGGGCAGGAGGAGCAACAGGACGAGGTAGAGCATCCCACCGCATTCTAGGGCCTTTCGTGAAGCGCGGACCTTCATTGGTCAAATAATAAAAGTTGAGTGTATAATGCCCATAGGAGGTGGCCCATGCCCCTAGGAATCACGGCAAAGCGCAGCGGCGACGCCATCGAGCTCACCCTCTCCGACGGCACCGCCGAGGAGCGTTTGCGCGTGGACGCCCTCGAGCTGGCCGAGGCGCTGGCCCGGCTCGAGGCGCCCGGCTACCCCACCATGGACCCGGAGGAGCTCGAGGACGAACCCGACGACGTACCCAACTACACCACCGCCACCGCCCGTCTGATCGAGCCCGAAGGGCTGCTCACGCTGCGCAAGGTGCGCGTTCCGGGGCCCGACCTGCTCGAGTTCACCACCCCCGCGGGCAGCGTCTACGAGTTCGAGTGGCGCGCGGCCCTGGACTACCTGCGTCCGCTGCTGCCTCGCTAGCGGTCGGGCGCGAGCTCGAGCGCCCCGGCGGGGGCGCGAAAGCCGGAGCGCTTGTGCGACCCGTCGCAAAGCGGCTTGTTCCCGGAGGCGCCGCAGCGGCAGAGCGCCAGCTTGGGGCGCTCGAGTACGTGCTCCTCACCGTTCAGGACGAACCGTGTCCCTGCGGGCAGGTCGATCACGATCGGTCCGTCCTCGCGAAAACGCAGCTTCACCAGCGGCCTCCCAACCCTGAAAGAAAACCGTGCAGCCGCGCGGCGTACTCGGGGTGGCGCCAGGCGGCGACGTGGGGGAACCCCGCGAGCGTCCACAGCTGCGCCTCCGGGTAGCGGGCGTGCAGGCGGCGGGCGTGCTCCACCGGCACGGTGCGGTCGGCGCGGCCGTGCAGCAAGAACAGCGGCGTTCCGGCGGCGCGCAGCCTTGCGGCCGCCTCCTCGGGCGCGACCCCTTGGGGGCTCACCCCCAGCAGCCAGCGGCTCGCCAGCGCCGCCCCGGGGTAGAGCCAGGGGCCCATGCGCTGCCTGAGCAGCCGGCTCAGGCGCGCGTACCCGGAGTCGGCCACCACCGCGCGCACCGTTTCGTCCGCGGCCACCCGCAGCACCGCGGCGGCCCCCATGCTCCAGCCGTGCAGCACCACCGCCTCCCGGGGGTAGCCGCGCTGCGCCAGCCAGTCGAGGCCCCCCAGCACGTCGCGCACCTCGAGCGCGCCCAGGGTGGTGCGCCGGCCCGGGGAATCGCCGTGGGCCCTTAGATCGAGGAGCAGAACGCCAAACCCCAACCCCGCATAGACGGGCAGCGCCGGCAGCACGTAGGGGCTCGACTTGCTGGCGTGGAGCCCGTGCACCAAAAGCGCCGCCTTGCGCTCGCGCCCGCCCGGCACCCACCAGCCGGCCAGATCGAGCCCGTCGCGGCTCTTCACCCTCACCTCGGCAAACTCCAGCCCGTAGAGCGCGGGCGAGAGCCCGGTCGCCTCGCGCCGCGGCCGGCTCTGGCGCCAGACCAGCTGCAACGACGCGCCCAGGTAGCTCGCGGTCAGCGCGACCGCACCGGCCAGCCCGGCCTCGGTCACGGCTCCACCCCCGCGCGCGCGAGCTCCGCGGCCAGCTCCTCGTAGCCGGGGCGGCCCAAGAGCGCGTAGGCGTAGCGCTTGCCCAGCTCCACCCCCGGCTGATCGAAGGCGTTGACGTCGAAGAGCTCGCCCAGAAAGGCGGTCTGCCACATCAGGTGCTGCAAAAGCCAGCCCAGGTGGTAGGCGTCGGGGCGCTCGAGGAAGATCGTGTAGTTGGGTCGCCGCGCCGCCGCCAGGGCGTGCGCGGTCGCCGCGGCCTCGGCGCTGAGCAGCTGGAAGAGGCTCTTGCCGAAGAGGTAGCCCAGCTCCTCCAGGTCCTCCTCGGCGGGCAGCGTCAGGTCGCGGTCGGGCTCGCGGTGACGCACGAAGACGACCAGCTTGTCGAAGGGCCCCTCGCGGAAGAGCTGCACCTGGGCGTGCTGGTCGGTGGCGCCCACGGCGGGCAGGGGGGTGCTGCCGGCGTGCACCCGGCTGCCCGAGCGGTCGTAGGCCTTGCCCAGGCTCTCGGCGTGCAGTTGCACGAACCACGCGGGCAAGAGCGCCAGCCGCGTCGAGTAGGGCATGAGCACGCTGATGCGCTGTCCCTTGCGCCAGGCCAGGTACTGGGCCAGCGCGGTCTGCGCGGGCAGGTTGCCCGCGGCATCCTCGCGCGCGGTTTGGTTGGCCTTGCGCGCGCCCGCGAGCAGTTCGGCCACGTCCACGCCCGCCAGCGCCAGCGGCACCAGCCCCACGGGGCTGAAGACGCTGAAGCGCCCGCCCACGTCCTCGGGGATCTCGAAGGCGGTCAGACCGTGCTTCGCGGCGTAGGGGCGCAGCACCCCGCGCTCGGGGTCGGTGGTGACGACGACCCGCTCCTTCCAGCGCGGGCCCAGGGCGCGGCGCAGCCAGTCCAGCGCGATCAGGAAGGCCGCCATCGTCTCGGCGGTGGTGCCCGACTTGCTGATCACGTTGACCAGCGTGGTGGCCGGGTCCAGCCGCTCGAGCAGCGCCGCCACCGGCTCGGGCTCGACGTTGTCGACGAAGTGGAGCCGGGCCCCCGATCCGCCCAGCGCCGCGTCCAATGCCTTCGCGCCCAGGGCCGACCCGCCGATGCCCAGCACCAGCACGTCCGTCGCCCCTTCTTGCCTCAGGGCGAAGCGCTGCACGTCGCGCAGCGCGTCGGTGGCCTCGGGCAGGCCCACCCAACCCAGCATCGCCGCGGGGTCGCCGGTACGCGCCCAGAGCGCGTCGCGCGCGGCCTCCAGCCGGGGTGCGGCCGCTTCGAGCTCGCGGCTCCACTCCACCCCCTGGTCGGGACCGATGCGGGAGGTGTCGAGGTTCGAAAAGTCCACTTGGAGCATACCTCCATGCTAAACCCCCTCCGGCGTGCCGGAGGGGGCGGGCTTCCGCAGGCTCAGTCGCAGCTCGCGGCGTCGCCGACCTCGAGCCGGAAGCCCGTCGCCTGGACGATCTCGAAGGTGGCGTAGGGTTCGGCGGCGCCCACGTGGCACCCCGGTGAAAGCGGCCCCTCGCCGGCCACCTGCACGCGCCCTTCCTTGAAACGCAGGCTGTAGCGCACCGGATGCTCGGCGGTGACGTGGTACTCGCCGCCCTCGATCCGTGAGCCGGCCACCACGTAGACGCGTCCGGCCGGTCCTTGGTAGCAGAGGACGCAAAGGCGAGCGTCCCCCACGACCGGCATGTCTATGTAAGAATCACCGCTCATGAAGGCATCGAGGCCTACCTCCTGAACCTCACGGTAGGTGTTGAGCGCGCCCGCGACCGTAAACCCTGCCCAAACGAGCGACAGGACGACCACGAAGCCACGCGCCGTGGGGCTTTTGCTGCGCGTCCAGCCCAGCCAAGCGCCCCAGAGCGCCAGCGCCAGCAGGACCAGGTAGAAAAGGGCCATGGGAAGGTACAGGTAGAAGCTCATGCCCACTCCGCCTCCTCCCAAAGCCGCACGGCGACGGCCAGCAGCGCCAACGTGACCAGCAGCCCCACCCACAGCGGCGCGGTGGGGACGCTGCTCATCAGGGGTTCGAGCGCCGTTTTCAGGTCCAGACCGACGTTCGAAAGGCCCAGGAGGCGGCTAACCTCCTCCGGCAAGACGACGTGGGGGATGGGCAGCCTGGGCAGGAAGCTCAGGTGGTCCAGCGCGAACCGGCCCATCCACTGCCACAGCGCCACCGCCCCGGCGCTGGCGGCCACAGCGACGATCTGCCCGCCACGGCCGGGGCGGTAAGCGCTCACCACGAGACCGTAGACCAGGCCGAGCGCCAGTAGCGGAGCCACCCAGGCCAGCAGGCCATAAGCCCAGAGGGCGGGCGGCAACCAGGCGTCGTAGCGAACCCCCGCGGCCGCGGCCACCCAGTGGACGACGCCGGTGAGCGCGGCGTAGTAGACGCCGAGTACGAGCAGGCCCAACCCCATGCGCGCGCCCACGTGCGTCAGACCGCTCCGGGGGCTCGTGAACAGGAAGGCCAGGGGGCCGCCCGCCTCGCCGAAGAGCGCCCGCGCCAAGACGATGGGCACCAGCACCCCCAGCGGCGCGATGGCCAGCAGCGTGCCCAGCGCCAGCCCCAACGTGATCAGCGGGTCGCCGTTCACGACGCCCCGCGTCAGCCACGCGGCCCAGACGAGTACGAGCAGCACCAGGCCGCCGATCAGCAGCCGGTGTTTGCGAAGTTCCAGGGTAAACAGGTTCATGCCAGCACCTCCCGGAAGGCCTGGGCGACGCTCTGGCCGCGCTCGCGCAGCTCCTCGGCCGAGGCGCTGAGCACCACCCGCCCTTCCTTCATGAAGACGGCGCGGTCGAAGATGCCCTCGGCCTCGGCCACCTCGTGGGTGGAGAGGACGTAGGTGGCGTCCTCGCGCCACTCGCTCACCAGCGCGGCCAGGATGCGGTCGCGGGTGATCAGGTCCACCCCGCCCAGTGGCTCGTCGAGCAGGTAGAGCCGCGCCTTGCGCGCCAGCGTGGCCGCCAGCAAGAAGCGCGCCCGTTGACCCTTCGACATCTGCGCCAGGCTGCGGCGCGGCACCTCGAGCTGGCCGAGCAGCTCGTGGAACCGCTCCGGACGGAAGTCGGGGTAGAGGGTTCCGAAGAGCCCCGCCGCGCCCTTGACGTCCAGCCACTCGTACATCTGCCCCCGCTCGGGCAGGAAGGCGATCGCGCCCCGCGCCCGTCGCGGCGGAGCGCCGTCGAGGCGCACCTCGCCGGCGTCGGGGTAGAGCAACCCCGCCAGCAGTTTGAGCGTCGTGGACTTGCCCGCGCCGTTCGTGCCCAAAAGGCCCACCACCTCGCCCTCGGGCAGCGCCAACGTAAGGCCGTCCACGGCCACGGTGCCGCCGAAGCGACGGGTAACCTCGCTCATCTCAACCAGCATCGACGCTCACCTCCGATAGCACTTTTGCGGCGGCGTCGGGACCCAGCCCCAGCGCCTGCACCGCGCGCAGGTATCCGCGTGCGGCCGCTTCCAGCTCGCGCCTGCGGATCGCCTCCACGTCCACGTCCTCGCGTACGAAGGTGCCCAGACCGCGCCGGGTTTCGGTGATGCCTTCGCGTTCCAGCTCGGCGTAGGCGTGCACCACGGTGTTGGGGTTGACGCGCGCCTCCTCGGCCAGCGCCCGCGCCGAGGGCAGCTTTTCGCCCGGTCGCAGCTCACCGCGGGCCAGCATGCGCTTCACCTCCGCGGCGATTTGGGCGTAGATGGGTCCCTTCTCGGGTTCGATGTGCCACAAGTACCTCACCTCCACGTGCCGAGTGTACTACAACACTAGTACACTATGCAACCCCTATGCCTGCGCGCGCTCGCGACCCCGCTAGAATGGGGCCATGCCCTATAAGAAAATTCCGCTCGAGGTACTCTTCGGCGACCCCGAGCTGGGTCAGGTGCAGGTCGCCCCCGACGGCCGCAGCGTCGCCTTCATCGCCCCCTGGGAAGGCGTCAAGAACCTCTGGGTCCAGGACCTCGCCACCGGCGAGCGCCGCCGCGTGACCTCCGACCGCGGCCGCGGGGTGCTGGGCCACGGCTGGCTCCCCTCGGGGTTGCAGGTCTACGTACAGGACAAGGACGGCGACGAGAACTGGCGGCTCTATGCGCTGGACCCCGCGGGCGGCGAGCCGCGGTTGCTCACCCCCGGCGAGGGCGTGCAGGCGCGGCCGCTGGCGTCCCACCCCGACTATCCCGACGAGATCCTGGTGCTGCTCAACGACCGCGACCCCAGCCTGCACGACGTCTGGCGCATCGACGCGCGCAGCGGCGCGCGCGAGCGGGTGGTGGAGAATCCCGGCTTCATCGAGTTCACTGCCGACGAAAAACTGCAGGTACGCGCGGCCCTCAAGGCCGCCGACGACGGGGGCGGCGAGCTCTTCGTGCGCGAAGGGGAGGCGTGGCGCTCCCTCATGAAGTGGGGCCTGGACGACAGCCTGGGCACCGGACCGCTGGCGGTGCGGGGCGACACCCTCTACCTGGTCTCGTCCGTCGGGCGCGACACCGCGGCCTTGCTGGCGCACGACCTTTCCAGCGGCGAGGAGCGGGTGCTCGCCGAGGACCCGCGCTACGACCTGCCCGCTGCCGACGGGCTGCTCTTCCACCCGCGCGCCGAGCGCCCCGAGGCGGTGGC
>Ga0256832_1002143_pt1 | contig 13486 bp, 10 predicted proteins | sample 134614metaG_FD_190534 | JGI IMG/M metagenome (GOLD analysis project Ga0256832, IMG submission 190534) | Hydrothermal vent microbial communities from Lau Basin, Pacific Ocean - 134-614 | ecosystem: Environmental > Aquatic > Marine > Hydrothermal vents | place: Pacific Ocean: Lau Basin | collected... | reverse complement strand
TCGTCCCTCGTCCCTCGCCACTGGCTGGTAACGCGCTGCGCGCGTTACCAGCTCGTCGAATCGTCCAGCGTCGGCGCATCCACCGGCGCGGCGTGTTCGCGCTGCTCCTTCTTGAGCGGGTTGTCGGCGCGCACCAGTTCGTCCTCGTGGATGCGCAGACGGGTCTTGCGCCGCGGCAGATAGTGGTTGGACGGCTTGGTGCCCCATTCGGGCATCAGCGCGTAACCGCCTTCCTCGCGAATGGCGATGGAGACCTCCGACTGGGGATCGTGCACGTCGCCGAACAGGCGGGCGCTGGTGGGGCAGGCCAGCACGCAGGCAGGCTTGCGCTCCGACTCGGGCAGCGACTCGTCGTAGATCCGGTCCACGCACAGGGTGCACTTCTTCATTACCTTCTGGTGCTCGTCGATCTCGCGCACGCCGTAGGGGCAGGCCCAGGAGCAGTAGCGGCAGCCGATGCACTTGTCGTAGTCCACCAGCACGATGCCGTCCTTGTCGCGCTTGTAGCTGGCGCCGGTGGGGCACACCGGCACGCAGGGCGGATCCTCGCAGTGCAGGCAGCTCTTGGGGAAGTGGACCGTCTCGGTGTTGGGGAACTCGCCCACCTCATAGGTCTGTACCCGGTTGAAGAAGGTGCCGGTCGGGCCGGGGCCGTAGGGATTGTCGTCGCACAGCGGGCCGGCAGAACCGGAGGTGTTCCACTCCTTGCAGGAAGTCACGCAGGCATGGCAGCCCACGCACACGTTCAGATCGATTACCAGTGCCAGTTGGGTCATGAAAAATCGCTCGCAATCAGGTTGCTTGTCCGTCGGATGCGTCCGTCACGCCTCCGGTGATGTTCAGGCCGACTTTTTTGTGAACTTGCCGGCGAAGAAGGCCAGCCACTTCGGCGTGCTGCCGGTGCCCGGCAGGGCCGGCATGGGCTCGAACTGCGGGTAAGTCACCTGAGGTTCGTCGGGCTTGGCCTTGTACACGCGCACCCGCACGTCGTACCAGCCGGCCTGGCCGGTGACCGGGTCCGAGTTGGAGACATGCTCGCCGGCATCGTTGGGCGGCAGCTCTTCGGAGATGAGGTGGTTGAGCAGGAAGCCCTTGTTGGCCTCGTCGGCCTCCGGATCCAGCCGCCAGGCGCCCCGCGACTTGCCGATGGCGTTCCAGGTCCACACGGTGCCCGGTTCCACGGCCTCGGAGAAGCGGCACATGCAGCGCACCTTGCCGTGCATGGACTCCACCCAGATCCAGTCGCCGTCGTTGAAACCGTGTCTGGCGCCCAGGCTGGGATGCACGTACAGATAGTTGTAGGTGTGGATCTGCCGCAGCCAGGCGTTCTGGGAGTCCCAGGAGTGGTACATGGCCATGGGCCGCTGGGTGATGGCGTTGAGCGGATAGCGGTGCTTGTCGGTCAGCGACGACTCCAGCGGCTCGAAGTAGAAGGGCAGCGGATCGAAGTGGGTCTCGATGCGCTGGCGCAGGTGCGCCGGCGGCTGCTTGCCCTTGCGCCTGCCCTGGGCCGCCAGGCGGAACTTCTGCAGCACTTCCGAATAGATGTGGCAGTTGATGGGCTCGTCGTAGCGGGTCAGGCGGTGTTCCTGGGCCCAGCGCAGGTAGCCCTGGTTCCAGTTGCGCATGTACTGGTAGGACTTGGGCAGCTCGTAGTGATAGACGCAGTTGTTCTTCTCGTACATCTCCCACTGGCTGGGATTGGGCTCGCCCTTCATGAACTTCTCGCCGCCCTTGCCGCGCCAGCCGGCCAGGAAGCCGATGCCGGAACCCGGCTCGGTTTCGTAGTTGACGATGAAATCGGGATAGTCGCGGTACTTGCGCGAACCGTCCTCCTTGACGAAGGCCGGCAGTTTCAGGCGCGTGCCCAGTTCGATGAGCACTTCCTGGAAGGGCTTGCACTCGCCCTTGGGCGGCAGCACCGGGATGCGCACCGAGTCCACCGGGCCGTCGAACTCGGAGATGGGCCGGTCGAGCATGGACATCACGTCATGGCGCTCGAGATAGGTGGTGTCGGGCAGGATGAGATCGGCGAAGGCGGTCATCTCCGACTCGAAGGCGTCGGCGACGATGATGAACGGGATCCGGTATTCCCCGTTCTCGTCCCGATCGTTGAGCATCTTCCGGACTTCGTCCGTGTTCATGGTCGAGTTCCAGGCCATGTTGGCCATGAAGATGAACAGGGTGTCGATCGGATAGGGATCCTGGCGCCAGGCATTGGTGATCACGTTGTGCATCAGGCCGTGGGCCGAGAGGGGATACTCCCAGGAGAAGGCCTTGTCGATGCGTACCGGCTCGCCCTGCTCGTCCACGAACAGATCGTTGGGATCGGCGGGCCAGCCCAGGGGCATGCCGGCCAGGGGGGTGTTGGGCTTGACCCCTTCGGGGCCCTTGGGCGTCTTGGCACAGGGCGGGATCGGCCGCGGGAAGGGGGCCTTGTGGCGGAAGCCGCCGGGGCGATCGATGGTGCCAAGGATGGTCATCAGGATCGACAGGGCGCGGATGGTCTGGAAGCCGTTGGAGTGGGCGGCCAGGCCGCGCATGGCGTGGAAGGCCACCGGGTTGCCGGTGATCGTCTCGTGGTCCTTGCCCCACACGTCGGTCCAGGCGATGGGCAGCTCGATCTTCTCGTCGCGGGCCACGATGCCCATTTCGTGGGCCAGGCGGCGAATGGTGTCGGCCGGGATGCCGGTGATGGTGGCCGCCCATTCCGGGGTGTATTCATCCACCCGCTCCTTGAGCAACTGGAACGAAGGCTTGACCGGCGTGCCATCGGGCAGGGTGAATTCCCCGAGCAGGAAGGGATCGGCCTCCTCGGTGAGGGTGGTCACCGGCTGATCGGTGAGGCGATCCCACCACAGCTTGTTCTGGGGATCGAAACAGCCTTCCTCCACTTCCACGTCCTTGCGGCGCACGAACAGGCCGTAGTCGTCGGAGGCCTCGTCCATGTTTACCAGCTCGGCGGCATTGGTGTACCTGACCAGGAAGTCGCGGTCGTAGAGGCCCTGCTTGATCAGCTCGTGGATGATGGCCAGCAGCAGGGCGCCGTCGGTGCCGGGCTTGATGGGCACCCACTCGTCGGCGATGGCCGAATAGCCGGTGCGCACCGGGTTGACGGAGATGAAACGGCCGCCGTTGCGCTTGAATTTCGACAGGGCGATCTTCATCGGGTTGGAATGGTGATCCTCGGCGGTGCCGATCATCACGAACAGCTTGGCGCGGTCCAGATCGGGGCCGCCGAACTCCCAGAAGGAGCCGCCGATGGTGTAGATCATGCCGGTGGCCATGTTCACCGAGCAGAAACCGCCATGAGCGGCATAGTTGGGGGTGCCGAACTGCTTGGCGAACAGGCCGGTCAGGGCCTGCATCTGATCGCGGCCGGTGAACAGGGCGAACTTCTTCGGATCGGTGGCGCGCAGTTTCTTCAGGCGCGTTTCCATGATCTCGAAGGCCTCGTCCCAGGAGATGGGTTCGAACTCGCCGGCGCCGCGCTCGGCGCCTTCCTTGCGCTTGAGCGGCCGGGTCAGGCGGGCCGGGGAATACTGCTTCATGATCCCCGAGGCGCCCTTGGCGCAGATCACGCCCTTGTTCAGGGGATGTTCCGGATTGCCCTGGATGTAGCGGACCTCGCCATCGCGCAGGGTGACGCGGATCCCGCAGCGGCAGGCGCACATGTAGCAGGTGGTGTTCTTGACTTCGTAGCTGCCCTCGGGGGCCGCTTCGGCGACATGGATGTTCGACATTCTCGATGACCTTTGCAAACGGGGGCGCGATTATACGGGTTCCAAATCCGAGCCGCCCAATCAGGTTTTTTAGGCAAATAATAAATTCATTATATGCTTATATATGACGGGCCTGACCATATCCCTTAGGGGAAGGTTGCGGCGAGACGGCGGGCTTGCGGCAATCGCATCGCAAGTCTTTGATAATAGCGGAAAGTTTCCGCATTTCCAGAGTGAGACGAAAATCCCCGTCGACCGGGGCAGCGCAGATCGATTGCGTTGATGATAAAAATACCTTATATCCTGCATATCCTGCGTCACATGCCCGACTTGAGGACGGCTTGCACTTCCCGGGCTGTGGAGGAATCCGGACCGTCATTCAGACCCAACAAGGAATTGTTAGCCATGCCGCATTCGTCTTCTCCTCGCCGCAGCCTGCGGATTCTTCCGGCACTGTTCGCCGGCCTGTTGCTCTGCCAGAGTCTTGCCGCGGCGCCCGAAGCCGGTAACCGGCCCCTGAAGATGGGCTTTTTTCCCATCATCAGCGCCATCGCCCTGTTCAAGCGTTTCGCGCCGCTGGACAGCTATCTCGGGAAGGAACTGCAAAGCGAGATCGTGATGGAGACCGCCCGCGACTTTCCCACCTTCGTGAAGCGAACCGCACAACGGCAATACGACATCGTGGTCACGGCACCCCATTTCGCCCTGCTGGCGGCGGATTCCGGCCAGTATCGGGTCGTCGCCAGCCTGCGCAAGGATCTGGTGGGTTACATCGTGGTCCGCGCAGACAGCCCGATCCGGGACGTGACCGAACTGGCCGGCAAGCGGATCGCCACGCCACCCCGTCCGGCGATCATCACCCAGTCCGGGATGGACTATCTGAATCGCCAACTTGCGCCCCCGGCCACGTTCCTGCCCCACAAGAGTCACAATGCCGCCTATCAGGCCGTGCTCGGGGGAGATGCCGATGCGGCGGTGGTTTCGGTCAATGCGGTGAACAATGCGCTCAGGAAAGGGCTCCCCCTGCGCCGGATCGGCAGCACGCCACCCTTGCCCAACATGGCGGTGCTGGTGGCCACCGATCTCCCGCCGGCGGTCGGCCAGCGTCTGCAACAGGCCCTGGTGGGAATGGACAAAACGCCCGAGGGGCGCGCCGTGCTCAAGTCCATCGGTTTCCCCGGTTTCCGTGCGGCCGACAATGCCGACTACGAACCCACGCGCCCCTATCTGGCGCGGATCGGATTCCTGAAGACAGACGCCAGGACGCCCTGAAACCGCCCGGCGTGGTGCGATGGGATCAGCGGCGGGGCAGCGGCATCCCGGTGTGGCCGGCGGTTGGCATCCGCTTCGCGCGGAGTGATTTCAGGCACAAAAAAACCGGGGCCGAATGGCCCCGGTTTTTCCTCACCCGCCGAGCGATTAACGCTCGCGGGTGGCTCACTTGGCCGAATGGCCGCTGAGCTTGACTTCCACCTTCTCGTCGTCCTTGAGACTGGCGTAGTACGCGCGCAGGATCTCGAGCACCTCGGGACGGGAGAACTTGTCCGAGACCTCTTCGCCTTCCGACAGGGCCTTGCGCAGCTTTGTGCCGGAGAGCAGCAGGCGATCCTCGGCGTCGTGCGGGCAGGTCTTCATGGAAGCCATGCCGTCGCACTTGTAGCACCAGAAGGTCCAGTCGATCTTCAACGGCTGGGTCTCCAGGGCATCCTTCGGGATCTCGTCGAAGATGTGGTGCGCGTCGAAGGGACCGTAGTAGTCGCCCACGCCAGCGTGGTCGCGGCCCACGATCTGGTGCGAGCAGCCGTAGTTCTGGCGGAACAGGGCGTGCAGCAGGGCCTCGCGGGGACCGGCATAGCGCATGTCCAGCGGGTAGCCGGCCTGGATCACGGTGTTGGGGGCGAAGTACTTGTCGATCAGGGTGCCGATCGCCTTGCTGCGCACGCTGGCGGGGATGTCGCCCGGCTTGAGCTTGCCCAGCAGCGAGTGGATCAGCACGCCGTCGAGGGTCTCGATGGCGATCTTGGCCAGGTACTCGTGGGAGCGGTGCATGGGGTTGCGGGTCTGGAAGGCGGCAACCGTGCTCCAGCCGCGCTTCTCGAACTCGGCGCGGGTCTGGGCCGGGGTCATGAACTGATCGCCGTACTCCTCCGGGAAACCGCCCTGGGAGAGCACCTTGATGGGACCGGCCAGGTTCACGTCGCCCTGGGCCATGACCATCTTCACGCCCGGGTGCTCCTCGTCGGTGGTCTTGTAGACCTGCATGCACTCGTGGGCCTTGTCGATGGTGTACTTCTCGGTGAGCTTCATGGTGGCGAGGATCTCGTCACGCTCCGGATCGTAGAGCGCGATCTCGTCGCCTTCCTTGAGGCCATTGGCCGTATCGGTGTCGGTGGAGAGGGTGATGGGAATGGGCCAGAACAGGCCGTTGGCCATCTTCATGCCGTCGCACACGCCTTCCCAGTCGGCGCGGGTCATGAAGCCTTCCAGCGGGGTGAACCCGCCGATGCCCATCATGATGATGTCGCCGGCTTCACGGGAACTGATGGTGACTTTCGGCAGCGAGGCGGCCTTGGCCTTTTCCGCCTCCAGTGCCTCCCCTTCGAGCAGCAGCGGCTTCAGATCGCCGCCGCCATGTGGATTAACTAGCTTGGACATGTGCCCGTCCCTTCTGGTCTGAAATTGAGTGGCTGAGTAGGGTGAACGCGCTCCCCGGGGGAGAGCGGGACGATAACTTAGCCACTTTTCCCCGCAAAAGGAAGGGGCGAAAGGGCAGGAAAACCCTAGTATTACCTTGATAGGTATAAAGCGGATTTATTCGCCATGGCAGGGCCGAGGGCCAAGGAACAAGGGACGAGGTAATCGGGGCCGATCAACCCGTTTTTCCTCGCCCCTAGTCCCTAGTTCCTCGTCCCTGTCAAGCCGCGGCGTATTCTTCCTTGGCCTTGCGGGCGGCCTCGGCTTCCTCGGGACTGTAGGCCGCGCCCTGCCAGAGCATTTCGTAGGCAATCTCCTCGTTGCCGTTCTCGCACAGCTCCAGCACCTTCCTGAACAGCGGCTGGAAGGTTTCGCTCTTGTGCGACTCCTCGTGATCCTCGAAGGAGCGCCAGAAGGTGATGATCAGCGCCTCCCGGCCCTTGAGCGGACTTTCCACAGCCTGACCGACGGTCGATCCCTCGTTGGAGATCATGCCGCTGTTGAGGGCCACGAAACCGCCGATGAAGCCGGTGTCGGAATGGTAGGTCTTGACGTTCTCGCACAGGTACGCGACCCGTTCCTGGAGATCGTCGAGCGTGTATTCGGGTTTCAGGATCACCCGGTTGATGGTGACGACGCCGTCACTGGGAAAGTTCTTGATCAAGCTGGACATGGTATTTCTCCTTTGTTCGTTGACTGTGTTGGCAGTTAATACCTGACTAATATACTCGGATATTAGAATAAATCAATACCACCATAAGTAGAGTTATTGGCAAACGGGAAAGATCTGCCCGGACGGTTCCGGAAATGGGGATTCAGGTAAGCGAGTACTTACATCGATTGCCAGATCTCGCGGATCCGGTCGGGCAGGCCCATGGGATCGAACGGTTTGGTGACGACGTCGATGACCTGCTCATGGGTCTTGAGGTCCTCGATTTCCTCGGGCCGGATCTTGGCGGTCATGAAGATGGCCGGAACCTCGGCCAGGGCGGGAATGTCGCGCAGGGCGCGCAGGGTGTCCGGACCGTCCATGCCCGGCATCATCACGTCCAGGATCAGCAGATCGGGGGCGAACGCCTCGGCCTCGCGGATGGCCTCCGGTCCGCTGCTGCAGATCGTCACGGTGAAGCCGCCGACCGCCTCGAGGGCGAGTCGGGCCACGGCCTGGATGTCCGGATCATCCTCCACGTAGAGAATGCGCTGAAGTTCGGCGCCCATGGCTTGAGGATAGTCCCGAACGGGGCAGGGGAAAAGGCCGGCGCCCATGGCGCCGGCCCGCGGCCGTTCAGCGCAGGAACAGGAACAGCGAACCGTTGCCGCGCTGGATGTTGAGCAGCAGGCTGCGCCGGCCCTTGACCACCTGTTCGAGGTCGGCGAGGCTGGACACCGGCTTGCGATTGGCGGCGACGATGATGTCGCCCTTGCGCAGGCCGGCGCGCCAGGCCGGGCTGCCCGGCACCACCTCGGCCACCAGCACGCCCTCGATCTTGCCATACCAGGGGCTGTTCTCCTGGATGTCGCTCAGCACGGCGCCGGCCAGATAGGGATTGAGTTCCTCGCCCTCGAGATGACTCAGGGCCGGTTTGGCGACCGTGGCCGACAGGTGCAGGGTCTTGCCGTCGCGCACCACCTTCATGCGCACCTTGTCGCCCACCCGCAGCAGGCCGATGGCGTTGCGCAGATCCGTGGCATTGCGGATGGGTCGGCCATTGACCTCGGTGACGATGTCGCCGGGCTTGAGGCCGGCCTTCTGGGCGGCCGAGCCGGGTTCCACGCTGGTGACGATGGCCCCCTTGCGGAAGGGAATGTTGAAGGCCTGGGCCAGTTCCGGGGTGAGATCCTGGGCAGAGGCACCGAGCCGGCCGCGCTGGATCTTGCCGTACTTGACCAGTTGCTGCATCACGTTCCAGGCCATGTTGATGGGAATGGCGAAACCGATGCCGATGTTGCCGCCACTCTGGGAGAGAATGGCGGCATTGATGCCGATGAGCTGGCCGCGCAGGTTGACCAGGGCGCCGCCGGAGTTGCCGGGGTTGATGGAGGCATCGGTCTGGATGAAGTCCTCATAGCCCTCGATGCCCAGGCCGGAGCGGCCCTTGGCCGAGACGATGCCGGAGGTCACGGTCTGGCCGAGACCGAAGGGATTGCCGATGGCCACCACGAAGTCGCCGACCCGCACCTTGTCGGAATCGGCACGGGGAATGGCCACCAGCTTGCGGGCCTTGATCTGGATGACGGCCACGTCGGTCTCCGGATCCGTGCCGATCAGTCTGGCCTTGTGGGTCTCGCCGTTGCGCAGCGTGACCGTGATTTCGTCGGCGTTGGCGATGACGTGATTGTTGGTGATGATGTAGCCGTTCTTTGCGTCCACGATCACGCCGGAGCCGAGGCTCTGGGTCTGGCGCTCGCGCGGCATGTCGGGCAGATCGAAGAAGCGGCGGAAGAAGGGATCGCTGAGCAGGGGATTCTCCTGCACGCGGATCTTGCCGGTGGTGGCGATGTTGACCACGGCCGGCGTGACCTTCTCGAGCATCGGCGCGATGGTGGGGACTTCCTCGCCCTGGCTGTCGAACAGGGGGAAGCCGGCGCTGGCCGGGCCCGCGGCGAGCAGCAACAGGCCGCTCAGCAGAAAGGGCAGAATACGGGACATGGGCGATTTTCCTTTTGTTCTTGCGGGATGAAACGCGACACGGGACGTGTGCCGTCCCGTGTCGCGGATTTGGAACCTGCCGGCGGCCGGAAGTTCAGCCGGCCACTTCGATGCGGCGGCTGCGCGCGGCGGTGGTCTTGGGCAGCGTCACGGTCAGCACGCCCCGGCGATAGCGGGCCTTTGCCCGGGACTCGTCCACCGGGGCCGGCAGGGGGATGAGGCGCTCGAAGGCGCCGTAGGCGCATTCCAATATATAGAACCGGCCTTCCTGCTGTTCCCGTTCGGCGCGCTTCTCGCCGCGGACCACCAGCATGTCGTCCACCACGCTGATGTCGAAGTCCTCGCGATCCATGCCGGGGACCTCCAGGCGCACGATCACGTCGTTGCCCCGTTCCTCCACTTCCGCGGACAGCAGGCTCCAGCGGGCGCCGGCGAGGGCGGCCTGATCCGCGGGCGTCTCGACCCGGCCCGCGCGCACCGGTGTGAATCGGGTCAGGGCCCGGGAGGCCCGGTCGCGCAGGTGCTGCCAGCCCTCGCTGATATTGTGCGCCATCTGCTGCAGGCCGTCACGGAACTGTTCCAGCGTGCTCATGTCGTTCTCCTCCGGTCGGGTGTCTGTCGGAAAAGAAAAACCCCGCTCCCGGATCCGGGAACGGGGTTTCGTCTGGGGGATTACGCCTCGACTTCGATCTTGCGGGGCTGCACCTTTTCCTGCTTGGGAATGGTGATCTCCAGCACGCCGTTCTTGCTCTTGGCGCTGATCTTCTCGGCATCGGCCGTGTCGGGCAGGGTGAAGCGGCGATAGAAGGTGCCGCGTACCCGTTCGATACGCTTGTAGCCTTCCTTCTCCTCTTCCTTCTCCTCCTTGCGCTCGCCGCGAATGGTGAGCACGCCATTCTCCATGTTCACCTCGATGTCCTTGGGATCGACGCCCGGAACATCGGCGGTGATGATGAAGGCCTTGTCGGTCTCCCGGATGTCCACGGCCGGGACCCAGTCGGCGGCCGTGACCATGCCGCTGCTGGGCTGCTCGGTCTCGAACAGCCGGTCCATCTCGCGCCGGAGCTGGTTGAGAATGTTCATCGGTTCATAGGTTACCAGTGCCATGGTTGTCTCCTCCTTTCGATTCGGAAATTCGTTTCGTCGGTCCGGTATCGCCGGAAGGCGACACCCTCGAAACTTCGTTGCCTGCGATATGGGGCCCGTTTGCGCGGCTTCAAGGGGGCAGCCCAAGAGTGCGAAAAAGCCGGTTTTTGCCTTGACGTGAGTGAGTCCTAACAGGTGAAAAGGCGAAAAATCGGGAATATTAGCAACACAATATATTGTGCCTGAATTTGATGGGGTCTTTCATGAAAAATACATGGCATAAATGTGGGTAAACAGTCATGTCATTGAAATCGTTGGGTAATATGGCTTTCGTCATGACGACGATTCATGTTGACACTCGTGCGGCCAGGGCCTAAGCTTTTCGACCAACACAATATCTTGTGTTGACGAAGAACGACCGGCCCGGATTGCCCTTCCGCTCCTGCGGAATCCAGGGTCGGCACGGGAGGAACGCCCCCGCTCCCCTCGCCATGGCCAAGAACAAGATCCATCCACGGAGGAACGCCCCGATCATGAGCGCCCGACTGCACGCCGTCATCACCGACCAGGCCGAGATTCCGTTCCAGGAAGCCTCCCTCGACATCTGGGACAAGAAATACCGCCTCAAGAGCAAGACCGGCGAAATCATCGACCACACCATCGACGACACCTACAAGCGCGTGGCCCGCGCCCTGGCCGAAGTGGAGGCCGAGGACCAGCGCGAGCACTGGTACGAACAGTTCCTGTGGGCCCTGCGCCACGGCGCCATCCCCGCCGGCCGCATCACGTCCAACGCCGGCGCCCTGGCCCACAAGCCCGCCACCTCCACCATCAACTGCACCGTCTCCGGCACCATCCACGATTCCATGAACGGCATCCTCGAGAAGGTCCACGAGGCGGGCCTGACCCTCAAGGCCGGCTGCGGCATCGGCTACGAGTTCTCCACCCTGCGGCCGAAGGGCGCCTACGTCTCCGGCGCCGGCGCCTACACCTCCGGGCCGCTGTCGTTCATGGACATCTACGACAAGATGTGTTTCACCGTCTCCTCCGCCGGCGGCCGCCGCGGCGCGCAGATGGCCACCTTCGACGTGGGCCACCCCGACGTGATGGACTTCATCCGCGCCAAGCGCGAGGACGGCCGCCTGCGCCAGTTCAACCTCTCCCTGCTGGTGACCGACGAATTCATGCAGGCGGTCAAGCAGGATGCCGAATGGAAACTGGCCTTCCCGCTCAACGAGCAGGAAGTGGACGAGGCCAGCATCGATCTGGACGATCCCGAACAGGTCATCTGGCGCGAATGGCCCACCAGCGAGGGCTACGTGCGCAACGCGCAGGGGCTGGTGGCCTGCCGGGTCTACAGGACCATCAAGGCCCGCCGCCTGTGGGATCTGATCATGTCTTCCACCTACGACTTCGCCGAGCCGGGGTTCATCCTCATCGACAAGGTCAACGAGATGAACAACAACTGGTTCTGCGAGAACATCCGCGCCACCAACCCCTGTGGCGAACAGCCGCTGCCGCCCTATGGCTCCTGCCTGCTCGGCTCGGTGAACCTGACCAAGTTCGTGCGCGATCCCTTCACCGAGCAGGCGCGTTTCGACTGGGACGAGTTCCGCAAGGTGGTCAACATCTTCACCCGCATGCTCGACAACGTGGTGGAGATCAACGGCCTGCCGCTGGAAGGCCAGCGCAACGAAATCCTCAGCAAGCGCCGCCACGGCATGGGCTTCCTGGGGCTCGGCTCCACCCTGACCATGCTGCGCAAGCGCTATGGCGATCCCGACTCGGTGGCCTTCACCGAACAGGTCAGCCGCGAACTGGCGCTGGAAGGCTGGCGCGCCGCCCTGGATCTGGCGAAGGAGAAGGGCCCGGCGCCGATCATGGAACAGGAATTCACCGTCACCGCCGACATGCTGCGCCGCCGGCCGGAGCTGCGCCGCGACGGTTACCGGGAAGGCGACAGGATCCCCGGCAAGGTGCTGCACGCCCGCTACAGCCGCTACATGCAGCAGGTGGCCGAGCAGGAACCGGAACTGGTGGCCGAGCTGGCCGAGGTGGGCGCGCGCTTCACCCATCACAGCTCCATCGCCCCCACCGGCACCATCTCCCTGTCGCTGGCCAACAACGCCAGCAACGGCATCGAGCCGAGCTTCGCCCATCACTATTCCCGCAACGTGATCCGCGAGGGCCGCAAGACCAAGGAGAAGGTGGACGTCTACTCCTTCGAGCTGCTGGCCTATCGCGAGCTGGTCAACCCGAAGGCCATGCCCTACGCCGAAGACGAGGACGCGAAGCTGCCCGACTACTTCATCGCCGCCGACGACGTGACGCCCAAGCAACACGTGGACATCCAGGCCGCGGCCCAGAAGTGGGTGGACTCCTCCATCTCCAAGACCGCCAACGTGCCCACCGACTACCCCTTCGAGGACTTCAAGGACATCTACCTGTACGCCTACGAACAGGGCCTCAAGGGCTGCACCACCTTCCGCTTCAACCCGGAAGTGTTCCAGGGCGTACTGGTCAAGGAACAGGATCTGGAGAACACCACCTACCGCTTCACCCTCGAGAACGGCGAGGTGATCGAAGTGAAGGGCAACGAGGAGATCGAATACGACGGCGAAATCCACACCGCCGCCAACCTCTTCGACGCCATCAAGGAAGGCTATTACGGCAAATTCTGAGTACGAACAAACAACGGCCCGGGACGGGCCGGGCCAACCCCCTCGGCCCTCGTCCCTCGCCACGGATACCTGAACCGGAGGTTCACCCATGCCCATCAAGATCGAAAGCAAAATCGTCGGCTACGAAGTCGTGAAGGAAGACGAGGACGACCAGGCGGCCGAAGCGGCCCTGGCCGCCGTCAAGGAAAAGGAAAAGGACGAAGCGAGCAATGTCGTGCAGATGCACGAGAAGATCGAGCGCCCGGAGATGCTGCTCGGCTCCACCTACAAGGTGAAGACGCCGCTGTCCGAGCACGCCCTGTACATCACCATCAACGACGTGGTCCTCAACCCGGGCACCGAGAACGAGCTGCGCCGGCCCTTCGAGATCTTCATCAACTCCAAGAACATGGATCACTTCCAGTGGATCGTCGCCCTCACGCGGATCATCTCTGCCGTGTTCCGCAAGGGCGGGGACGTCACCTTCCTGGTGGACGAGCTGCGTTCCGTGTTCGATCCCCGCGGCGGCTACTTCAAGAAGGGCGGCAAGTACATGCCCTCGCTGGTGGCCGAGATCGGCGACGCCATCGAATGCCACCTGCGCATGATCGGCCTGCTCAAGGACGACGGCCTCGACGAGCACCAGAAGCAGCTCATCGCCGAAAAGAAGGCCC
>Ga0256832_1002142_pt1 | contig 13493 bp, 18 predicted proteins | sample 134614metaG_FD_190534 | JGI IMG/M metagenome (GOLD analysis project Ga0256832, IMG submission 190534) | Hydrothermal vent microbial communities from Lau Basin, Pacific Ocean - 134-614 | ecosystem: Environmental > Aquatic > Marine > Hydrothermal vents | place: Pacific Ocean: Lau Basin | collected... | reverse complement strand
TTCTTCCAGGCGCGCTTCGAGCCGCTGGCCTGACCGCGCCCCCAGCCCCGCGTCCCGCCCCCCTGAGGGCAGGACATTTGTCACCTCGCTTTCCTTCGCCTGCTCGCGGCCGTGCTACCCTTGCGTCATGGAAACGCAGACCGCCGCAGGACTCACCGTGACCGAAACGGCCGCGGCCAAGCTGGCCGAGGTGCTCGAGCAACTGCAAAAACCCCAGGCCGCGGTGCGCGTCTACGCCCAGGGCCACGGGCACCACGTGCAGTACGGCATGAGCGTGGACGAGCACGCGCTGGACGGCGACGTGGTGCTCCAGGCCGGCGCGGTGACGATCCGCGTCGACCCCGTCAGCTGGACCCAGCTGGAGGGCGCGACGATCGACTGGACCCGCAGCGAACGCGGCGAGGGCTTCGTCATCGAGCCGGCCCACGCCCACGAGGGTTGCGGCTGCGGCGGGGGCTGCGGCTGCAACCACTGAGGCCATAGGCGCAGGCGAAGGGCGGCCCGGAGGCCGCCCTTCCGGTTAGAATGGCCCCTTGATGACCGGCGTCAAGGCCCCCCTCCAACAAGCCGTCGCCCGGGCCCTCGAGGCCCTGGGCGTGGACGAACCGCCCCCGATCGAGATCCAGGAGACCCCGCCCAACCAGCCGGGCGACTACGGCACGCCGGTGGCCTTCCGCCTGGCGCGCCGGCTGCGCAAGCCGCCGCCGCAGATCGCCGCCGAGCTGGCCGACCAGCTGAGCCCGCCCGAGGGCGTCGAGCGGGTGGAGGTCGCGGGGGGGTACGTCAACTTCTTCCTCGACCCCGCCTGGCTGGCCCGCGCCGCCGCCCGGCCCGTGGGGCCCGCGCCCAAGCAGGACGGCAAGGTGCTGGTGGAGCACACCTCGGTCAACCCCAACAAGGAGCTGCACGTGGGGCACCTGCGCAACGTGGCGCTGGGCGACGCCATCGCCCGCATCCTCGACTTCGCCGGGCGCGAGGTCGAGGTGCTCAACTACATCGACGACACCGGCCGCCAGTCGGCCGAGAGCCTGTTCGCGCTCGAGCACTACGGGCTGGTCTACGACGGCGGAAAGAAGTACGACCACTGGGTGGGCGAGGCCTACGTGCGGCTGCACCGGGAGATGCAGGACGAAGCGGCCAAAGCGCGGCTGGAGCCGGCCATCCGCGCGGTGCTGCACCGGCTCGAGGCCGGCGAGCTGCGCGGCGAGATCGAAAAGCTGCTGGCCGCCCAGCTGGAGACGATGTGGAGCCTGAACGCCGAGTACGACGTCCTCGTCTGGGAGTCGGACCTGGTGCGCGAGGGGCTGTTGCAGCAGGCGCTCGAGCTGCTCGAGGCGACCCCCTACGTCAGCCGCCCCTCGGAAGGCAAGTACCAGGGCGCCCTGGTGATGGACACCTCGGCCTTCATCGAGGGGATGGAAGACCCCTACCTGGTGCTCTTGCGCTCCGACGGCACGGCCACCTACACGGCCAAGGACATCGCCTTCCAGTTCTGGAAGATGGGCCTGCTCTCGGGGCTGCGTTTCAAGCCCTTCACCCGCCAGCCCTCGGGCCGCCAGCTCTACACCAGCCACCCCGAAGGCGAGCCCATGCCCTTCGGAAACGCCCAGGAGACGATCAACGTCATCGACGTGCGCCAGAGCTACCCCCAGCAGGTGCTCAAGGCGGCGCTCGAGGCCGCCGGCCGCCACGACCTGGCCGAGGGCGCCTACCACCTGGCCTACGAGACCGTGCTGCTCGAGGGGAAGCCGCTGTCGGGGCGCAAGGGGCACACCGTCAGCGTCGACGAGGTGCTCGAGGAGGCGGTGCGCCGCGCCCGCGCGGTGATCGCCGAGAAGAACCCCGGCCTGGAGAACGCGGACGCGGTGGCCCGCATGGTGGGCATCGGCGCCGTTCGCTTCGCGATGGTCAAGACCGAGCCCAAGAAGCAGATCGACTTCCGCTGGGACCAGGCGCTCAGCTTCGAGGGCGACGCCGCCCCCTACCTGCAGTACGCCCACGCCCGCGCCGCCTCGATTCTGCGCAAGGCCGAGGCCGAAGGCCTCGCCGACGAACCCGACTACGCCCGGGCCACGCCCTACGAGGTGGAGCTGGCCAAGGTGCTGCTGCGCTTCGAGGAGTCGGTGCAGAAGTCGGCCGAGCTGAAGACGCCGCACGTCCTCGCCCAGTACCTGCTCGACCTCGCCGCCGCCTGGAACGCCTACTACAACGCCAAGGAGGACGGCCGCCCCGCCACCCCGGTGCTCACCGCCCCCGAGGGGCTGCGCGGCCTGCGGCTTGCGCTGGTGCGCCGCTTGAAGCAGACGGTGGCCACGGGGCTCGGCCTGCTCGGCATCGGCGCCCCCGAAGCGATGTAATCTTACGCGAGTTTAAGACCCGGGCCGTATACTTTAAGGCGAATGCGACCCCGCGACCTGCGCCCCTCCCTCGCCACGGCCTTCTGGTTGATCGCCGCGCTCGCCCTGCCCGCCTGGGCCGAAGTCTCGGGCGCGGCCGAGGCCGCCCGCGTACGGGTGATCCAGGAGGCCATGCCCGCCGTGGTCAAGATCCAGGGCACCCCCACCTACGCCGGCGGCGAGGACGCGGTCTGGGGGTCGGGCTTCTTCTACTCGAGCGGCCGGGTCGTCACCAACTTCCACGTCGTGGACGGCCTCAAGAACCTGACGGTCACCCTCTACGACGGCCGCAGCTACCCCGCCGACGTCTTCGCGGTGGACCGCGGCATCGACCTGGCCATCCTCGAGGTGCACGGGGCCACCGCGCCGGCCACCCTCACCTTCGCCCGCGAGACCCAGGTGCTCGCGGGGCAGACGGCGATCGTGCTGGGCTCCCCCTTCGGCAAGCGCAACCTGGTCTCGGTGGGCGTCATCTCCGGCAGCGGCCCCTTCGACTTCGTGGGGCAGCTGGGCGAGGGCGACGTGGGCATCGAGATCCCCGAGATCTTCTACACCGACGCCCGCGTCGAACCCGGCAACTCGGGCGGCCCGCTGCTCGACGGCCAGGGCCGGGTCATCGGGGTGATCGACGCGGTGCTGGGCGGCGCCAGCGGCATCGGCGGCCTGGGCATCGCCGTACCCGGCTACCTGGTGGTGCAGAGCATCTACGACCTCGAGCAGTTCGGGGTGCCCCAGCGCGGCTGGCTGGGCGCGGCGCTCGTCGACCTCACCGAGCTGGACCCCCTCACCCTGCGCCTCGCAGGCCTGGAAAGCACCCAGGGGGCGATGGTCGACCGGGTGCAGCCGGGTTCCCCCGCCGAGGCCGCGGGGCTGCAGGGGGCGCGGCGCGACCGCTACGGCAAGCTCGTGGAGCTGGGCGACGTCATCGTCGCCGTGGGCGGCAAGGCCGTCAAGAACCGCTTCGACGTGATCCGCGAGATCGCCCGCAGGCGCCCGGGCGAGAAGGTGGAGCTCACCCTTTGGCGCAACGGCCAGAAGATCACCGTGACCGTGCAACTCACCGCACGACGCTGACACCCGGGAGACGACGTGTACATCGCCATCGAAGGACCCATTGGGGTCGGTAAGACCACGCTCACCCGCCACCTCGCCCAGGCCCTCGAGGGCGAGGCGCTTTTCGAGGTCGTCGAGGAGAACCCCTTCCTGCCGCTGTTTTACGAGGACCCGGAGCACTACGCCTTCAAGGTCCAGGTCTTCTTCCTGCTCTCGCGCTACAAGCAGCTCGAGCACCTGGCGCAGCCGCGCCTCTTCGAGCGCGCGGTGGTGGCCGACTACCTCTTCGACAAGGACTTCATCTTCGCCTCGCTCAACCTCGCGGGGCACGAGTGGCAGCTCTACCAGGAGCTCTACCAGAGCCTCTCGCCGCGCATCCCCACCCCCGACCTGACGATCTACCTGCGCGCGCCGCTGGAGGTGCTGCTCGAGCGCATCCGCCGCCGCGGCCGCAGCTTCGAGCGCGGCATCGACCCCGGCTACCTGCAGCGCCTCACCGAGGCCTACGACCGCCACTTCGCGCGCTACCGGGGCCGCCTCTGGATCTTCGACAACACCGACGTCAACTACGCCGACGATCCCGCCGCCGCCCACTGGGTGACGCGCCAGGTGCTGGCCCGGGCCAGCGTAGACTAAGGGCGGGCATGTACATCGCCATCGCCGGAAACATCGGATCGGGCAAGTCCACGCTGACCAGGCTGCTGGCGGCGCGCTACCGGCTGCACCCCGTCTACGAGGCCGTCGAGGAGAACCCCTACCTCGCCGACTTCTACCTCGACATGCGGCGCTGGGCCTTCCACTCGCAGGTCTTCTTCCTGGCCAAGCGGCTGGACCAGCACCTGAGCGAGATCAACCCCCGGCGGCGGGTGGTGCAGGACCGCACCGTCTTCGAGGACGCCCACGTCTTCGCGCGCAACCTGCGGCAGCAGGGGCACTTCTCGGACCGCGACTGGGCCACCTACACCGCGCTCTTCCAGGGGGTGGCGCGGGCGCTGAGGCAGCCCGACCTGCTCATCTACATCCACGCCGGCGTGGAGACGCTCAAGGCGCGCATCGCCAAGCGGGGACGCGACTACGAGCGCGCCATCCCCGAGGCCTACCTGGCGGCGCTGGCGCAGCTCTACGAGGAGTGGGTGGGCGGCCTGAAGGACGTGCCGGTGCTCACGCTGCCCGGCGACGAGCTGGACTTCGTGGAGAACCCCGAGGACCGCCGCTGGATCTACCAGCAGCTCGAGGTGCGCGGCCTCCAGCCCTTCGAGCTCTTCGAGTGAGCCCATGACCCTGCGCGAACTCTTCGCCCCCTTCGGCCCCGCCTTCCCGGACGTGGAGGTGCGGGGCGTGACCCACGACTCCCGTCGGGTGGAGCCCGGCTTCGTCTACGTGGCCCTGCCGGGCCGGCGCTTCGACGGCCACGCCTTCGTGGACGACGCCGTGCGCCGGGGCGCGGTGGCCGTGGTGGGCGCGCGGGAGCTGCGCCCCGGGGTGCCCTACCTGCGCCTGCCCGAGGCCGAGCTGCGGCCGGCGCTGGCGCGGCTGGCGGCCGGGTTCTACGGCCGCCCCTCCGAAAAGCTGTGGGTCGCCGGGGTCACGGGCACCGACGGCAAGACGACGACGGCCTTCCTGCTCCGCCACCTGCTCGCCGCCGGCGGCCGGCGCACGGGCCTGATCGGCACCGTGGGCCACGACACCGGCGCGGGCCTCGTCTTCCCCGAAGGCCACTTCACCACCCCCGAGGCTCCGGAGGTGCAGGGGCTGCTGGCGGAGATGGTCGCGGCCGGCCTCAGCCACGCGGTGCTCGAGTCCAGCTCCCACGCGCTGGCGCAGCACCGGCTCGACGCCGTGGACTTCGACCTGGCCGTCTGGACCCACCTCAGCCCCGAGCACCTGGACTTCCACGGCGACATGGAGGGCTACTTCCGCGCCAAGGCCACGCTGGTCGAACGGGCGCGGCTCGCGGTGCTCAACACCGCCTGCCCCTACGCCATGCGGCTGGTGCACCGGCCTCACCTGAGCTACGGCCCCGGCGGCGTCTTCGAGCTGCTCGCGCTGCACGAGGAGGCGGAAGGACTCGCCTTCGCCTTTTCGAGCCCCGAGGGCCGCTTCGAGACCCGGCTGCCGATGCTGGGGCGCTACAACGCCGAGAACGCCCTCGCGGCCCTGGCCGCGGCCTACACCGCAGGGGTGAGCCCGGAGCGCGCCACGGCGGAGCTGCCGCGCTTCGGAGGGGTGCCCGGACGGATGCAGATCGTTCAGACCCGGCCCTTCCGGGTGGTGGTGGACTTCGCCCACACCCCCAAGGGCCTGGCGGCGACGCTGGCGGCGCTCTCCCCCACGACCCGCGGACGCTTGATCGTCGTCGTCGGCTCCGCCGGCGAGCGCGACCCCGGAAAGCGCGCCCCGCTGGGCCGGGTGGCCGCCGAGCGCGCCGACCTGGCCGTCTTCACCGAGGAGGACAGCCGCAGCGAGCCGGTGGAGGAGATCCTGGCGGCGATGGCGCGCGGGGCCCGGGAGGCGGGGGCGCGGGAGGGCGAGCGCTACCGGCTCGAGCCCGACCGGGCGCGCGCCATCGCCCTGGCCTTCGAGCTCGCCGGCGACGGCGACACCGTGGTGCTCGCCGGCAAGGGACACGAACGCACGCTGGAGCGCGCGGACGCCACCCTGCCCTGGGACGAGGCCGCCCTGGCGCGCCGCCTGCTGGGGCTAGACTGAGGGCATGGAGCGTTTCCCCACCAGCCTGCTCGAGCGCATCGAGGCGTCGATCTACCTGGCCGCGGGCTACATCCTCTCGCTCGCCGCCGCGGCGCTCTTGGGCTTTGCGGTCTGGGAGGCGATCGGGCTGTTCTCGAGCCAGAACCTGGCCGGCGCCATCGTGCGGCTGCTGGACCGGGTGCTGCTGGCGCTGATGATCGCCGAGATCATCTACACCGTCGCCCGCTTTTCGCGCGAGGGCCACCTCGAGGCGGAGCCCTTCCTGGTCGTGGGCGTGATCGCCGCGGTGCGGCGCATGCTCGTCATCACCGCCGAGAGCACGGTGGACATGAGCCTCGAGAGCGCCCACTTCCTCGCGGTGCTGGCCGAGCTGGGGCTGCTGTCGCTGGCCATCGTCTGCTTCGCGTTCGCCATCTTCCTAATTCGGCGGCGGTAGACTGGGGTCGTGCCGCGCCTGCGCCCCAACCTGATCCCGCCCCTCGAGCACGGCGAACGGGTCATCTACTGGCTCGTCGCGGTTTCGCTGATGATCGGGGCGCTGGTCTACCTCGGCTACACGCTGGTCTACGTCTTCGGGCTCTACGCCCAGGCCAGCTACACCGACGGCACCCTGGCGCTGCTCAACGGCTCGCTGCTCACCCTGATGCTCGCCCAGGTCGTCTACACCACCCTGACCTTCCTCGAGACCGGGGTCCTGCAGATCGAGCCGGTGCTGATCGTGGGCATCATCGCCTCGGTGCGGCGCATCCTGGTGATCACCGCCACGCTCAGCACCACCTCCCCCGCCCCGGCGCCGCTCGCCTTCCAGGAGACGATGGTGGAGCTGGGGGTGCTGGGGGCGATCACCCTCGTGCTCGCGGTCGCCATCTTCCTGATCCGCGGACGCCGCTTGAAGGAGCAACCATGCAAAGAGACCGCCTCGTAACCTGGCTCGACGACTTCCTGAAGATCCACGACTACCCCGACCTCGCCCTCAACGGCCTGCAGGTGGAGGGCAAGGAGACCATCGAGCGCATCGGCGTGGCCGTGGACGCCGCCCAGGCCACCTTCGACGACGCGGTGGCCGCGGGGGTGGACCTGCTGATCGTGCACCACGGCCTCTTCTGGGGGCAGCCGCTGGCGTTGCGGGGGCACGTGAAGAAGCGCATCCAGACGCTGTTCGACGCCGGCATCGGCCTCTACGCCGCCCACCTGCCCCTCGACGCCCACCCCGAGGTGGGCAACAACGCCGTGCTGGCCCGCGAGCTGGGCATGGTGGACCTGGAGCCCTTCGGCAGCTACAAGGGCGTCAAGATCGGCTTCAAGGGCCGCTTCCCCGCCGGCACCACCCTGCACGACGTGGCCGACCGCCTGGGCCAGCTCACCGGCATGCAGAGCCTGGTGCACCAGGGCGGCGGCGACCTGATCGGCCGCGGGGGCATCGTCTCGGGCGCCGCCGCCTGGACGCTGGTCGAGGCCGACGAGGAAGGGCTCGACGTCTTCATCACCGGCGAGCCCAAGCACGAGGTCTTCCACGAGGCCTTCGAGCGCCGCATCAACGTGGTCTACGCCGGCCACTACGACACCGAGACCTTCGGGGTGAAGGCGCTGGCGGCCCGCATCGAAGCCGAGTTCGGCCTGCCCTGGACCTTCTTCGACCGCCCCACGGGCCTGTGACCATGGGCGAACCGCTGCGTTTCATCAGCTTCGAAGGCCCCGAGGGCTCGGGCAAGAGCACCCAGGCGGGCCGTCTCGCGGCCTGGCTGCGGGCGCGCGGCGCCAGCGTGACCCTGACCCGCGAACCGGGCGGCACCTTGCTGGGGCAGGAGATCCGCAGCTGGCTGCTCCACCGCGAGGAACCCATGGGCGAAGAGGCGGAGTTCCTCCTTTACTCGGCGGACCGGGCGGAGCACCTGCGCACGATCGTGCGGCCGGCGCTCGCGGAGGGGGCCTTCGTCATCAGCGACCGCTTCGTGGACTCGTCCTACGCCTACCAGGGCTACGGCCGCGGCCTCGACCTCGACTGGCTGCGGGCGGTGAGCGCCGGCATCCTCCGCGGCGTCCGCCCCAGCCTCACCTTCCTGCTCGACCTGCCGCCCGAACGGGGGCTGGCGCGGCTGGCCGGGCGCGACCGGCTGGAAGGGGAGTCGCTGGAGTTTCACCGGCGGGTGCGCGAGGGCTACCGCAGCCTGGCCAGGAGCGAACCCGAACGCTTCGTCGTCCTCGACGCGGAGCTGCCCGCGGACGAGCTGGAGAACCGCATCACCCGGGAGGTGATCTCACGATGGCCAAGTTTAAGTGGCTCCTGATCGGCGTGGTCGTGGCGCTGGGAACCTACGGCTACTTCGCCGCCACCCAGCTGCGGCTCGAGTCCACCCCGCCGCCGCTGCAGCTGCGCCAGCGGGTGCTCTACGTGACCACCCCGTCGCAGACCTACGAACTCGTCGTGGAGGTGGCCGAGACCCCCGAACAGCAGATGCGGGGGCTGATGTACCGCACCGAGCTGGCCGAAGACCACGGCATGGTCTTCCTCTTCCCCCGGGCGACCGACGTGGGGTTTTGGATGAAGAACACCAAGATTCCGCTCTCCATCGCCTTCTTCGACCAGAACGGCCGCATCGTGCGCATCCTCGACATGGACCCCTGCACCCTGCCGCCCGAGGAGTCGGACCGCTGCCCGGTCTACGCCCCGGGCCTCGCCTACGTGGGGGCGCTGGAGGTGAACCAGGGCTGGTTCGCCGCGCGCGGCGTGAAGGAGGGGGACTCGATCAGCTTCGGGCCCTGGAAATAAAACCCGGGGGCGGCCGGGCCGCCCCCGTTCGCACGCCGCCCGGTCAGTCCGCGGCGGCGCTTTTCGTGGCCTTTTCGGAGCCGCCTTTGGACTTCTTCCCGCCCTGCGAGCCGGAGCTGCGGGAATCCTTCACGTACCAGCCCGAGCCCTTGAAGATCACGCCCACCGGCTGGATCACGCGCTTCACCGGCTCGCCCGTCTCGGGGTGATGGGTCAGCGGGTCGTCGTGGATGCTCTGCTCCACTTCGAAGTACTCGCCGCTTTCCAGTCCTTTGTACACGTAGGTCGGCATCGTTCCTCCGCTGGGCATTTTGACACTCACGGCGCTTGAGTGTCAAGACCGCGGCGGGGGTTAGACTGGTCCGCATGAAGCCGGAGCTGCGCAGGCAACTTCTAAAGCGGCGCGCCCGCCTGGACACGGAGCGGATCGGCGAGGCCGCGGCGGCGGCGCTGGCGGACTTCCTGCGCCGGCGGGGGGCGGGCCGGGTGCTGCTCTACCTGCCGTTTCGGGGAGAACCCTCGCCGCTGGGCCTGCTCCGGCGCTACCCCGAGGCCCGCTACTTCCTGCCGCGCACCGCGCCCGAGGGCCTGAGCGTGCACCCCTTCGACGCCCCGCGCGAACGCCACCGCTACGGCTTCGAGCAGCCGGCCGCCGGTGCGCCCGAGGTCGACCCGGCGAGCCTCGACGCCGTCGTCGTCCCCGGGCTCGCCTTCGACCGCGCCGGCGGCCGGCTGGGCTACGGGGCCGGCTACTACGACCGCTTCCTGGCGACGCTGCCGCCGCGGGTGCTGCGGATCGGCCTGGTGCCCGAAGCCCTGGTGCTCGAAGCGCTGCCCCGCGACCCCTGGGACGTCCCGGTGGACTTCCTGGCCACCGAGCGGGGCGTGCGCCCCGTGCTCCGGGGCCGCGATCCCGATAAAATGGCTCCATGATCCGGGCGGTGGTCTTCGACCGCGACGGGGTGCTGATGCGGCCGGCCCGCGGGGTGGTGCGGCGGTTCGCCGAGTGGCTGGCTCCCTGCACCCCCGGCGGGCTCGGGGCCGACGCCCTGCTGGCCACCCTGACCCCGATCTGGGAGCGCTACGCCGCCGAGATCCGCAGGCTGAAGGTGCCGCCCGAGGAGGAGGCGCGCTTCTGGCTGGAGATGGCGCGGGAGCTGCTGCGGCGGCTCAAGAGCCGCTGCTCGCCCGCCGAGCTGGTGGCCACCTGGCCCTACTACCGCTTCATCGAGCCCACCGTGGGGGCGCGGCCGCTGCTCGAGTGGCTGCAGGTGCAGGGCTACACCGTCGCCGTGCTCTCGAACACCACCCCCAGCCTGCGCGAGAGCCTGGCCTACCACGGCCTCGCCGAGTTCGTCGACCGCTTCTTCGCCAGCAACACCCTGGGGCTGCTGAAGCCCGACGGGCGGATCTTCCGCCGGGTGGGCGAGGAGCTGGGGCTGCCCCCGGAGGCGATCGCCTACTTCGACGACTACCCCGACAACGTGCGCGTCGCCCGCACCCTCGGCTGGCACGCCTACCTGGTGCGGCTGGGCGAACCGGGGCCCGAGGTCGTGCACGACCTCGACCTCATCTACGAGATCCTGGAACGTTAGAGCCGGGCGTGCGCCGGGCGCAGCACCCGGCCCTTGGCCTTGCCCCAGCCCAGGCCGAAGCCCTCCACCGTCACCCAGTACCAGCCGCCGGGGCCCTGGTGCGCCACCGGCTCGCCCAGCGCGAAGCCGAGGGCCCGGGGGTCGTCGGCCCGCAGGGCGAGCTCCGGCCCGGCCGCCCCGGGCGGGAGCGCGTGGGCCAGGTGCGCCGCGGGAACGAAGCGGCCCTTCTTGGCCTGGCCCAGGTAGAGGCCCGGCGCCGGCGCCGCGATCCGCCCCAGGTCGGGCAGGCCTTCGGGCAGCAGGTAGAGGTGCCCGCTGCGCTCCCACAACGCGCCCTCGGGCGGGCTCTTCAGGTGGTCGCGCGCCCAGCCGCGCCACTCGGCCAGCGCCCGGTGGTCGGGCCGCGGCGGACGGAAGCGCGGGGGGGAACCCGCCGCTCCTTCGCGCCGCACCAGCCGCGCCAGGAAGTGCCCTTCGCCGCGCAACCGGTGGGGCCAGAGGCGGGCGGTCCGCGCGAGCCGGGCCTCGCCCCCGCCCCAGGCGGGGACGCCCGGCGCGAAGCTGGGGTGGAGGCGCGCGTCTTCGACGTCGAACTCGGGGTGCGCCCGCAGGAAGGCGCCGACGACGCCCTCGTTCTCCTCGGGAGCGAAGGTGCAGGTGGCGTAGACGAGCACCCCGCCCGGCCGCACCAGCGCCGCGGCCGCCTCGAGCAACCGCGCCTGCACCGCCGCGGCGCGCGCGGGGGCCGCCGGACCCCATCGCGCCGCGGCCGCCGGCTCCTTGCGGAACATCCCCTCGCCGCTGCAGGGGGCGTCGAGCAGCACCCGGTCGAAGAACGCCCCCCAGCGCCCGGCCAGCCGCGCCACCGGCGCCTGCACCACCGCCTGGATGCTCCCCCAGCGCTCGAGGTTGTCGAGCAGGCCGCGGATGCGGCCCGAGTCGACCTCGTTGGCCACGAGCAGGCCGCGCCCCTCCATCTTGGCGGCGAGGTGGGTGGTCTTGCCCCCGGGCGCCGCGGCCAGGTCGAGCACCCGCTCGCCGGGCCGGGGGGCCAGCACCTCGCCCACCGCCTGGGCGCTGGGCTCCTGGATGTAGTAGAGGCCGGCGTAGTGGTAGGGGTGGGGGCCGGGGCGGGCCTCCGGAGGGTAGTAGAAGCCCGCGGGGCTCCAGGGGATGGGCTCGAGCGCCCAGGGAACCCGCGCCCGCAGCTCGTCGGGCGTGAGCTTCAGGGTGTTGACGCGCAGCCCGTGGCTGCGCGGCTCCTCGGTCAGGGCCCGCAGGAAGTCGGGGTATTCGTCCCCCAGCAGCTCGGCCATCTTGTTCAGGAACGCCCCCGGCAGCTCCGCCATCGCCCCGAAAGTATACTGCAGGCGTGATCGTCGCCATCGGCAGCGACCTCGTCGCGGTGGAGCGCATCCGCCGGGTCTACCGGCGTCACCCCCGGCGCTTCCTCGAGCGCCACTTCACCCCCGAGGAGCGCGCCTACGCGCTGGCCGCCGCCGACCCCGCCCCCCGCCTCGCCGTCCGCTGGGCGGCCAAGGAGGCCTTCGCCAAGGTCTGGCCTTCGCGGCTCGGCTGGCGCGACGTCGCCGTGGCCCACCAGGGGCCGCGGCCGGTGCTGCGCTTCAGCCCCGAGCTCGAGCGCGCCCTCGCCGAACGGGGCCTGACCGCCCTCGTCACCCTGAGCCACGAGCGCGACTACGCCCTGGCCTTCGTCGCGCTCGTCACACAACCTTCACCCACGACTGGATAGAATGACGCTGAGATGATGCCCACACGAGCGGTCGAGCTGCAGCCCGTAGGCGCGGGGGACGCGCCCCGCATCCACTCCGTCTACCGGGCGAGCCCGCGCCACTTCGAACGGATCGGCATCGAGGTGCCGGCCCTTCCCGACGTCGAGCGCGAGGTCGAGGCCATCCTGGCCGACCCCGCCCGGCGCGCCTACCTGGTGAACCACGAGGGCCGGACCGTCGGCTACCTCGACTTCAAGCGCCGCTACCCGGGCGAGGACGAGGCCACGGTCACGCTGATCCTGATCGCCGAACCCCACCAGGGCCGCGGGTTCGGGCGCGCCGCCATCGAAGACCTGGAGTCGCTGCTCGCGCACGAGTCGCGGCGCCTCTACGCGGCGGTCTACGGCCACAACCCCGGCGCCGTCGCCTTTTGGAAGAAGCTCGGCTACCGCTACCTCAAGGACGGCGGCCCCACCCTGAGCTGGTACTACAAGCGGCTCAGCTAGGCCGCGGCGCCATCACCACCAGCAGCACCGCCGGCTGCTCGCTGGCGTTCCAGACCCCGTGCTCCTCGCCCGCCGGCGCGCGGGTCGCCTGACCCGTGGTCAGGGTGGCCTGCGCCTCCCCCACCTGCACCCGAACCTCGCCGGCGAGCACCAGGTAGACCTTGTCGGAGCCCTCGTGGGCGTGCACCTTCTGCATCTGCCCCGGCAGCAGGGTGTAGAGGTCGTAGAACATGTGGGGCGAGTCGAAGACGGGAATCTTCTTCATCTTTTCTTGGCCGAACTCGACCAGCTCTTCCAGGACGCGGATCTCCATGAACGCAGCCTACACCGCGCCGCCCTGCGATAATGGGGGTATGGACCTGGGACTCAAGGGTAAGACCGCCATCGTCACCGGCGCCTCCCAGGGCATCGGCCGCGCCGTCGCCGACGCCCTGGCCGCCGAAGGCGCGCGGGTGGTGCTCTCCGCCCGCAACGAGGAAAAGCTGGCCCGCGCCGCCGCCGAGATCTGCGCCGCCGCGGGCGACGCCGCCTACTACGCCGGCGACCTGAACGACCCCGAAACCGCGGAGCAGCTGGTCGCCTTCGCCGAACGCGAGTTCGGACCCGTCGACCTGCTGGTGGGCAACACCGGGGGGCCCCCGAGCGGCGAGGCCCACGCTCTCGACGAGGAGGCCTGGCGCGCCGCCGCGGAGCTGTTGTTCTACCCCCAGATCCGCCTGACGCGGCGGGTG
>Ga0256832_1002141_pt1 | contig 13493 bp, 10 predicted proteins | sample 134614metaG_FD_190534 | JGI IMG/M metagenome (GOLD analysis project Ga0256832, IMG submission 190534) | Hydrothermal vent microbial communities from Lau Basin, Pacific Ocean - 134-614 | ecosystem: Environmental > Aquatic > Marine > Hydrothermal vents | place: Pacific Ocean: Lau Basin | collected... | reverse complement strand
CCATCAAGAACTCACCCACCACTCAGCCATAGATGTACCGCGATGCTGGCGGCATAGCCGAGGGCGATGGCCCAGGTCCAGCGCAGGTGGCCGAAGAAGGTGTATTGGCCGCGGGTCTGGCCCATCAGGGCAACGCCGGCGGCGGAGCCGATGGACAGCAGGCTGCCGCCGACGCCGGCGGTGAGGGTGACCAGCAGCCATTGATCCAGACCCATGGCGGGATTCATGGACAGCACGGCGAACATGATGGGAATGTTGTCCACGATGGCCGAGAACACCCCCACCAGCACGTTGGCGGTCGTCGGACCGAGCCCGGTGTACATCCATTCGGAGGTCTCGGCCAGATAACCGAAGGCACCGAGACCGCCCACGCACAGAATCACGCCATAGAAGAACATCAGCGTGTCCCATTCGGCACGGGCCAGTTGCTGGAAGATGTCGAAGGGCGGTGGTCGGCGATCTTCGCCCTGGACCAGATCCCGCAGCTCCGGGCCGGCCCTGGCGTCGGGTGGCAGGCCACCGTTGAGACTGCGGCGCCTGAGATAGTAGCCAAAGAACTTGAGCACACCGAGGCCGGTCATCATGCCCAGCACCGGCGGCAGATCCAGCACGTTGTGCAGGGTGACCGTGAGGGCGATGGTGCCAAGGAAAAGTCCGATGACCACCACACCACCCTCACGGATGCGGGGCGTTTCCTCCACGGCATCGGGACGGGCGTTTGGCAGGGCAAGGGAGAGGATCACCGCCGGCACCAGCCAGTTGACCAGCGAGGGTACGAACAGCTGGAAGAAATCCCAGAACCCCACCACACCCTTCTGCCAGACCATCAGCGTGGTGATGTCCCCGAAGGGGCTGAAGGCGCCGCCGGCGTTGGCGGCGACCACGATGTTGATGGCTGCCAGCGTGACGAAGCGCCGGTTGTCCGGCGCGATGGCCATGACCACCGCCGCCATCAACAGGGCGGTGGTGAGATTGTCGGCGACCGGGGAGATGAAGAAGGCCAGCAGGCCGGTGATCCAGAATACCGCACGCAGGGAGAAGCCCCGACTGACCAGCCAGGCGCGCAGGGCATTGAAGACCTGCCGTTCTTCCATGGTATTGATGTAGGTCATCGCCGCCAGCAGGAACAGCATCAGCTCGGCGAACTCGCGCAGGTCGTGTCGCAGGATCGCCGTGGCGGCCTCGCCCTGACCCGTGGCGTGATAGGCCAGGCTGACCAGAATCCAGATGATGCCAGCGGCCACGATCACCGGCTTCGACTTGCGCAGGTGCAGGAATTCCTCGCTGACCACCAGTGCATAGGCCAGCACGAAGATTGCCAGGGAGGCGATGCCCTCGGCCGTGCCGATCAGGGACAGGGAATGGGTGCCGACCGAGCCCAGGGCCGCCAGGGGCAGGCCAGAGAGGGTCAACAGGAGCAGCAGGGCGCGGTAAACGGGGGATCGGTTGCGGCCATCCGGGCTCGACCGATGACCGCGGTAATGGAAAAATGCCATGTCAAACAATCACTTGTCGTTGTTGCCTGGTTTTTGTTCAAACCTGGAAAATTTTTCTCAAGTTTCCCCGGCGGATGCCGAAAAAACAACTGAACCGGTCATGAAAGGCAGGTTGATTTCAGGTTGGTTTTGAACATGGCAATCTTTTCCTCCCCCTGCGCAGAAATTGCGCACTTCCCGGCCCCGTGAACCCCACGGGGCTTTTTTTTTGCCCCTGTGGTCGGGAACATGGGCAGCTTGCGTGGAGATGCGTATACTGCAGGGCAGGGAAGACCTTACCATCATCGCATCAGGATGCCCATGAGTCAGCGCAAGGCCGCAGTCGAGGTGGACGAGTCGGGCGAAGTGCCCGTCATCCGGATTCGGGGCCAGTTCGATTTTCTGCTCAATTCGGCCTTTCGCGAGGCCTACCGGAAATTCCCTTCCGATTCACGCTTCGTGCTGGACATGGCCGACGTGGAGGCCATCGACAGCTCGGCGCTGGGCATGTTGCTGATGTTGCGGGAATATGCCGGAAACGACCCGGCGCGGGTGATCCTGCGGCATCTGAACGAGGACGTGCGGCGGGTACTGGAGCTGTCCAATTTCGACCGGCTGTTCACCCTGGAGTGAGATCGCCGCTTTCCCTTTCGTGATGCACCACGATGGTCCGGCCGTCCATCGTCACCAGCCCCTGTTCCGCCAGGCTCTTGAGCACCCGCCCGGCCATCTCCCGCGAGCATCCCACCAGCCGTGCCAGCTCCTGACGCGAGATCCGCAGCTCGGTCCCCGCGGCACAGGGCGTGGCTTCGGGATCTTCGCACAGCTCCAGCAGGGCGCGGGCCACCCGGCCGGCCACGTCCATGAAGGCCAGCTGGCCCAGCCGCCGGCTGGTGCTGAGCAGCCGGCGGGCGATCTGCATCCCGACCATCTGCAAAATGGCTGCCTGATCGGACCGGAGGTGCGTGGCGAACAGTTCCCGCAGGCGATCGTAGCGGATATGGGCGACCCGGCAGGCCGTCCGGGCCCGCACCAGGGTGTTGCGCTCCCCCGTTTCGTAGAACAGGCCGATTTCCCCGATGAACTCGCCCGGCTGCAGATAGGCCAGAATGATCTCGTGGCTGGGATCGGTTTCGTCCTCGAGCAGGACGGTAGCACTGCCCTCCACCAGATAGTACAGGCGATCGGCCGGCTCGCCGCGCTTGATGATGAGATGCCGGGCCGGCACCGTGCGCGTCCGGCAGCAGGCCAGGAAGCGCGCCAGGGCGTCGGGGTCGGGCTCGACGGCCGGTTGACAGTCGAAGGGCGGCTGTGGTCGGGGCAGGGTGTCCATCGTATGGCGAAAACGGGCGTCTCTCGAGGAATGTCGTCCACGATCGGGAAAGGTTTAGCCGGCCGTGGAAAAAACGCCGTTTTTCAACGGCCTCTCGGGGCAGACCTGTTTTTTTGTGCCCCGGCAGGTAAAATAGCGCAGCCTCGACCCATACCAACGGAAACCGTTTCCCTTCATGACCATTCGTACCCGATTCGCGCCGAGCCCGACCGGCTATCTGCATGTGGGCGGCGCCCGCACGGCATTGTATTCCTGGCTGTTTGCCCGCAAGCACGGCGGCAAGTTCATCCTGCGCATCGAGGATACGGATCTGACCCGTTCCACCGCCGAGTCGGTCAACGCCATTCTCGAGGGCATGACCTGGCTGGGGCTGGAGTACGACGAGGGCCCGTTCTACCAGACCGATCGTTTCGCCCGCTACGATGAGGTCATCCGCAAGCTGCTCGACGAGGGCAAGGCCTATCGCTGCAGCTGCAGCAAGGAACGGCTCGACAAGCTGCGAGAGGAACAGATGGCGCGCAAGGAAAAGCCGCGCTACGACGGGTATTGCCGTAATCGCGACGTCAGCCCCGATGAGCCGCACGTGATTCGCTTTCGCAATCCCACCGAGGGCGAGGTGATCATCGACGATCTGATCCGGGGCCGGATCATCGTTTCCAATCGTGAACTCGACGATCTGATCATCCGCCGCAGCGACGGCTCGCCCACCTACAACCTCACCGTGGTGGTGGACGACTGGGACATGGGCATCACCCATGTGATCCGCGGCGACGATCACATCAACAACACCCCGCGCCAGATCAACATCCTCAAGGCGCTGGGCGCACCGATTCCGAAATACGCCCACGTGCCCATGATTCTCGGCGAGGACGGCTCGCGCCTGTCCAAGCGTCACGGCGCCACCTCGGTGATGGAATACCGCAACATGGGCTATCTGCCCGAGGCGCTGCTCAACTATCTGGTGCGGCTCGGCTGGTCCCACGGCGAGCAGGAAATCTTCTCCGTCGACGAGATGATCGAATACTTCGAACTGGAGAACGTCAATCGCGCGCCCTCGACATTCAACCCCGAAAAGCTGCTGTGGCTCAACCAGCAGTACATCATGAAGGACGATCCGGCCCGCATCGCCCATCTGCTGAGCCCGCACATGGGCGAGCGGGATATCGATCCGGCCACGGGGCCGGATCTGGTCGACGTGGTGAAGCTGTTGCAGGAGCGGGCCAGCACCCTGGTCGAGATGGCCGAGCAGGCCGAGTTCTTCTACCGGGATTTCGAGGAATACGAACCGAAGGCGGCGAAGAACCATCTGCGACCGGTGGCCCGCGAGCCGCTCGAGGCATTGCGCGAGGCCCTGGCGCAGCTCAAGGACTGGACCCCCGAGGCCCTGCAGGCCACCATCAGCGGCGTGGCCGAAAAACTGGGTCTGAAGATGGGCAAGGTAGGCATGCCCCTGCGCGTGGCCGTCTCCGGCAAGGGCGCATCCCCGAGCCTCGATGCCACCCTGGCGCTGCTGGGCAGGGAAAAGACCCTGGCGCGCATCGATCGGGCCCTGAAATACATCGAACAACGCGAGGCCGATGCGGCCCGGACGACATAGGCCGGATTTTCCCGTTGCCGGTATTTGCCGACGCGCCGGCCATGGCTGGCGGATACGCCGGGACCGGCCCGCCGCATGACGACCGATTCACATCAGCCAGCGAACGAACCCCGAAACCGAGCCATGAGCAACGACACGTCCGAACGCCCAACCAATTTCATCCGCCAGATCATCGAACACGATCTGAAGACGGGCAAGCACCAGACCGTGGCCACCCGGTTTCCGCCGGAACCCAATGGCTACCTGCACATCGGCCACGCCAAGTCCATCTGGCTCAACTTCGGCATCGCCGAGGACTACGGCGGCACCTGCAATCTGCGATTCGACGACACCAATCCACACAAGGAGAACATCGAGTTCGTCGAGGCCATCCAGCGTGACGTGCACTGGCTGGGCTACGACTGGGGCGATCGGCTGTTCTACGCCTCCGACTATTTCGAGCAGCTCTACGACTACGCCGTCCAGCTCATCCGCAAGGGCAAGGCCTATGTCTGCGATCTGAGCATCGAACAGATCCGGGAATACCGCGGCACGCTCACCGAACCCGGCCGCAACAGCCCGTACCGCGAGCGCAGCGTGGACGAGAACCTGGATCTGTTCGCGCGCATGCGCGCCGGCGAATTCGAGGACGGGGCGCGGGTACTGCGCGCGAAGATCGACATGGCCTCACCCAACCTGAACCTGCGGGATCCCATCATCTACCGCATCCGGCGCGGCGCCGTTCACCACCAGACCGGTGACGAATGGTGCATCTATCCCATGTACGACTTCACCCATTGCCTGTCGGATGCCATCGAGGGCATCACCCATTCCCTCTGCACCCTGGAGTTCGAGGATCACCGGCCCCTGTACGACTGGTTCCTCGACGAGCTGGAAACGCCGTGCCATCCGCAGCAGATCGAGTTCTCCCGGCTGGTACTCGAATACACGGTGGTGAGCAAACGCAAGCTGACCGAACTGGTGGAAGACGGGCACGTGGAAGGCTGGGACGATCCGCGCATGCCCACGCTGGCCGGCATGCGTCGCCGCGGTTTTCCGCCCGAGGCGATTCGCGACTTCTGTTCCCGGATCGGCGTCACCAAGTCGGAAAACTTCGTGGAAATGGCCCTGCTGGAGAACTGCGTGCGCGACGCCCTCAACGTCAGCGCACCGCGGCGCATGGCCGTGCTGCATCCGCTGAAGGTGGTGATCACCAACTACCCGGAAGATCGGACCGAGACGGTCACCGCGCCCAATCACCCGCAGAACGAAGACATGGGCACCCGCGAGCTGGTCTTCGGCCGCGAACTGTACATCGACCGGAACGATTTCGTGGAAGTGGCGCCCAACAGGAAATGGAAACGCCTGGTGGCCGGCGGCGAGGTGCGTCTGCGCAATGCCTACGTGATCCGCTGTGACGAGGTCATCAAGGACGACAATGGCGATATCATCGAACTGCGCTGCAGCTACGACCCGGACACCCTCGGCGCCAACCCGACCGATCGGAAGGTCAAGGGCGTGATTCACTGGGTCCATGCCGACACCGCCGTGCGCGCCGAAGTGCGTCTCTACGATCGCCTGTTCGATCACCCCACACCGGAACGTGCCGAAGGGAAGGACTGGAAGGACTGCCTCAATCCCGATTCCCTGCGTACCCTGACTCACTGCTATCTCGAGGCCAGCCTCGCCGAGGCCGGCCCCGGGGAGACCTTCCAGTTCGAACGCGAAGGCTACTTCTGCCGCGACAGCGGCCATGAAGAGCTGATCTTCAACCGCACCATGACCCTGCGGGACACCTGGGCCAAGATTGCGCGCCAGGGCGCGCAATCAGGGACCAGGAACTAGGAACGAGGAACCAGGAACGAGATCCGTAGGGTGCGTTCGCGCAGCAACGCACCAAGCATGCAGGGACGAGTGGCGAGGAAAAGCGTTTGTGCCTGGCTCCGATTGTCCCCCTGCAGACGTGGCGAATAGCCGCGACCTCGATGTGGTGTGCATTCGTGCAGAACTTCCCGAACAATACTGTAGGATTTGTTCGCGCTGCATAACTCCACGAACAAGATTCAGGCCATCGCCGTCATGCTGGCATCGAGGTTGCGTTCCTCGCAGGTGGCAAGGAATTCCTCGCGCAGTCGGGCAATGGGCTGGTCGGCGGGAATGCCGATGACCATGTGCATGGCGAACATGGGGGTTCCGGTATGGGCAGCGGGGTGGCTTTCGGTTTCGAGTTCCACGATGTTGATGTTACGGCGCGAGAAGAAACGGGCCAGCTCGTGGACGATGCCGGGATGGTCCATGGATACCACCTCGATACGATAGGGGACGAGATCCGGTCGCGCGGGCGGCGGTGTGGTGGTGCGGGCCAGCAGTTGCATGTCGAGGGCTTCCTCGAGCGCGGGCATTTCGGCCAGGAAGTCGTCGATGGCCGAGCTGTCGCCGCTGACCAGCAGCATCACGGCAAATTCCCCGCCCAGCACGCTCATGCGGCTGTCCTCGATGTTCAGATCACGGGAACCGAGCGCCTCGCTCAGTTGATCGACGATGCCGGGTCGATCGCGGCCCAGCGCAGTGATGACAAGCTGTTCGGACATGGTGGTTCCCTCTTTCTCGTGTTCAATCGGCTCCATCGGTCGCCGAAGGAAATCGGTCGCCGGGTCGTGCGTCACGCATCCATTGCCAGCCCGCCCGGGCCTGGGGGTTCCCTTCGGCGGGTGCCCAGGGCGCAAGGTCGTGTTCGGGTGTCGGCGTAAACGGCCCTTCCTTCACTTCGAGCACCACCGTACCGGGTTCCCGGACCACATAACCGTGCCAGGTTCCCGGCGGAAGTTCCACGGCGCGGACTTGATCGGGGGCCAGAGTGGTGCGCTGCGACAGGGTGCCATCGTTGGCGAAGATCAGCAGATCGAGGGCACCCTCGATCAGCGCCAGGAATTCCCACTTGTTGGCCGGTGAATGCCGGTGGGGCGGAATGTAGGTCTCGGGTTCCATGGCGATGAACAGCCGCTGTACCGGCGCATCCAGGGAATCGTGCACGTTGAGATGGGCGCGCTGCCGTTCGCTCTGCCGTGCCCGCGAAACGAGCGCCGCGAGATCATCTGCCGCAATGGTCTTGAGCATGCCGGTTCGGACCGTCCAGTCGTGAATTCCCAATTCGATGTTATCCCAGGCCCGGGCGGCCGAACAGTCGGACGGCACGAAGGGCAGAATGCCCATGACCCATAAAGAATGCCCATGACCCATAAAATGTATGGTATCAATCCCGATCTCGGCGAGGCGGGGCCAGCAACGGGCGGCGGCGAGTCGCCGTCCACGCCTCCGTGTCCGGCTTGCGCAAGGTGCTCATCGGGCACAAAATTTTCCCTGCAGGGAGTTGACTTGAAACGCGCTCTCGCGTAAATTGCGCGCTCTCGATTCGGGGCCATAGCTCAGCTGGGAGAGCGCTACAATGGCATTGTAGAGGTCGGCGGTTCGATCCCGCCTGGCTCCACCAGATACCGGCAAGGGTCCTCGCAGGAGAAGCGACATGCTGTCATCGGGACGCCTCGCCGTATATCTCGGCATCGCCATGACAACCGCAGGCCTGGTTGTCGGCTTTACGGCGATGTTCATGGGGAAGTCGGAAGCGGCCATCAACTGGCTCACTCTGGTTCCCTTCGGATTCGTCGTCATGCTGGCCGGTACCGTCGCCGCTCAGCTCGGCAGACGGACCGACGACGAAAACTGACCGTTTTTCGTCCCCATCGTCTAGTTGGCCTAGGACACCGCCCTTTCACGGCGGCAACAGGGGTTCGAATCCCCTTGGGGACGCCAACCAACAAAGGCCCCGACCGCAAGGTCGGGGCCTTTGCGTTTCTGCCTTCGGCAATTTCCCGCATCTCGACGCATTCACCAGACAGGGCTTGATTTTACACGCGCGCTGGTTTTTAATAACTGACCAGTCAGTCATTAGCTGGGTCCATCAGCGAGGAAGGTCATGAGCGAAAACCCGCGTCGTCAGCGCCGCAAGGAGGATCGTCCGGGCGAAATCCTCGATGCGGCGTTGACCCTGTTTGCCGAAAAGGGCTTCGCCGCTACCCGCCTGGACGACGTGGCGCGCGAGGCCGGTGTTTCCAAGGGCACGGTCTATCTGTACTTCGACAGCAAGGAAGATCTGTTCAAGTCCCTGGTGAAGACGGTGGTCATTCCCGAGGTGGAGCGGGCGGAGACCTTCGTTCAGCACCACGATGGCCCGGCCCGGGAGCTGCTCGTGCAGCTGGTGCACCAATGGTGGGAGACGGTCGGGGAATCCCGGCTTTGCGGTGTCCCCAAGCTGGTGCTGTCCGAGGCCTGCAACTTTCCGGAGCTGGCCCGCTTCTATACCGAACACGTCATCAGCCGCGCCAGCCGGCTCATCGCCTCGGTGATCGAGCGTGGCATCGAAACGGGTGAGTTCCGCGCCTGTGATCCCCAGCTCACCGGTCGCCTGCTGATTGCGCCACTGGTGTTTGCGACCATCTGGAAGCAGTGCATGTCGCCATTCGACCCCATGGACATGCAGGCCTACGTGCAACAACACGTCGATCTGTTCCTCCATGGACTGCTCAATGACAGGGAGAGCGACCATGAGGCGGACTGAACGACGGACATGGCTTCTGGCCGGACTGCTGGTCGCGAGTCTCGCCCGCGCCGCCGAACCGCCGGCCGTGCTCGGCTACGAGGATGCCCTGCAGGCCATCATCGATACCTATCCCACCCTGGCCATAGCCGCCCTGCAGGTGGAGAAGGCCCGCCAGGAGCAGATCCGGGTGGAGAGTTCCCTGAGCTGGGTGCTGCAGGCCAACGGCGGCCTCAACCGGGACATCAATTTCATCGGCACGCCCTCCGACGTGGCGTCCCTCAGCGCGGGTCTGCAGCGCCGCTTTGCCTCCGGCCAGAGCATCGGTCTGAACGGCCGCTACCGCTACGAAGACAGTGAACTGGCGTTCAGCCCCCTCTATCCCAATCCCGCCCAGTCCACCGGTCTGGATCTCGACTACCGGATCCCGCTCGGTCGGGGCAAGGACAATCCGGAATACACCCAGGGGCTGATCAGTGCCGAGGCCGGGGTCCTGCTGGAGAGGGCCAACCAGTTGGCCATCCGGGAACAGCTCGCCCGCCAGGCGCTCGAACTGTTCTACGGGCTGGCCACCATCCGGGCCAGCTATGAGACGGCCCAGGCCGGGGTCCAGCGGGCCCGCCGACTGAAGAAGTACATCCACGAACGCTACGAAATGGGGCTGGCCGAGGACAAGGATCTGCTGCAGTCCGAGGCACAACTGCAACTGCAGCTCTCCGAACTGCGCAAGCTGGAAGTGCTCTGGGAGCAGACACGGACCAACCTGAACCGGCTCATGGGCCGGCCGTGGAAGAGCGAGTTCGTGCCCCGTATCGAACTGCCGCCGGCGGAACCCGTCGGCGAACAGCGGCTTGCCGTCTACCAGCAGGAAGCCGAGGCCAACAGCCCCGATCTGTTGCGCAACCGGGCCCGGGTGAAGCTTGGCGAGGCAGAACTGGAACGGCGCCGCGATGCCCGACGGGATCAGCTCGACGTGGTGGCTTCCATCGGCACCCGAACCCTCAACGGTCCCAGCGGCTTTGGCGACATCAACGAGCTGGATGTGGCCGGCGGTGTGCGTCTGGAGTACCAGAACGCGCTCGACAAGCGGGGCTTCGACGCCGCCATCTATCAGGCCCGGCTCGAGATCCGCATGGCCGAGGAGGACAGCCGCAAGGTCCGGGACGATCTGCGCTACCGCATAGCCGGTCTGGTCGGCGAACTGGAAGCCTCCCGCAAGGCACTCGCGGCCTACGAGGCCCGCCTGAAGAGCGAGCAGCGCAAGTTCGACGAGGCTCTGGATCTGTACCGGGAAGGGCGTTTCACCACCGATCGCCTGATCCAGTTCGAGAACGAACTGCAGGCGGCCCGTTTCGCTCTCGAGCAGCAACGCATCGAGTATGCCCAGCGTCAACGCGACCTGGCGATACTGCGCGGCACCATCTGGCAGCGTATCCGCGACAACCCGGAAGCGGAGGTGATGCCATGATCCGTTTCTTTGCCGAACGCGGTCTGGTGATCAATCTCGTCTCCCTGTTTCTGCTCGGCCTCGGCCTGTGGGCGGGCATGAAGATCAACCGCGAGGCCTTTCCCAACGTCAATCTCGACAAGGTGCAGATCGACACCGCCTATCCCGGCGCCACGCCGGAGGAAGTGGAGCGTCTGGTCATCACGCCCATCGAACAGGAACTGAAGTCGGTGGATGGCATCGACAAGATGACCTCCATCGCCTTTCCCGGCTCGGGGCGCATCATCCTCGAACTGGACCCGGACGCCAGCAACCGCGCCCGGGTCGTGAGCGACGTGCAACTGGCCGTGGACCGGGCCAGCCTGCCGAGTGATCTGCCGCGTGAGCCATCGGTGCTGGAAATCGACGGCAAGATGATTCCGGTGATCAACGTGGCGGTCTCGGCGCCCCGCAGCGCGCTGGAACTGAAGCGGCTGGGCGATCGGATCGAGGACGATCTGCTGGCCATCCCCGGTGTCGGGCGCATCCAGGTCCAGGGCGATCGGCGGGCCGAAATCCGGATCATCGTCGATCCGGAAAAGCTGCAGGAACACCGTATCGCGGTGGCCGACATCCAGAAACTGCTCACCGGCTGGAACCTCAACGCGCCCGGTGGCGAGCTGATGACGCCGGAAGGGCAGAAGGCGGTGCGTATCGTCGGCCAGTTCCAGAAGCCCGGCGACGTGCGCACCCTGGTCCTGCGGGCCAACGAACGGGGCGAGGGCGTCACCCTCGACGACGTGGCCGACGTGACCGAGGCTCTGGAAAAGGCCCGTTTCTACTACGAGATGATGGGTACGCCGGCGCTCAACTTCATCATCATGAAGAAGTCCCACGCCGACATCATCGAGACAGTGGATCGCATTCACGCCTATCTGGGGAAACTGAAACAGCGCTACGGCGAGGACATCACCTATACCACCTTCCAGGATTTCTCCGCCAACACCCGCCTGCGTCTCGGTGTGCTGACCAACAACGGCCTGGTGGGGCTGGTGCTGGTGTTCTTCTCGCTGCTGCTGTTCCTGCGGCCCTCGGTGGCGCTCACCACCACCTGGGGACTGCCCATCGTCTTTGCCTCGGGACTGTTCGTGCTCTATGCCACCGGCATTACCATCAACCTTGTTTCCATGCTCGGTTTCATCATGGTCCTCGGTATGCTGGTGGACGATGCCATCATCATCGGCGAGAACATCACCTGGCACATGGAGCGGGGAATGGAGCCTCACGCGGCCGCCGTGCGCGGGGCCACGGAACTGATCGGCCCGGTCACGGCCACGGTGATGACCACCATCGTCGCTTTCGTGCCGCTGATGTTCATGTCCGGTCTCATCGGCAAGTTCATCGTCTCCATCCCGGTGGTGGTGATCACGCTGCTGATCTTCTCCTGGCTGGAGTCCTTCCTGATCCTGCCCAATCACGTGCGCGAGTTCACCAACCCCAGACACAAGGTGGGTGAGCGCCGCTGGCTGCAGTGGCTGGAGAACGTCTATGCCCGGGTGCTGGCCATCGCGGTGGACTGGCGCTGGCTTACGCTGCTGATCTCCGTGGCGGTGCTGGTCGGGGCGATTCTGCTGGCCAGAACCATGCCCTTCGTGCTGTTTCCGGCCACGGGCATCGATCAGTTCGTGGTGCGCATCACCGCACCGGCGGGTACCAGCCTCGAACAGATGCGCGATCACCTGCGCAAGGTGGACGTGGCCATCCGCGAGCACATCGATCCGAAATATCTCGAGGCCACGCTGCTCTCCAGCGGCCAGATCGCCAAGGATGGCGGCGATCCGCTGACCCAGCGCGGCAGCCGCTTCGGCCAGATCCGTGTGACCTACATCCCGGCCGTGTCACGCCCGGAGCACGACGTGATCGACGACATGCGGGTCATCTCGCACACGGTACCGAAACATTTCCCGGAACTGGTCATGGCCTTCGACGAGGTCAAGCACGGCCCGCCGACCGGGCGGGCGCTGGAGGTGCAGATCAGTTCCGACGACAACCGGGTCAACGAACGGGTGGCCAACCGGCTGATCGCCCTGGTCAGCCGGATCGACGGGGTCACGTCGGTCGAAAGCGGGCTGGAGCGGGGCGAGGACGAGTTGCGGGTGGTTCTGGATCGCAAGCTGGCCGCCTACGTGGGTATCGACCTGGCCACCGTAGCCAGCCACGTGCGTGCCGCCATCGACGGCCTGCGGGTGAGCACCACGCGGATCGGCACCGAGGAGGTGGACGTGACCATCCATTATCCGGACGATGGCAGCGACAAGCTGCAGCAGCTGTTGAACCTCAAGCTGCCCAACCACCGTGGTGGCCTGGTACCGCTGAAGAAGGTGGCGAAACTGGTCTCGGAGCCGGGCTATACCACCATCCGTCACGTGGCCGGCACCCGGGTGGTGAACGTGGTGGGCAACGTGGACGAGGCGAAGATTACCTCCGATGAACTCAATGCCCGGGTCAGGGCCAGCGAGGCGCAGTGGCTGGGCGAGGACGCGGACAAGGTGCAGGTTGCCTACGGTGGCGAGGAGGAGAAGAACGAGGAATCGGTGCTGGATCTGAAGATTTCATTCCTCTTCGCCATGGTCGGGATCTTCTTCATCCTGGCCATCCAGTTCAACAATCTCACCTATCCGATTCTGGTGATGCTGGCGATTCCCTTCGGCATCATCGGCATCATCCTCAGCTTCTGGCTGCATGATCACTTCTGGCAGCCCATGCCGCTGTCCTTCTTCGCCCTGATGGGCATGGTGGCCCTGACCGGCGTGGTGGTAAACAGCTCGCTGGTGCTGCTGGTGTTCGTGCAGCGGGCCCTCAAGGAAGGCATGGCCCTGCGCGAGGCCATCATCCTCGCCGGACGCCGCCGCCTGCGCGCGGTGATCCTCACCGCGACCACCACCGTCGTCGGCCTGCTGCCCACCGCCTACGGCTGGGGCGGCTCCGATCCCTTCGTCATGCCCATGGCCCTGGCGCTGTCCTGGGGGCTGATGTTCGCGACCGTGATTACCCTGATCACCATTCCGGCGGCTGCGGCGGTTGTATTG
>Ga0256832_1002140_pt1 | contig 13498 bp, 2 predicted proteins | sample 134614metaG_FD_190534 | JGI IMG/M metagenome (GOLD analysis project Ga0256832, IMG submission 190534) | Hydrothermal vent microbial communities from Lau Basin, Pacific Ocean - 134-614 | ecosystem: Environmental > Aquatic > Marine > Hydrothermal vents | place: Pacific Ocean: Lau Basin | collected... | reverse complement strand
TTATAAACATTATGTACAATGTCTGTTCCTTCAGGAATAATATCTCTGAATGTTATCTGGGTAATATTTGACGCACCGATATTTTTAAAATCTATTTTGTACTCTATTACTTCACACGGTTTTGCATCATTATTTTTAGTAAATGAATCAGAAGCAGTAACATTTCTAACCCATTTTTCAAGTCTAAGCATTCCTTCTGATGAACTGTTTACAGTTATACTGTCTGTAACAGAATCCTGATCATCGTATTTAAGTCCTGTTTCTGGATTAGTTCCTGTTGTGTTTATCCAGTCTTCGTAGGTAGTAACTTCTAAATTTTCAACTGTTCCTGATGGTGTGTTAGTTGGAACAACCGTTTTTATAAGAATACAGTACCTTCCTGTATCTAAAGTATCAAGTATATAAAAACCATTATTATCAGGTATAATCTGGTTTCCATCTGGATTTTCATCACAGTCGTAATCTTTGAAAACTGTATAAACAAAATCCTCAGATGAATCTAATAATAGAGCAACTTCCCCTGGAGTTTTAACATTTATCATATGTGAAATAGATAAGCTATCTCCTGTAGAAACTAAATAGCTGTGATCTGGTGTTATCTGTAATTTTAGAACATCTGCAAAGTTGTAATCTTCTTTTTGTTCTCCAGAGGTCATAGGGTAAGATAATATATTTCTATCTGATAAAGAAGTTGTGGTATTGCTATCAATAGAACCTTCTTTATAGTCACCTATTGACGTGTATCCATTTAGATCCTTTTCCTTTATATAAACTGTTGTTCCATTATAGCTATCTGGTATCCATACTGTATATTCTCCATTAGTATCTGTTGTTGTAGTATCTATAACTGTTGAACAGGATATATCTGAACAGGCTTTAAATCCTACATTTTGGATTCCTTTTTCTGTTGAATCAAAAGTTATATTGTGAGCATCTGGAGATGTTTTTGTTCCATCTCCACTATCGTCAAACACTTTTCCTGAAACTTTTGAACCGTGATAATCTCCGAAGTTTATAATTTTGTTTTGATTTCCACCCCAATTTATTTCCACTACGTTTGGAGTAGTTGATATGTATTCATTAGGATCCGAACCTGTGTTCTGGTCTGTTCCTGTGTTTTGTGCATCTTCAATTATTTTATAGGTTCCTATATTAGAAGGATAAAACTCGTAATATCCATCAGCATTTGTTGTGGCAGACGTTTCCATTGTCCAGTTTGTTCCATCGTAATACCACAGTTCTACACGAACGTTTGATAGGCCAGTTTCACTTGATTCTCTATTCTTATTATGATTTTGATCTTCATATATATAACCATTTAAAATTCTTGCTAAAGCCACTGTATAATCTGCAGAAAACTCTGATGTGTTGTTGTTAGAATCTATTGCTATGGCAGTTATAATATCACCGACATTTATTGATACTGCAGATGGAATTGAAATATCGCAATCAAACGTACCATCTGAATTAGTTTGACAAGAACCGATATAAGTCTTCCCTTCACCGTGAGGAACTGACTCTCCATCCCCTGAAATTATTTCACCATTATTGTTTCCGTCATCTTCGGCTTTATATAGCTCTATTGTGTGTATTCCTGCTATTTTAGAGGAAGGAGTCCCTACAAATCCCACTACGTGTAACGTTGTTCTCCTTTTTTCAACGGTAGTAAAAACAGGATAATCCATCCCATAATTTGGTTTGTTGGTGTCGATTGTTCCATCGTTTGGTGATACTCCATCCCCATTTGGATAATTTTGGCCAGTTGAAGGCTCATGTGTAAGATCTAAATCAATAGATATTTTTCCATTTTGATAAATAGAATTTTTTGAGATTTTTGTAAATCTCGGTGAGTATCCATTAGCAGTCTTTACGACAATAATTCCGCTTGTTGCTGCATTATGAATAATATTTTGTACTATCTGATTATTTTCACCTGTTATTCTTATTGCCCCTTCTTCATAACCTGATGAGCCCCGATTACATAAATTACCACTCGCATCTCCTAGTCCAGTATTAGTTATTATATTATTCTTTATAAGAGCATTACCTGCATTTTGTGGAAGCTCTATTCCATAAGCAGCAACTTTGTCTATAAAGTTATTCTGTATCTTTAGTTGATTTGTTGTGCTACCCATTCTTACTTCTATACTATCGCCACATGAATACCCTTTGGAAACATCATAAATATAATTACCTTCTATATCAGCATAATCAAATAAGAAAATTCCTCTATAGTCGTTATCAGCTATAAAGTTGTTTTTTATACTTATATAAGTTCCAGATTCAGAACGGATACCTTGATATACTATATTATTATTACTAGGAAATGTTCCATCTGGTTTAGCTCCTATAAAATTGCTTTCAATCATAGCAGATCCAGTTTTTATATTTATTGCTCCATGATAATCATTTGATGAAGACGTATTAATCAAAGAAAGATTTTTTATTGTTGTATTACTGGCATTTGCTATGAATCCATCATCTAAATCGCCAAAATTAACCATAAGTTCCAATTTAAAATAAGTTGGAAGAGATGGTTCATCTCCTGTATTTGGAATTCCATCATCTCCTGTTCCTACTTTTTTTCCACTTACGGATAAATTTCCAGGATTTTCATCTCTTATTGTAGTTCCGTCTTGATAACTATATGAAGCACCATCTATTGTAGTTAAATCATCAGTTATATTTAAAGTTCCTATGTTCTTATCAATATTAATTTCCCACCATGCAGTTCCGTTTAAAGGAACTGACGGAACAAATCTCATTACATTCGCACCAGAAATTGCATTTGCATTTTGTATGAACTGTCTTAAACATCCTTGGCAGGTTCTGTTATTTGAAGTATCATCATCTTGATCATTTACATTTGTCACAACATTAAATGAAAATCCAAAGTCTATACTTGATATATTATCTGTCCCCATTTGAACTTTTACTTTATGTTCTGCTGTGTTCAAAGAAGAAGCATCATCACTCACATTTCCATAAGCACCACCAAAGCATACACTTTCCCCTGCTACCTCTGCTGGTATAGTAGAAGAATCTGCATCGGTATCACACAAGGCTCTAGAATATGTATCTCCATAAGAAGTAGCTTTTACATAGGTTTGCTCTGACCATACATCGTCAATGTTAAAACCCCCGTTAAATCCATTTGTAGGCTCTACACTTTTTGAGTCTACTGCAACGTAATATGTTTTATTCAAATCGATGTTAAAAAATACATAATTACCATTGTTATCAGTAGTTGTTGTTTTTAATAAAGTTCCACTATCATCATAAAGATTAACTTTTACATTTTGAATAGGAGATTTATCTAATAAATTCCCATCTCCATTTATATCTTCATAAATTGTTCCACTAATTTCTGAAACACTTAAATTATAAAAAATAGCTGATTGAAGAATTACTAGATCTTGACCTGTGTTTATAGTAAAACCAATACTTGTGTCTCCAACATTTAATAATGTAGAAATATCGGTTGAATCAATATCTAAACCATAAGTAGTGTTGCCTCCAAGTACAGTTGAATTTGAATCATAAGGCGAAGTAATTGTATTTCCATTTATTATAAAAGATTCATTATTATTTAAGTTAGGGTCACCTTCTAAAATTATATATGCAAATTCTCCAGAAATAGGTTTCCCTATAATAAAACCTGAAAGTGAAGAATTATATGAATCATTCTGAACAATCAAAAAACCATTATATATATTAATAGCTTTAAATACATTATTTTGTTTATATATAGAATCCTCATATACCGCAACTATGGACCATGTCCCTAAAACACCACAAACATCACTCCAAGGACTTCCATTGTTGATAGTTAAATCTTTTAATGTATATGTTCCTCCACCTTGAGAATTTATAAGGTTTGTTACATCTGTAAAACACCCATAAAATTTATAATCATTTCCATTATTTGTATAAGTAATAAGATGACAATCTGTATTACTTGCTGATATAGATTGATTATTTAAAGTTACTTGATTGTCTATCGAATCATTCGAAGCAGCCCAAAACAAATACGCTTTTTTTATATTTACTCCATTAGGTAAGTTAAGTGTAGATGATGATGTATTTACTATACTTGTACAATCTTCACTATTACTCTTATCTCTAAAACTTCCTCCTGCAAATTCCACTTTATAAGGCCCTACCGTATTATAAAGTGGAGTCAAAGGATCTCCTACAGTTGTTGCATTAACCAAACTACTTGTTAATAGCAAAGAGACAATAACTAATAAAATCTTAAAATTTACTACAGATTGTTTATAACATCTCATCTACTTTTCCTCTTTGCGTATCTACTAGTTAAAGATTTTAAATTTTCCTCATCAAACTTTAATCTAAACTTAAAGTAAAATCCTTTAGCCCAGTAATTCGCATCATCAAAATCTTCATCATAAAATCCATCAAAGTTATATCCAATAGAAAACCAGAGATTAGAGACAAGCATGTATCCAATCTCAGCTCCAACTGTATAAGACAAAGTTTTAGAACTATCTTCTTTGTAAATCCCAAGCTGTACACCTGTATCTAACCTATCCGTCCAGTCATATATTAATCTTCCTCTATAAAGATGAGCAAATGAATTTCCAATACTACTGTTATCCGTATATTTAGCAGCTATTTCACCCATAAACGCAAGCTTATGGTTTGGATTATAGTTCAAATGCCACGACGCTATATATTTATTTACATAATCGCTCATATTAGAGATTTTCCATCTAAGCTTTATTAAGTAGTTGAAAACATCGTCATACACAGGTCTTTTTGCGAGTCCAAAAAGCAAATCATTTTCTTTAAAATCTGATAAGAAATATCTTTCTCTGAGTAAAAGTATATACTGGTCGTTATACTTTAAAGCCCCACCTACATTAAGATAATGTTGAGGTTTTTGATTTTCACCAAAGCGAATTTCATAACTACCACTCATTTTATAACGTTCAGATTGTGTATAAACAGCCCTCATTCTCAGTGCCGTATAATCACCTTTTTTATAGCCTGATAGACTTCTAACATCTTCTCCGCCTAAATCTATAGCAAATCTTTCTCTTATCTGGAATACGTGATTCAACCCGATATGAGATTGTGTTCTCCATCCACTGACAGAGTCATCTAATGTATATTTGGTAAATGCTGTCGTATCTTCATTTAGCTGTGATTCCATTCCAAACGTTGTAAGAGAAATATCTTTATCTTCTCTTTCTTGAATTTCTGTTTGAACAAATGTGTTTACATTTGGAAGCCACTGGTAATTAATTTTTCCAATTGTTCTTGTTGGGAAGAATGTGCTTCCAACTCCACTGCTCAAGGATTGCTCTCTTCTTAAAGAGACAGATAATTTTTCGTTTGGATTCCACTGACCACCGATAATAGCTTGAAAATATTCATCTGAGTCAGACGTTCTTCTTTCATTGTTGTACCTTCCACCTACATTGAATGACAATTTCTCTGAAATTTCCCTGGTTACTGTAAAATCAATTTCTTTTCTATCGTTACTGGCTCTGTCATCAACTAAACCATTTAAAGTTATATTTGTCTTTTTTATATTTTTAGAGATATTAAATCCATAAGTTGTGTATCGTTCCTCAGCAGTAGTTGACGATGGATTTTGAAATCCATCTGTAACCTGTTTATAGTATAGTTTTGAATTTATATCTTTATAACTATAGGAAATCTCTGCTTTTCCTGCAGTTCCTGAAGTTGGATTTAAACTTGTGTCAAGATATCCTTCAGAATGTGCAATCTCTGCAAGTGCAGTTAACGAACCTTTTTGATAATAGATATCTATTCCATAAAGATTTTTATCCTTTATATTATGGTTTTCATTTATTCCTGTTATGCCTATTCTTATATCTTTAAACCATTTTTCCCCTCTCAATCCGTACATATATTCGCTATTGTTCAACGTTTCTGCTTCATATATAACGAATATATATATTGGATTAAGATTTTTATCAAATTGAGGAACTGGTTCTTTAAAGATTAACCATCCTTCCTCGTAATTTACCGTATAATCTGTGAATCTATTAAGTTGTTTTTTCTCTAAAATAATATCTGGATTGTATCTATCTCTAACCTCTATCCACACTTTTTCTGAAAACTGAATAAGATTTTTATTGTTCAAGAAATAAGGCCCAGACAATCCTTTTCCTGCTATTCTTTCCTGAAAGATGTCCTGTTTAGATTTTGTTATAAATGTTCTTACTTTAAAATCTTTTTTATGTTCATAGTTCCAGATAAGACCGTTGAATGTTCTTGTGTATCTATTAAACTCAAATTCTGTTCCTATCTGTGTATTGAAATCACCATATAAAAGGTAAGATAATCCTTTATCAATTCTCACATAGATATTATTTTTCGTTGGAGCTTCAAAATACTGCTCAGAATCATCACCATAAACTGGATAGAACTGATTTTCTTCTGTTGAAGGAATATTTTGTTCCATCAATGTTTTATAATTTTCTTTTCTTGAATCATATCTCATTGTAACTGTGTAGTCTTTAACCGAACCTTTTGCAAAAAATGCTGCTCTTCCTTTCAGGTGAGTTCCTTCATCTGAATGATCAAACGGCATATCTGTAATTTTAGGTGAGCTGTTTTTAGTTTTAGAAAATCCAACTGCACCTTCAATATTTCCTAAAACTATCCACGGACGTTTTTCTTGATAAAACTGAATAACGTACTCTCTCTCTATGTTTCCAAATTTAGCATAAAGTCTTCTCTCTTCTATTTTGGTTGATGGTGAAAGTTTTATTATTGCTTTTCCATCAACCATTTTAACTTTATATAAATCATTTACAAATGTTTTATATAATCCAGTTCTGTAATCAAAAATATCACCTTTATCCACTCTAACTTCTACATAACTATCTATATTTATAGGATTCCCATTTTCATCAACAGACTGAAGAACAACATAGACAGGAGTTTTCCCATCTGCAGGAGGTTCTTTCGGAAATACAGAAAGTTTAAAATCTGCTACTCCATCTGAAATGGTAACTTTCTTTTTATCTAAAATTTTACCGTTAACTTTTAATTCAAAAATATTTTCTTTTTGCGTCAAAGGAACGCTTAGATAAACAACTTTCTTAATGCCTAACTGTTTGTCTTTACTTGTCTCTGCAATTAAATCTTTTGAAACAGGTTTTCCATTCTTAAGAAGCTCATATTTTGCATTTAAAGGAATAACAATTTTCAGCTTTAATGATTTGTCTGCAGTAACAATATCCATATCAGGATAAACAATTCCGTATTTTATCTTTTTCTTTAGAGCTTCAATCTCAAGTTTATTTGTATCTTTTACTTGTGGGTTTTTAAGATATAGGTTTAAAGCTGTTTTTAATAACTTTGAGTCATTAGTTACATTCTTAAGCTTTCCTTTTGGTGTCTTATAAAGAATAATATAAGGTAATTTCTTTACTCTAATTTCTTTTTTCACGAGAAAATTTATTTCTAAATTTGTTGAAACATCTTTTTTAAGCTCTGGAATCTTTAAATAAAGGAAACTTTTTTTGTTTTTAATTTTAACTGGCTTTCCATTTAATTTTGCCGTTCTTTTTATTGCTTTTAACTCTTCTGGAATCTTTATAAAAATTCCAACATCATAGATTTTATCTGTTGGATAAAGATTTTTTAATTTTAGATTAATTTTGTAAAGTCCCTTTTTCAATGTTGAGCCAAGTTCAATGCTGTTCTGTGCTTTTGCACCAGATAATGCAATAATCGTAACTTCAACTCTTCTGTTTTCAGGTGTTCCCCTTGGTGAAATTTTGTTTGGAACTGCAGGATTTAATGAACCTTTAGCCTCTATTTTATAATGGATTTCTTTGTTTGAAATCTTTTCAACTGCCGTTTCTTCTTCGCTAATAAGATCAACACTTTTTCCTGCTATTTCATATGCTAAATTTTCTGCTTCTTCTTTATCTTTAAATTTACCTACATAAACTCTGTAAAAAAGTTTAAAGTTTTTTATATTTTCAACAATAAAAACAGGCAATCCAAACTCTTCTTCTAGCGTTTTCTTTAGTTCTTCTGCTTTATTTTTATCAGAAAGTTCTGTATATAAAATTGAGTAAATTTTAGCAACTCTTTTATTTTTCAATATTTCTCTAAAATATGTAGACTTAATAGGAAAAACATTTTCAGGATTCAAATATTCAACTGCTTTTCCGCCTATCTTTGTTAATTCTTGATCTGCCTTATTTTTATCCGAGAATTTTCCTACAAATACTTTAAATTTTGTTTTATCTTCTGAGGTTGCCACATAAACAGGAAGAGATAAAGTTCTGCTAAGCTTTAATGCGTCCTCAACTGCTTTATTTTTATCTTCTGTTTCTTCTATAAGAATAGAATAAAATTCAGTTCCATCTGTTTGCTGTGCAATTGATACAGATAAACTTATTAATAAGCTAAATAAAATTAATATTTTTCTGCTCATTTTATTTCTACCTTTTTGGTATCAATCAGTAAAGAACGCAAATAATCAAGTACTGCTTTTGCCCGTTTTTTAGACAACTGAATATTTTTCTCATATCCAACTGCACTGCTTACTACTCTCACAGCATCTGTATAGCTTTTTAGATTTATATAAATCTTCTTGTAATCTTTTTTACGCAAAAATTCTGCGATTTTTTCAAGGGATTTTTTTGCATCATCTGAGAGATGATATTTTCCAAAATCAAAGTAAATTGTAAGGTTAAAAACTTCAGGTTTTACAAATGTAAGAACTACAGGCACTTTAACATTCATTTTTTTAGGCTGACCTGTAGGTTTTATGTTAAAAGAAAGTTCTGCCTGAACTTTTGAATCTTTTTCTGGAACTTCTGAATTCCATTTCAAGACAACCTGAGAATTTGGCATGATTAAAGGAATAATCCATTTAAACTTTGTACCGATTATCTCAGGATCTTCAAATGGTGAGTTGTTTAAGTAAACAGAACCTTTTCCAGGTTTCAAAGGAGAATCTTCAACATAATTTAATTCATAAAGCGGTGTTTTTGAATCGTTTTTTATATATAAACTGTTAACTATTATGATTTTCAAACTGGTAGGATCTTCAAGGATACTATCTACGACTCTTTCCACAGAAACTTTTCCATATTTAGTGTGTATTACCTGATATTCTGATTCTACATCAAGTTTAACTTTAGGATTATCTGGAACAAGTCTGAAATTAACTTTAAATAGATCTCCAGGGAAAACATCTGCGAAGGCAGTATCTGGATCTCCAGAATTTCTATTATTTATTATTTTAAGTTTTCCATTCTCTGGAATAGTCGTTTTATCAACTTTTAATACATGTGTTCCAGGAATCACATTGTCAAAGTGATACTTTCCTTCGCTATCTGTTATGGCATATCTGCCATCTTCCATATATATTTTTACACCTTTTATTCCTGCCTCATTTTTATCCTGAATTCTGTTGTCATTGTCGTCTATAAAAACTTTGCCGAATATGTAAGCTTTATCTGAGAATATTCCTCTAATAAGTTTCACTTCTGCTATTGCTGTATTTGAACCAACTTTTGCAGAGTGGGATGGATTTATCCATCCAGTAGAAAAGGCAACATTCTTTTTAGTTCCCTGCGATAAAGTGGCAGTAGTTATAGTGTAGAATGTAAGTGTTTTTTCTTCACCTGGTTCCAAAATAGGTAATTGCCATTTTAAACTACCGTCTGATAAGACTTGAGGATCCGATACCTTGGTACCATCCATTTTTGAGGAATCTGACTTATATTTAAACTCACGTGGAAGCTGATCATATATTGATACATCATAAAAATGCTGAGTATCGTTTGGATTTTTGATTTTTATTGTCCACTTAATGTAATCACCAACTGACGCAGTTGATACAGATGCCTGTTTCTCAACTTCGATTGGCTTTACAGAATTACTTATCAACGGAATTCTAAGTAAGATTGCTCCAGGGAATGATGCATCTATGTAAAAAAGTTCACCTTGATAAACATCTCCACTATAAGGATCCCATACTTCTGTCTTTTTTAGTAAATTTTTCTTTTCAACAGGTAAAGTATTCTTAAGTAACACTTCCTGATATTTATCTTTTAAAGTATGATCTGTTGCAGGCAAGTCACAGTCAAAAGTAACTTGAATAAAATACCATCCATCATATTTAGATTTATAATCTTTAAACCTAAACTCAAATGCCCCAGCAGATTTTCCAACAGGATTCCCTGTTTTATCCTTATTACCTGAGAGTTGTGGATTCTCTTGAGAATGAATTCCATCTGGATATAAATCTAATAAAGATTGATTAACTGCTTTATAACTATTACAGTCCTGAGTATCACATTTGTAAAATGTTACACAGGCTCCATCTACTTTTTCTAAAGTCACAGCATCATATACATATCCTGCTGGATCAAGAGGAATAACAAGAAGTTTCTTATTTTGACCTGTAACTTTAATTTTAACTTTTACTGTATTTGCTTCACAGGAAATTTCATTACCTTTTTCGTTCCAACACTTTTCTTCATTTTGATTATTAACCGAATCAAAATAAGCCTTTCTGAAAATAGGTGTTAAGTAGTAAGGAAAATTCTTGTATTCCCCCAATGTTGTCATTCTATAAGAATAGCCATCTCTCATCCAGTTATATAAAGTATAAGTATCACCGTTTTCATCATAAATAATAGCTCCATCTTTATCCGTAAAAAATTTCTTTATTCTGATAATTCTATTTTTGTCATCATATTCATAAACAATAACCTTAGCTTCTTTTAAAGGTTCTTTCTTAACAGTATCTCCACCAGATATCTGAGTTCTTATCGTTGTAAATACTTCAACTGAAGCAGCCTCTACATTTTTAATCTCATCAAACGTATAATCGAAAACGTTGCTGTCTATAGAAGAAGTTGATTTGATGGCAAACAAGATATTATCGTAATTTCCATCAGGAATAAAAACCCTGACAATCAGATCTTTTTTTGATCCTGGATCTATTTCACCTACATCTAATTTTCCATCTAAATTTGTATCGACTATAGGTGTTTTATCTGTATTTAAAAACTGAATGATATATTCTGAAGGCAGATTTTTTGATTTTGATCTGTCTAATTCAACATTAATTATATCTTTTGTATTTCCTAAGTTCCATATTTCATTATTAAACTCCACCCAGATTCCTGAAGATGCGTGATCTATCGCCGTTAAATCATCTGGATCAGAAGGTGTTCCATTTCCAGTATAACTACCGTTATCATCAACATCATCTACAACAACTTTAACAACTTTTTGAATTTTTATATTGACAGGATTTGATTTTACATCTTGCCTTCCATTTTGATTTTTATAAATACCTTCTGCAATATTTGTTACTGTTTTTGACGGAGCGAAATCTTTAATTTTTACACTAAATTCTAATTTCCCTCTTTGTCCATTGATAAGTACCCCCTGCCCCTTATCTAAAAGTAACATTCCTACAGCTTTTATATTGCCTTTAACTTCTGATTCAGAATCTTTCCAGTAGGAATCCTTCAAACCTTTAAATACAGGGATACAACCAACAGGAACACAACTTATTGAATTTGACTTGTAAATCAGATCTTGAGGAATCTTATCAAAGACAATAACTGCATTTTTAGTTTCAGATGTTCCATCATTGTCAAAATCAGTTAAAATTTCAGTTCCTTTTACAGTCTTTGTTCCCAAGTTTTTAAAATCAATATTAAATTTTACCTCTTCAGATGGTTTTGGATTTGGATTGTTTATACTTTTATTAAGTTTTAAAGTTCCATCAGTTGTGATGTTTATGGTTGCCTTATTATTTAAATCTTTTTTTGTGCTATCGTTCTTAGAATAACCATCTAATTCAACAGCTATATGCCCAGTTTGTGCTGATTCAGGAATTTTCCCTGTTACTAGTAGGTTTAAAGTTTCTCCTGCATTGACTTCAGGAGGTAACACATTATTATATTCAGGCTCCCCAACATCAAAGCTTCCATTTTGGTTAGTATCGATAATTAATTTTAAATTTTGTAAATCATCTGAATCTCCACCTAAATTTTTGGGGTTCAAAATATATTTATCTTTAGTGTTACCTACATTTTGTAAAATAAATGGAATTTCTATATTTTCTGTAGGAATTCCATCTAAAAGCTGATTATCGGGGGTTATATCAATCCCAAAAACAGGAAGAACTTCTACCTGTATAGTATTCGAGTATACCTTTAACGGTAATCCATTTTGATCTTCGTATGAACATACTGCAGTATTTGATATTATATTTCCAGCTTTAGTCAAAGCTAATGATATCTCTATAAAAGATACTATCAGTAAAATTATTATAAAAATGTAATTTCTTAATAAACTGTATCTCATATCACTTATTTTTACTTGATTTTAACCTTAAAGATTACACAACCTTCTTCACCAGGATTTACTGTACCACCTTGCGAGGAATCAGCACCTGAACCAACTCTAAATACAACAGTTTTATTTGTCGAGTCATATTCTGCAGTATCATCTCCTGCAGTATCAGTTAAAGAAGAATCCGCTGTTCCATCACAGTTAGAGTCTACTTTTAAACTTCCTATAACATAGTCTGTATTTGCTGGAATTGGATCAGTTATAACAACATTTTTAGCAAGATTAGAACCAATGTTTTTGTATTTTATTGTGTATGTTAGCTTTTCACCTGGTTTTGCCTGTTGTTTATCAACGATTTTTGTAAGTTGCATATATCCTTCTATTATCGTAGTAGTATCTTTTGCCTTATCTGTTGATGTTGAACCTCCTGGCGTAATAGCAGCAGCTGTCACATCTATACTTTCAACAGTTCCTATAGGAATATTTGTTGGAGCTAAAACTTTTACATAGAAAGTTTTAGAATCTCCTGCAGAGAGGTTGTTTATTACTAAAGAAGTTCCAGATGGATTTTTATTTTCATCTAAAATCACATAACTTAATTTTGTTCCTGATGATGGAACAGTTAATGTAACATCTACATTAGTATTCCCGGTATTGGTTACAACATGTTGATAAGTTGTTGTTCCCCCTGGCGGTAACTGATCAGAATGATCCGGTGCAACAACTACAACTGCAAGTTCATTTACTTTTAGATATGCATCTATTGTATCTGAAGCACCTGAGTTTGGAGAAATTATACTTATTATAAGGTTATTTTCTCCTGGTGGTGTATCAGAAGTTGTCTCAACAACCATAACCAGACACTCTTTCTCAGAAACTTTTTCACCTAATGTATGAGCTTTTGCTAATGGTGAAGATAATGTTATCTGCTTAGAAGATAGGTCTGTAGATTGAACTTCTACAAGTTCATAATTTGATGTTCCTGTTCCAATAATTAATTTATCCCCAGCCTTGACATTAGATACGTTATAAACACTAATTGTCGTTGCTCCTGCAGAAACATCAGCACTTAAAACAGTTCCTGCTAATAATGAAGAGTTAACAATTTCAACACCATCTGATTTATCTCCGTCACAGTTTGGATCTGTAAAGAATTTAA
>Ga0256832_1002139_pt1 | contig 13499 bp, 10 predicted proteins | sample 134614metaG_FD_190534 | JGI IMG/M metagenome (GOLD analysis project Ga0256832, IMG submission 190534) | Hydrothermal vent microbial communities from Lau Basin, Pacific Ocean - 134-614 | ecosystem: Environmental > Aquatic > Marine > Hydrothermal vents | place: Pacific Ocean: Lau Basin | collected... | reverse complement strand
GGGATGTCGTTCTTCACGCCGGGATCGGTGGCGGTGATGCGCAGGCGCTGGCCGGGCTGCATGCCGGCGATGGCGTCCTGGGTGCGGATCACCGGCAGGGGGCAGAGAATGCGGCGGGCGTCGAGTTCGCGGTCGATGCTCATACGTGCCAGGCCGGATCGATGTCGTTGGGGTGCAGGGGTGCCACCGTCAGGCGGCGGGGCTCGCCGCCGGGCGGGGTGACTTCCAGCTCCACCGCGTCGGCGCTGCGGCCCTGGCCGTAGCGGGCGGCGATGCGGGCGGCCAGTTCGATGTCCTCGTCGGTCACGTCACCATCGATCAGCACCAGCGGACCGCCGTGGCTGACGGTCTTCAGGCTGGTGAACTGCCTGCGGTAGCCCTCGAGGAACTTTCCCTCGCCCTCGTCGCGGGCGACGATCAGCTTGAAGTGGGGGCGCGGGCGCAGGTGGCGGCCCACCTTGAGCAGCATGATGTCGTCCAGCGTGTAGTCGCGGCTGGAACGGTGCTGCCACATGTCCACCAGCTTGTCCGAATAGGCCTTGTCGGTGAGGAAGCAGCAGCCACCGGCGGGAGTGGCCCAGTCTTTGAAACCGAACTGTTCGGCCAGCGCCATCTGCGGCTTGCGGGTGCGGCCGGAGAAGTCGTAGAGCTTCTCCCGGTCCACCCAGCCCTCGCGCTCGGGCAGGGTGGGGGGCAGGTGCTTGGCGCACAGCGGGCGCAGCAACAAGTCGCCGGCCCCTGACTCGCGGGCCACCACCGGCATGGTGTCCTTGCGCTGGGACATGGGCCGCTGGCCGATCACCTCGCCGGTGATGATGAAGTCGAAACCGTGTTCCCGGATCCATTCGTAGGCCTTGCGCACCATGAAGCCCTTGCAGTCGAGGCAGGGGTTCATGTTCTGGCCGTAGCCGTGCTTCGGATTCAGCAGCACATCCTTGTATTCCTCGATCACGTCGACGATGTGCAGCTTGATGCCCAGCTGCTCCGCCACCCACAGCGCATTGTTGCGCTTGGGCCGGTTGCGATCCTTGCTGCGAATGGCATGGGTATGCCCCTCAACGCAGAAACCGGTGAAGAAGTTGATGCCCTCCACGTGAATGCCCTGCTCCATGATGACCTTCGTGGCCAGCATGGAGTCCAGACCTCCGGAGATGAGCGACACGGCCTTGCGCGGTTCTGGCATGAAAAAACCCGTTGAATTCAGGGAATTGGGGAACGGGACAGGATAGCAGATTCGACGGGTGTTCGTCAGAGGCAGGAGCCTTAACCTGGGCAACTGCGAATAACACGGAGGGCACGGAGGCGCAGAGGACGCGGAGGGTTTGGATTTTTGGTCAACAACATAGGTCGGCGTCTTGTGCCTGTTGGGTATCAGGCAGACAAAAGTGGTTGATGCATGATCAGGTTTGTCGGGCTAATACCCAACAGGCACGAGACCCCGACCCACTACTAACCAAAAACCAATAATCTCCGCGTCCTCTGCGCCTCCGTGCCCTCCGTGTTATTTCCACCCCAATCAGTGCTTGCGCTCTGGATTCCCTTCCAGTCGGAAGGGTTGCGCGCCAGTGTGGCGGGCCAGTTCGGCGCGGGCGGTGGCGCTGCCGGTGTCGGCCCAGAGGTCGTGGGCCTGGATGGCGGAGAGGCCGACGGGCTGGCCGCCGACGGTGCGGATGGCCTGGAGGATGTCCATGGCGGAGACGAATTCCTCGGCCATGCGCTCGAACAGGCGGGCCAGTTCACTGAGGCCTTCGGCGAGGTTGCGGTAGGCGCTGCGGCCGAGGTCCACGTAGTAGCTGACCCGCACGCGGCGGCGCTCGGCGCGCTGGGGGAACAGGCCCGAGTAGAGCAGGCACTGGTCGCCCACGTCGCGCAGCGATTCGCTGCGGCGGCTGGCCTGCTGATGGAAGGATTCGAGAAAGTCCAGCGCCAGAACGCGGCTGGCCATGTCGGGCCGGCGCAGATAGCGCATCAGGGTGAAGACCAGGTAGCTCTCCAGCTCCTCGTCCAGCCGTACGCCGGCATGTTTCTCTGCATCGTTGACCAGCGCGTGCCACTGGGCCACGTCGCCGGTCGGTTCCAGGATCTCGCTCATGATGCACCTGCCTGGGTTACTGCCTGTTGATCCCTACATCGGCCCGTCATGCACGGGTCTTGAGGGGTCCTGTTCATCAAACACGATTTTTCCCTGGCAGGCAAGCGGCTGGAGTGCCAAAAGACCTTTTGGAATCAGTGTGTTGCCTTTACAACCCCTGGAGATCCGGAATGGGATCTATATATAGGAAAGCGCCGATCGGTCCGTCTGTCCGTTCACTGCCGCGCCTTCGGCGGCCCGGAAGGTGAGCGACAGGTTCTCGCCCAGACGGGGCTGGAGAACCTTGCGACGGAAGGCTTGCCAATCCGGATGGTCCGGGAAGGATTCGGCCGCTGCCGGACTGGCGAAGCGGATGCGCAGCACGTGGCGGTAGCCCCGTCCATCGTCGATGGCATCGCCGACGAAGGCGTCACGTACGCCGGGCACGCCACAGACGACCCGACGGGTCTTGTCGAGCAGGGCGTGGCCAGCGTCCTCCTCGAGACCACTGATGTCGAACAGCAACAGGGACTCCACCGCCGTCTGTGGCCGGCAGCGGGCCAGCACCTCGGCGGCGCGGCCGGCGGTGCCCCACAGGCGCAGGCAACGTTCCACTTCCTCGCGGATGGCCTCCTTCACGCCCTTTTTCAGATCGGTAAAACTGCCGTGGCGGTCCTGTTTCATGCGTGCGCGCATGGTCTCGGCGGCCACGTCGGACAGGGCGGTGAAATAGTTGATCTTGGCCACACCCATGGTGGTGAGACGCCGGAACTGATCCTCGTTGAGACCACTGCCGCCGTGGATCACCAGCGGCACGTCCACCACCTTGCGGATCTGCTTGAGCCGCGTGAAGTCGAGCCGGGCACGCTGCCGGGCCCGGCCCTGTACGGTGCCGATGGACACGGCCAGGAAATCGACGCCGGTACGCTCGACGAAGACCTTTGCCTCCGAGGGCACGGTGAGCGCCGTCTCGCCGGGATGCTGTTCAGCCCCTTCGCCTTCCTGGCCGGCCACATAGCCCACTTCCCCAACGACCGGGATGCCACAGGCATGGGCCAGCTCCACCACCTCACGGGTGGCCTTGATGTTGTCCGGCAGGCTGCGGTCGGTGGCATCGAGCATCACGCCATTGCAACCCAGGCGAATGGCCTGAATCACGGAGTCGAGAGTCCGGCCGTGATCGAGCTGGATGGCGACGGGCACGTCGGCGCGACGTGCGGCGGCTTCCACGGCCGGCATCATCAACTCGAAGTCGTAATGGGCGAAATGGGGTTCGGCGACCGAGAGGATCACCGGCGCGCGACAATGCTCGGCCGCCTCGATGACCGCCTCGAGGAAGTCGAGGCTGACCAGATCGAAGGCCCCCACCGCATAACCGTTCTCGTATGCGTGGTGGAGCATGTCCTTCATGTCGACCAGTGCCATGGTGATTCCTCGCTTGTGTCCTTTGCAGTTAGAGGTCGGCGTGGTGCAATACGCTTCGCTATCGCACCCTACACGTCGGAGCCACGCACAGGGTTTTCCTTGGCCCTCGCCACTCGGCCCTCGGCCCTGATTCGTCGGTGCGTTGCTGCGCTAACGCACCCTACATGGATTTTTTCCGCGTCCTCTGCGTCTCTGCGCCCTCTGCGTTCCTTCCACTACATTTCAGCGCGCGTTCCGGAGCCGCTGTTCCAGTTCCTCTGCCATCACCTGCAGGGCCATGGCCCGGTAGCGCGAGGCGGCGAAGTGGTAGTAGTTGAGCTGGCAGCGCACCGGCGTGTGCAGGGCGCTGCGATTCTCGTCCTCGAATTCGACCCAGGCCAGGATCGGCAAATCGTTCTGCCGGACATTGACGCACACCCATTCCCGTTCCTCGACGATCATCGCCACGCCCGCCTGTTCCGGCAGGGGGATGCGGATCGGCAGCGGCAGGTGCAGGCGGGCCCGTCGCCAGAGGTTGTACAGGCCGGCATCCACCTGATCCGGCCGCCGGGCATAGCAGGGCACTTCGCCGACTCGGCTCACGCGGGCTCCCTCGTTTCGGGCGGCGGGCCGAAGCGCCGGGTCGGACCTCAGCGCGTGAGGCTGGCGAACAGGGTCGGCAGCTTCTCCGGCAGCCGCTTGACGTTGTCGATGATCGTGTAGTTGTTGGTGCCGAAGATCCGGGAGACGTAGCGGTCCGCCTCCGGGTCCAGGGTCAGACAGTAGCTCAGAATGCCGTTGCGGTGCAGCTCTTCGGCCGCCTTTTTCGCATCCCAGCGCAGATACTGGGGATCGCGCTCGTCGATGTCGGCCGGCTCGCCGTCGGTGACGATGAGCAGCAGCTTGTGCTTTTCGGGCCGCTGCATCAGGTGCCAGCCGGCGTGGCGCATGGCCGCGCCCATGCGCGTGGACAGGCCGCCCTTCATGCCGGCCAGACGGCTCTTGACGTCCTCGTCCAGGTGCTGGTCGAAGTCCTTGAAGCGATAGTACTGCACGTCGTGGCGCCCGTCGGAGGCGAAGCCGTGAATGGCGAAGGGATCGCCGATCCCTTCGATGGCGGTGGCCACCAGCGCGCAGGCCTCGCGGGTCAGTTCCAGCACGGTCTTGTCGGTGCCGCGTACCGTTTCATTGGTGGACTCGGACAGATCCAGCAGGATGAGCACGGCCAGATCTCGGCGGTTGATCACCGAACGCATGGTGATGCGCATGTCCGGCTGCAGGCCGATGCGCAGGTTGACCATGGCGTCCACCGCGGCGTTGATGTCCAGTTCGTCGCCGTCTTCCAGCTTGCGCTGGCGGGACACGCCCTGGGGCCGCAGGCGGTCGATGATCTGCTTGATGCGGTGGGTGACGCCCTTGTGCTCGGTCAGCACCTTGTCGATCAGTTCCGGATCCCCGCGGCCCTGACGGCGCTCGAACACGGTCACCCAGGCCGGGCGGTTCAGCTGCACGTGATAGTCCCATTCGGGATAGTGATAGGGCTCGGAGATGGGTTCCTTGCCTTCCATCTCGTTGTAGGAGACGCCCTCGTCCTCGTAGGGGAACAGTTCGGTGGACAGCACCCAGATCTCCTGGGCATCGTCGCCGGCGGTCTCCACGTCCACCTCGTTGACGAATTCCATGAGGCTGACGTGCTTGCGCACCTGACGCTGGCTGGCGGGGATATAGGCGTTGCCCTCCTCCCAGGTGAACTCTTCCGCGGACCAGATGAAACGGTTGTCGTCGCGGTAGGGAATGGCCAGCGATTCGAGGATGCGCAGGCTGGGCATGTCGCGCCGCCCGCTGAGCAGGTTGAACAGATCCAGGCCGAGATCGACGCTGAAGCCCGGATCCTCGCGGTGCTCTGCAATCCCGGCATGGAAGCGCTCGACGATGGCGTCCACCTCGGCATCGCCGGTCTGCTCGCCGGGGACGAGCAGGCCCAGGGCTACCTTCTCCAGCAGCATCATGCTGGGGTGTTCGTATTCGCGCGGCTCGCCGACGGTCATCAGCCGGTGCCACAGGGTGCGCATGCCCGGGAAGTCACTGCCGGCGCAGTACTCGACCCGGGCGTCCTCGAAAAAGCCGATCATGTACTGCTGGGCCGGCGCCATGGCCTCGGCATTGACCGGCTCGCGGGTGTAGACCATGTGCGCGGCCATGTGTGCGGCCATGGCGCGGTAGAGATCGATGCCGGGCACCTCGCCCACGTCGTCCACCGCATCGGGCAGGTGCATGGCGTGGCCCTCGATGAAGGGCTTGAAGCCGGCAAAGTCGGCGGCGGTCGGGCGCAGGAAGAAGTCGCGACCCCAGAAGGCGCGCAGATAGAAGTTGAGCTTGCGCTGGTTGTCGATGAACAGGGTGCCGCGCCGTTCCTGCTGCAGCACCGCCTTCGAGTCCTCGCTCTCCAGGCCAAAATAGCTGGCCTGCTTGGGCAGATCGCGGCGGTAGGCCTCGGCGCCGAAATCCACCCAGCGGCGCAGACCCGAAAGGGTGAGCTTGGCCAGCAGCTCGTCGATCACCCCGAGCATGGGGCGCAGGCCCCGCGGCGCCTTGGCCGAGAGGCGGTGCAGCAGTTGCAGGTAGCCGCGCAGCAGATCCGGATCGCCCAGGCGGCGGGCCACCGTGGGCAGGGTCTGCAGCACCAGTACCAGCACCTCGCCCGAAACCATCGAGGCCAGCTTGAGGATGGCCGAGGCCACGTCGCGGATGATGTCCTCGCCGCACTCCTTGACCACCAGCGGCATCTCGTCCAGCCAGGTGACCACCAGCGCCGGACCCTTGCCGAGACTGACCATGCCGCGGGCCCCGTCCATGTAGTCCTGCAGGCCCTGCGCCGACATGACGCGGGCCGCCTCGTGGAAGGTGGCCTCCAGCGTGTCGGCCAGCTCCGGGGCCGCCTGGATCAGTTCGTCACGGTAATCGTCGAGAGAGACACTCATGGGACAGACCTCGCGCCCGGTGATCGCGTCGCAAGAAGGCGGACGGGCACCACACCCGTCCGCACGGCATCAGCCGAAGAAGGTGTTGACCGCCGCTTCCAGCGTGTCGCGCATGTCGAGGTCGTCGGTGATCGGCTCGACCAGCGCCATCTGGCAGGCGGCGGCGGCGGGAATACCCTTGGCGATGAGCTGGCCGGCATACACCAGCAGCCGGGTGGACATGCCCTCGTCGAGGCCGTGGCCCTTGAGATTGCGGGAACGGTGAGCCACCTGCACCAGCTTCTCGGCCGTGGCCTTGTCCACGCCCGACTCGTGGGCGACGATTTCCACTTCCACCTCGGTGTCGGGATAGTCGAAGCTCATGGCGCCGAAACGCTGCTTGGTGGACTGCTTGAGATCCTTCATCATCGACTGGTAGCCGGGGTTGTAAGAGATGACGATCTGGAAATCGGGGTGGGCCTTGACCAGTTCGCCCTTCTTCTCCAGCGGCAGCTCCCGGCGATGGTCGGTGAGCGGGTGGATGACCACGGTGGTGTCCTGGCGGGCTTCCACCACCTCGTCCAGGTAGCAGATGGCGCCGATGCGGGCGGCCACGGTCAGGGGGCCGTCCTGCCAGCGGGTGCCGTTGATGTCGAGCAGGAAGCGGCCGACCAGATCGGAGGCGGTCATGTCCTCGTTGCAGGCCACGGTGATGAGCGGCTTGCCCAGCTTCCAGGCCATGTATTCCACGAAGCGCGACTTGCCGCAGCCGGTCGGCCCCTTGAGCATGACCGGCATGCGCACGTCGTAGGCTGCCTGGTAACGCTCGACCTCGTCCGCCACGGGACGATAGTAGGGTTCTTCCTGGATGCGAAATTCGTCCTGGTTGATGTCAGTCATGATGCATACCTCATGCCGGTCGGGATGGTGATGCCTGGAACGAAAGGCTTTGCGAAGACCCGCCCGGCGGACGGGTCTCGGCAAAACCTTCCCGCAGACCCCGGACCACGCAAAGGGTCCGGGGTCGGGAAGGGACGACCGATCCTACTTGTGGACCAGATCGTAGGCGTGGACGGCCGCGGCCTGCTCCATTTCCTTGAGCACTTCGCCTTCCAGGGGCGCCTTGTAGATCACCATGTTGGCACCCTGGGTCTGCTTGTAGTTGTCGTAGCCGACCAGGCGCACGTGGTTGCCGGGGTTGTTCTGCTTGCACAGTTCCACCTCGGCGAGGATGCGATCCACGTCGGTCTCGCCGAACATGGGCAGCTTCCACATGTACCAGTAGTGGCTGGCGGCGTACTGGGGCTCGGTGTGCTCGATGGCCGGGTTCCAGCCCTGATCCACGATGTACTGGATCTGCTTGCGGATCTGATCGGCATCCATGGCCGGCAGATAGGAGAAGGTTCCCATCTTGCGGCTCTTCGGATCCGACAGGCGCGAGGGATAGTCTTGCACTTCGCTCATGATAGTTTCCTCTTCGATTCGGTTCAGTATTGGAAAGCGTTACTTGTGCGACACGTCGAGCTTGTCGACGGTATCGAACTCGAACTTGATCTCTTTCCAGGTTTCCATGGCCATCTTCAGTTCGGGGCTGTGCTTGGCCGCCGCGGTGAGGATGTCCTTGCCTTCCTTCTCCAGTTCGCGACCTTCGTTGCGGGCCTGGACACAGGCCTCGACGGCCACGCGGTTGGCTGCGGCGCCGGCCGCGTTGCCCCACGGGTGGCCCAGGGTGCCGCCACCGAACTGCAGGCAGGAGTCGTCGCCGAAGATGGAAACCAGTGCCGGCATGTGCCAGACGTGGATGCCGCCGGAAGCCACCGGCAGGACGCCGGGCATCTGACCCCAGTCCTGATCGAAGAAGATGCCGCGGCTGCGGTCTTCCTTGATGTACTTGTCGCGCATGATGTCGATCCAGCCGAGCGTGGCAGCACGGTCGCCTTCCAGCTTGCCGACCACGGTGCCCGAGTGCAGGTGGTCGCCCCCCATCAGACGCAGCATCTTGGTCAGGACGCGGAAGTTGACGCCGTGATGCGGGTTACGGTCGATCACGCCGTGCATGGCGCGGTGAACGTGCAGCAGGATGCCGTTGTCGCGGCACCACTTGGACAGGGAGGTGTGTGCCGCCCAGCCCAGGGTCAGGTAGTCGGACATGATGATGCGGGCACCGATTTCCTTGGCGAACTCGGCGCGCTTGAACATCTCCTCGACGGTGGGCGCAGTCACGTTCAGATAGTGGCCCTTGCGCTCGCCGGTCTCGGCCTCGGCCTTTTCACAGGCTTCCTGCACGAACAGGAAGCGATCCCGCCAGCGCATGAACGGCTGGGAGTTGACGTTCTCGTCGTCCTTGGTGAAGTCCAGACCACCACGCAGACCTTCGTAGCAGGCACGGCCGTAGTTCTTGGCGGACAGGCCCAGCTTGGGCTTGATGGTGCAGCCGAGCAGCGGACGGCCGTACTTGTCCAGCTTGTCGCGCTCGACCTGGATGCCGTGAGGCGGTCCGGGGTTGGTGGTAACGAACCACAGCGGGAAGCGGATGTCTTCCAGACGCAGGGCACGCACGGCCTTGAAGCCGAACACGTTGCCGACGATGGAGGTCATCACGTTGACCACGGAACCTTCCTCGAACAGGCCCATGGGGTAGGCGATGAAGGCGTAGTAGCACTCGTCGTCGCCGGGCACGTCCTCGATGGCGTAGGCGCGGCCCTTGTAGTAGTCGAGGTCGGTCAGCAGGTCGGTCCAGACCGTGGTCCAGGTGCCGGTCGAAGACTCGGCGGCCACGGCGGCTGCGGCTTCCTCACGGGGGACGCCCGGCTGGGGCGTGATCTTGAACACGGCCAGAAGGTCGCTGTCCTTCGGCACGTAGTCCGGCTCCCAATACGTTTCGCGGTATTCCTTGACACCCGCCTGATAGGTTTTGTTCGCCATATCTCGCTTCCTCACATGTAGGTTGGAATTCGGACGGCGCGGTCATGACGTTCACCGCGCCGGCGGTGTTCCGCCGAACGGGCCGGCGGAGAGTGAGGCAGAATATAGACGGGACGGTTGCAAAACAAAAATTAATCCTTGTTATAATTTGCATATACATATGTAAATGGCGAGATTTCCATGCACCTGACCCTGCAGCAATTGCGGTTATTCGAGTCGGTGGTCCGGCACGGCAGCTACACCCGGGCCGCCGAGGAGATGCACCTCACCCAGCCGGCAGTCTCCATCCAGATCAAGCGCCTGGAGGATCAGGCCGGAACCCCGCTGCTCGAACAGGTGGGCCGCCGGATCTTCCCCACCGCCGCCGGCAAGGCGGTGTTCGCCGCCGCCACCGATGTACTGGGACGGCTGGGCGAGCTGGACAACGACATCGAGATCCTCAAGGGCGAGGTACGGGGCCCGTTGCAGATTTCCGTGGTCACCACCGGCAAGTACTTCATGCCCCACCTGCTGGGGCAGTTCCTGCAACAGTATCCCGGGGTGGAGCCACACCTGAAGTTCACCAACCGCGAACGGGTGATGGAACGGCTGCTGGCCAACGAGGACGACTTCGTGGTCATGGGCCAGGTGCCCGACGACGAGCGCACGGAAAGCTACCCCTTTCTCGAGAACATCCTTGGCTTCGTCGCCCCGCCCGATCATCCCCTGGCCGGCCGCAAGAACCTGCCTCTCGATGAAGTGCTCAACGAGCGCTTCATCGCCCGCGAACCCGGCTCAGGCACGCGCCAGGTCATCGAGCGCCTGCTGGCCGAACAGGGGCTGTCCGCCTCACCCTATATGGAACTGGGCAGCGCCGAGGCCATCAAGCAGGCGGTGCTGGCCGGCATCGGCATCGCCGTGCTCTCGCTGCACAGCGTGCGCCTGGAACAGGCCGCCGGCAAGCTGGTGGTGCTCGACGTGCAGGGCTTCCCCATACGCCGCCGCTGGTACGCGGTGCACCAGAAGGGCCGGCATCTGTCGCTGGTGGCGCGCACCTTTCTCGACTTCATCCTCACCGAGAGCCACCATGTTCTCGCCGACTGAGACGGCGCGCGCCGCGCCCGGTATAATGCCGGCCTTTTCCAGCCACCCATGGGCAAAGCCTTGAGCAGCGAGCGCAACCAGCCGGACGTTTCCACCTTCCAGGGCCTGATCCTGGCCCTGCAGCAGTACTGGGCCGAGAAGGGCTGCGTGATCATGCAGCCCTACGACATGGAGATGGGCGCCGGCACCTTCCATACCGCCACCTACATCCGCGCCATCGGGCCCGAGCCCTGGGCCGCCGCCTATGTGCAGCCCTCGCGCCGGCCCACCGACGGTCGTTATGGCGAGAACCCCAACCGCCTGCAGCACTACTACCAGTTCCAGGTGGTCATCAAGCCCTCGCCGCTGGACATCCAGGATCTGTACCTCGATTCCCTGCGCATGATGGGCATCGATCCGCTGGTGCACGACATCCGCTTCGTCGAGGACAACTGGGAATCCCCCACCCTCGGCGCCTGGGGGCTGGGCTGGGAAGTGTGGCTCAACGGCATGGAAGTGACCCAGTTCACCTACTTCCAGCAGGTGGGCGGCCTCGATTGCCGGCCGGTGACCGGCGAGATCACCTATGGCCTGGAACGGATCGCCATGTACCTGCAGGGCGTGGACAGCGTGTTCGATCTGGTCTGGTCCGACGGTCCGCTGGGCCGGATCACCTACGGCGACGTCTATCACCAGAACGAGGTGGAACAGTCGGCCTACAACTTCGAGCACGCCGACGTGGACTTCCTGTTCAGGCTGTTCGATCACTGCGAGGCCGAGAGCCGCAAGCTGATCGAAGCCGAACTGCCCCTGCCCGCCTACGAGCAGGTGTTGCGCGCCTCCCACACCTTCAACCTGCTCGACGCCCGCCACGCCATCTCGGTCACCGAGCGTCAGCGCTACATCCTGCGGGTGCGGGATCTGGCCCGCGCCGTGGCCGAGGCCTATTACGCCGCCCGCGAGGCCCTGGGCTTCCCCATGCTGAAGACGAATGCCAAGGAGGCCTGACGTGAGCGCCAACAAGCACGATCTGCTGGTGGAGATCGGCACCGAGGAGCTGCCGCCGAAGGCCCTGCCGCGCCTGTCCGCCGCCTTCACCGATCACCTCTCCCGCGCCCTGCGCGAAGCCGATCTCGATTTCACCGAGGCCCGCGCCTTCGCCGCCCCGCGCCGCCTCGCAATCCTGGTGCGGGATCTCGACGCCGCCACCCCCGACAAGGTGGTGGAGAAGCGCGGCCCGGCCCTCAAGGCCGCCTTCGACGACGAGGGTTGCCCCACCAGGGCCGCCGAAGGCTTCGCCCGCTCCTGTGGCGTGAAGGTGGAGGATCTCGACAAGCTCGAGACCGACAAGGGTGCCTGGCTGGTGTACCGCCACGAACAGCCGGGCCAGCCGGTCGGCGCACTGGTGCCGGCCATGGTCCAGGCCGCCCTCGACGCCCTGCCCATCCCCAGGCGCATGCGCTGGGGCGATCTCGAGGTGCAGTTCGTGCGCCCCGTGCACTGGGTGGTGATGTTGTTCGGCGAACAGGTGATCGACGGCGAGATCCTTGGCATCCGCGCCGGCCGGGCCACCCGCGGCCACCGCTTCCATGCGCCGCAGCCCATCGACATCCCGGTGCCCGCCGACTATGAGCCGCTGCTGGAGAGCGAAGGCAAGGTGATCGCCGACTTCGCACGCCGCCGCGAGATGATCCGCGCCCAGGTGGAAGCCGAGGCCCTGAAGCTGGGCGGGCGCGCCGTGATCGACGAGGATCTGCTCGACGAGGTCACCGCCATGGTTGAGTGGCCGGTGGCGGTGGCCGGCGCCTTCGAGGAGCGGTTCCTGACCGTACCCCAGGAGGCGCTCGTCTCCACCATGAGCGCCAACCAGAAATACTTCCACATGGTGGACGAGGCCGGCACCCTGCTGCCCCGTTTCGTCACGATTGCCAATATCGAAAGCCGCGATCCGGCCGTGATCCGCGACGGCAACGAACGGGTGATCCGTCCCCGCTTCGCCGACGCCGAATTCTTCTGGAACCAGGATCGCAAGATCCCCCTCATCGATCGCCTGCCGCAGCTCAAGCAGGTGGTGTTCCAGCAGAAACTCGGCACCCTCTACGACAAGGCCATGCGCCTGACCCGCCTGGCTTCGCACATCGCCGCCGAACTCGGTGGCGATCGCGACAAGGCGGTCCGTGCCGCCGAACTGTGCAAGTGCGATCTGATGACAGAGATGGTCGGCGAGTTCCCGGATCTGCAGGGCGTCATCGGCCGCTACTACGCCCTGCACGACGGCGAGGATCCGGAAGTGGCCGCGGCCATCGATCAGCACTACCGGCCCCGCTTCGCCGGCGATGCGCTGCCCGGGAACCCCACCGCCCGCGCCCTGGCCCTGGCCGATCGCCTCGACACCCTGCTCGGCATCTTCGCCATCGGCCAGACACCGACCGGCGACAAGGATCCCTACGCCCTGCGCCGCGCCGCCCTGGGCGTGCTGCGCATCCTCATCGAGGAAGGCCTGGATCTGGATCTGGCCGAACTGCTCACCGCCACCGCCTCGGGATTCCCGGCCGCCATCGAGGCCGAATGCGCCCGCGACAAGGTGCTCGACTTCATCCTCGATCGCCTGCGCGCCTACTATGCCGACCGCGGCATCCGGCCCGAGGTGCTCGACGCCGTGATGGCCCTGCGCCCCACCCGCCCGGTGGACATCGACCGCCGCGTGCACGCCGTCACCGGCTTCCGCCAGCTGCCCGAGGCCGAGGCACTCGCCGCCGCCAACAAGCGGATCGGCAACATCCTCAAGAAGGTCGAAGGCCGGCTGCCGGAGAAAGTGGATCCGGCGCGTTTCACCGACGAGGCCGAAAAGGCCCTGTACGATGCCTTCACCGCCCTCGAGGCCGAGGTGCAACAGGCCATCGCCGCCGGCGACTACACCGCCGCCCTCGAAAAACTCGCCACCCTGCGTGAGCCGGTGGATCGCTTCTTCGACGAGGTGATGGTGATGACCGAGGACGAACGACTGCGCGAGAACCGCATCGCCCTGCTCAACCGCTTGCACAGATTGTTCCTGGAGGTGGCGGATATTTCGAGGA